>OLQT01001603.1_pt1 | contig 13647 bp, 9 predicted proteins | sample 1672651 | NCBI WGS metagenome assembly OLQT01 (sample SAMEA3136709, study PRJEB25190) | human gut metagenome | biome: human gut; feature: human-associated habitat; material: faeces | place: Austria | collected 2013 | reverse complement strand
GGGCGTCTCCCGCGCGGCCGTGCTCGCCGACCTGAACACGGCCGAGGCCGCTGCCGGTCGTCCCGAGGTGGAGCCTCCGCTCTTCGATTCCATCGTCGCCGACCTCCTCGCCGAGGGCTTCTTCCGCGAGGAAAACGATACGTTGACCCCCTGAGGGAAGAAAGGGTTCGCTGTGGGTTTCATCGAGTTGTTCCTGACGGGCGTCGGGCTTTCCATGGACGCGTTCGCCGTGGCCATCTGCAAAGGCCTCGGCATGCGGAAGATACGTTGGCGCGATGCGCTGGTGATCGCCCTGTTCTTCGGGGGCTTTCAGGCGCTCATGCCGCTTATCGGTTGGGCCGCAGGCTCGCTGTTCGCCAGCACCATCACCGCCGTCGATCACTGGATTGCTTTCGGGCTTCTCGCCTTCATCGGCGGCAAGATGCTCTGGGACGCCTTCCACGAGGAGGACTCCCCGTGCGTGTGCGGGCGCGATTGCGCGACGTGCCAACGCCGCGGAGGCGCCGATTGCGACGATCCCGAGGCGGCGCGGCAGGCGCCGATCGCCCCGCCCCTCGATTATCGCGAGCTTGTCATGCTCGCCATCGCCACGAGCATCGATGCCTTGGCTGTGGGCATCACGTTTGCCTTCCTCGGAGTGAACATTTGGGTCGCCATCACGATCATCGGTGTCACCACTTTCGTGCTGTCGCTTGTCGGCGTAGTGGTCGGCAACCAGTTCGGCTCGCGTTTCGAGAAGCCCGCCACCATCGCCGGCGGCATCGTCCTCATCCTCATCGGCCTGAAAATCCTCATCGAGCACCTCGCCGGCTAACGCGTTCCTGCGCGCCGCGCCCCTAGCCGATCGGTGCGCTCTCGCAGCCGTCCGATCCCCGCAGTCGCCCAATCGCCCTCACCAGCCGACGCGTCCGATCCTGCACTTTTTAAAATCCGCAGGTGAATGCCGCTTCGACTCCGAAATGGTCGACTTGCTGAGGGGAAATCCCTCGAAAATGCCACTTTAACCTAGAAATGGCCAGAAAGATAGGAGGGGGATGAGCCATTTCGGGGTCGAAGTGGCATCTACCTGCCATGTTTCCGATACGTACCCGCTTGCATTCGTTCTCGGCGATTGACGCGATGCATACTTGTCGAATTCCGAAACTTACCTCCAGAACTCCGCAATCGAATCGGGTGCAAGAAGCAACCTGCGAAGCTGCATTCGGCTATCTCGGCAATGCGCCGTCTCCGGACGGCTTCGCACGCCAAGTTCACGGCGGACGTTATCTGCGAATTGGGAAAACAGTGCGGCGGAAGAAACGATGGAACGATTGGCGATCATGACGCGATAGCCGATGGACTCGAGATCGTTACGCCTCCGGGCGTCATGCTCTGTCTTTTTCGGCGTGCTGTGGTGCTTGAAGCTGTCGTATTCGACGATGAGCTGCTTGTCGGGCCAGAATAAATCCGGGTAGAAATTGTGCTGGGCGACAAGGTGCGCTTCGCGGGACTTGGGCGCGATCGGTTGGTTGGCAACGGGCTTGGGGAGGCCGTAGCCTCCAAGCTTGCGGGGCAGGCAGAGAAACAGGTAGAGAATGGTCTCATAGGGGGAGCCTAGGTGGTCGATGGCGAGATCGATGGCCCTGAGCGCCTTCGATGCTCCACGAATTTGTTGATGAGCGTGAAGGAACGCACGCATCTCTCGCAACGATGTGAGCGGTACTGCCGAGGTGACAACGTCTTCGGGTTTGGAGGCGAAGCGGTAGTTGCCGCTCAGGGCGCATGCGAGCTCAGTGAGTTGCGCGAGAGGCAGCTCGCCGGCGAACTGCGCCAGGCACATTGCCGGTGAAACTGTGGCAAGCTTAGGGGCAATTCCCCATACCGTGCCTTTGTTGCCGAGTTGGCGATCGATGTGGGAAACGCAGCGCAAGACGCGGCAGCGCTCGGATGGAGACCCGACGGCAATGTGAAGCGGTTCGGTGAAGAAGCTTCCTCGATTCAGCCAGAAATCAACGTCCTTCGCCGCAACGCCGACGGCGCCCTTCTTGGACTTGAGCGTCCGGTCGTAGCATGTGGGCGCAGCATTGGTTTCGGCCATATGTGACCATAGTTCAAGGGAGCTTTTATGTGCTAGCGTGCATTCCATGAGCCCACGATACCAGGTCTCAATTCCGTGTCAATACGATTTGAAATAATGTGCAAAACTCTTGGTAAATCGGGAATTTAACGAGACATCAATGCGGTTTCAACGCGAATTTGGCGAGAATGAGAGTAGACGAGATGACGAAAGAGTGGAAAGTCGTTTCGAGATGGTGGATAACGTACCCTGAAGGATGCTTTGCCGGAAAAGCATCCCGGAAACGCTTTGTTGATGCTGTCGTGTTCGCCCAAGGCTCAGCAACCGAAGAGCACGTGAAAGAGATCGGAACGGGGCTGTTTCAAAGCCGTTCGGGCGCCGACGCGCTATGATGATCGCAGACAACACGCGACGTCGCGTTCTGGCATGCAGCATCGCGAGCGACGTGCGACGCGGCTCGCGATTAGTGGCGCAGTGATTGGCGCGCGACATCGCAAATGACGCACAACAGATTGGTTTAACATGAGCTACGAGAACTCCATCGCTTTTTTGGGTCCTGCCGGAACGTACTGCAACGAAGCGGCTTTGCGTTTCGCCGCCCGTCTCGGCATCGACGACCCCGATCTGGTGGAGTGCGCTTCTTTCGACGAGGTTTTCGATTGCGTCGACGATGGGACGGTGCGCTTCGGCGTCGTCGGCAAGGAGAATTCGCTGGAAGGTCCCGTCACGGCGACGCTCGACAACTTCGCCTTCCGCACCGACTCGGTTATCCTGGCCGAGGAGGTGATCGATGTGCGCCATTGTCTGGCGATGCATCCCGAGGCCGCTCGATCCGACATTCGCAGGATCGCCTCCCATCCGCAGGGCATCGCGCAGTGCCGCCGCTTTCTGGCGGAGCATTTTAAGGGCGTTTCAACGCTTTCCGTGGCCTCAACGGCCGAAAGCGCGCGGATGGCGGCCGGCGATCCTGCCACGGCGGGTATCTGCAACCCCCTTGCCGCTCGGTTGCACGGCGCGCGCGTGGTCGCGGAGTCGATACAGGACAACCCCGAGAACCAGACCGCTTTCGCATTGGTGGGTCGCCTGGTCGATGCCGAGCTTTTGCGGGGTTCGCGCTACAAGACGTCGCTGGCGCTCTTTTTGCGCGCGGACAAGCCCGGTGCCCTACAGATGATTCTTTCCGAATTCGCCTACGCGGGCATCAACCTGACGATGCTGCAGTCGCGTCCGACAAAAAAGCAGCTGGGAGATTACATGTTCTTCGTTGAGCTTGACGGGTCAATGCATGATATCGACGTTCAGACTGCCCTCGATTGCCTGCGGCTGAAGTTGCGTGAGGTTAAGGTGTTCGGTAGCTATCCGGTGGAGTAGCGGCCGTTCCCTGCTCTCTGTTTCGAGCAAGTGGTCGGTAGATGCCACTTCGACCCCGAAATGGACGGGAGCCCACCTTCCTTTTTGGCCATTTCTAGGTCGAAGTGGCATTTTCGCGTGCTTTTTCTTTGGCCCGTCGACCATTTCTGGGTCGAAGTGGCATCTACGCGGCAAATACCGAAGACGAGAGAGCGGGCGACCCGCGATTCTTTCGTGCGGCAAAGCGGAGTTGCGGCTGAGGGCGCTATCGCAAGCGGCATGTGTTGGTCGCGCAGTCGTCTGCCGCCGCTGGCGAATTCGGGCATGCAAGGGGATTGCGGCCGACAGCTCGCCAGGGCCGCGCGAGCAGGGCCTTCCCGCCGACGGCGCAAATCGGGCGCGAACGGCGCGGCGCCGAAAATGCCTTGTTACCAGCAGGGGAGCGCGTAACATTTTCTCGCCGCTGGTAGATGATTTGACCGTTTGTGACCCATTGTGCAGCTTTTGTGGCGATCGAACGGATAATCTAACCCCTGCATGTAAGAGAGACGAGACACCTATAAGGAGGTGTACGCATGGAAAATCAGGCAACGATGTCAGACTTTGACAGCATCCTTGCCTCGCGTGGCGTTACCCGTCGCAGCTTCATGAAGCTGTGCGCCGGCATCGCCGCCGCAGCCGGGCTCTCCCAGCTCGCGGTTCCGCGCGTGGCGCAAGCTCTGGAAGAGTCTGTTATCGGCGCGACGTCCGGCAACCTGTATCCGGTCATCTGGATCGAGGGTGCTTCCTGCACCGGTTGCACGGAGTCCTTCGCCCAGGTGGAGACTCCCGATGTCGCATCGGTCGTGCTCGACATGATCTCCCTGAACTACTCGGAGACCCTGTCGGCCGCCGCTGGCCACTCCATGGAGGAGGCCAAGGCCCAGACCATCGCGGCAGGCAACTACATTCTCATCTACGAGGGCGCCGTGCTCGAGGCCTTCGACGGCAACGCTCTGCGCGTGGCCGGCGAGACCGGCATCACGGCCCTTGTGGAGGCTGCCGAGTCGGCCAACGCCGTTGTGGCGGTCGGCTCCTGCGCCGTGAACGGCGGCTGGATGGCCGCTGCCCCCAACCCGGCCCAGGCCCTTGGCGTCCAGCAGTACCTGAAGAAGGTCGGCGTCGCCACGCCGGTCGTCAACGTTCCGGGCTGCCCCGTGAACCCCGAGTGGGTCATGTCCGTGCTCGTGGACGTCGTGGTCATGAAGGACATGGACCTGCTGGTGAACCGTCTGAACGAGTTCAACATGCCGGGCGATCTGTTCAACCAGACCATCCATGACAACTGCGAGCGTCGCGGCCACTTCGAGAACGGCGAGTTCGTTTACGAATTCGGTTCCGAAGAGGAGAAGAAGGGCTACTGCCTGTACCCGCTCGGCTGCCGCGGTCCCCAGACCAAGTCCAACTGCGGCGTGGTCATGTGGAACGACCGTCGCAGCTGGTGCGTCCAGGCCGGCGCCCCCTGCATCGGCTGCTGCGAGGCAAACCCCAACGACCCGGGCCAGAACTGGGTCGAGGTCAACACCCCGTTCCTGAAGCGTCACCGCAGCCTGCATATCGGCGACTGGGACGTGCAGCCCACCACCATCGCCGTGGGCGTGACCGGCCTTCTGGCCGCAGCGCTCGTGGTGCACGGCTTCGGCATGAAGGCCACCGGCCGTATGGACGGCGGCGCGGACTTCGAGAAGAAGCGCGCCTGGGATGCCAAGCACCCCGAGAAGTCCGTGGGCACCTACGAGGTGTCCGAGGCCGAGCGCCAGAAGATGTACAAGGAAGACACCGGTCACGACGACCCCAATGCAACCAAGGAAGGGAGGTAAGCCATGACGCGTTCCGTAATCGATCCCGTAACCCGTATCGAGGGCCATCTGCGCGTTGAGATGGAAGTCGAGAACGGCAAGGTATCCGACGCCTGGGTATCTGGTGGCTGCTTCCGCGGCATCGAGCTGGTCGTTGAGAACCGCACGCCCGAGGACGCTGCCCAGATCGTGCAGCGTATCTGCGGCGTTTGCCCCGTGTCTCACGCCCACGCCAGCTCCATCGCTGCCGAGAAGGCTTATGGCATCACCATCTCCAACAACGCCCGCATCATCCGCAACATCCTCGAAGGCGCCCAGTTCCTGCACAGCCACATTCTGTGGTTCTACAACCTGGCCGGCCTTGACTACGTCAACCCGCTAAACGCGCTGAAGGCCGACCCGGCCGACGCCATGGACCTGGCTCGTGCGGCTGGCACTTCCATGAACAGCGATTTCGTCGCCTTGAAGGAGCATCTGTCCCAGTTCGCTGAGAACGGCCAGCTGTCCATCTTCAGCGGTAACTGGTTCGATGCCGAGGACGGCACCGGCTTCAAGCTGCCGCCCGAGCTCGATCTTATCTGCACGGCCCACTACCTGGAGGCTCTGGGCATGCAGGCCAAGGCTTCTCAGATCAGCGCCCTGCTGGGCGGCAAGATGCCGCATGTCATGACCCTGCGTCCGGGCGGCACGGCCTTCGTGCCCACCGATCAGAAGCTCGACGACCTGAAGCTGCTCGTCGACGAGCTGTACAACTGGGTCGAGGCGACCATGATCCCCGACGTGCTGGCTATCGCCCCGTACTATGCTGATGCTTTCGGGTACGGCAAGGGCCCGGGTCGCTACATCGCTTGGGGCGTCTTCGAGCGCGAGGACTTCAAGATGTCCAACCGCTACCTGCCCTCCGGCGTGCTCGACGAGAACCTCAACCTCTCCGAGCCTGACGAGAAGGCCATCGCCGAGTGGGTCGGCCGTTCCTGGTACAAGGGCTCCGAGACCTATCAGGCGCCGAACTTCACCACCGAGCCCCAGTACACCGACTACAACGTGAACGACCGCTACACGTGGGTGAAGTGCCCGACGTACAACGGCAACTCCATGGAGGCTACCAGCCTGTCCCGTGTCCTGGCCGCTTACAAGCGCAACGTGCCCTTCATCAAGGAGCATGTTGATGCGTTCCTCAAGGCGCTCGGCCATGAGGGCGACCTGTCCGTGGCCCAGTCCACGCTCGGCCGTACCGCCATCCGCCAGATTGAAACGCTCTACATCGCCACGTGCATGAAGGAGTGGGTCAACGAGCTGATCGAGGCTGTGAAGTCCGGCGATTCCGAGTACTTCCGCGCTCCTGAGACCAACACCGGCGACGGGTCCGGCTTCTGGGAGGCGCCGCGCGGTGCTCTCTATCACAGCGAGTCGGTCAAGGACGGCAAGATCCAGGGTTATCAGATCATCATCCCGTCCACGTGGAACCTGGCTCCGAAGAACGAGAAGGGCCAGCACGGTCCGCTCGAGGAGGCTCTGATCGGCGTGCCGGTGGGCGATATCGAGAAGCCCATCAACGCGCTGCGCACGGTACACTCCTTCGATCCCTGCACGGCCTGCTCGGTTCATATCTCCGAGCCTGCCACGGGCAAGCGTTTCGAAACCGTCACGAGCCCTTGGGGGGTGAAGTAACATGGCGCATCTGGCACACTATCGTGAAGCTCATCCGATGCCGTTCGTGATCACGCACTGGATTAACCTTGTTGCCATGGTTCTGCTGATTTTCACCGGCTTTTATATTCACTACCCCTTCTTCTGGGGTTTTGAGTCCATGGCGCGCGGTCTCCACGTGTTCTTCGGCTTTGTGCTGTTCATCAACTGCATCTGCCGTTTGATCATGGCCTTCATCGTGAAGTCCTCGCCGACCGGCGGTACCCGCAAACAGGTTACCGACTACAAGACGTGGCTTCCGCAGAAGGATAACCTGCATCAGGGTCCGCAGTGGATCAAGTACTATCTGTTCTTCAAGAAGGATCACCCGCTGTCCGCTAAGCTGGGCGTTCCGCAGAAGATCAGCTATCTGTTCATCCCCGTGCTCATCATTCTGATGTTCTACACGGGCCTGGCTCTGTGGGTTCCCACCTCTGAGATCCCGTTTTTCGCAGCGGGCACGTCTCTGGTGGGCGGCATCATGAGCATGCGCATCATCCACTACTTCATGATGTTCGTGTTCATCTGCTTCATGTTCATCCACATCTACCTGGCCAACGTTGAGGGTATCGCTCCTACGCTGCTCATGTTCTTCCATAAGGAGCATGGCGGTCTGGTCTACGATCCCGATATCCACAACATCATCGGCGAGGATGACATGGGTCACGGCAAGCAGCACTAGTTTTTAGCTATCTGCATCTGCCCTTGCAGCTGATTTGAAAGCCCGATCGCTTCGGCGGTCGGGCTTTTTTGCATCTTGAGGTAACGGGCTCGTGCATGGAATCCTGTGGCGATTTTTGCCTTGCGCCGTCAATGCGCTGACGTGTGGGTACAATTATCTGAAACCTTATTGTGTGCGTCATATCCCCTGATAGATTGGTTATGTATGGCTGAGCTAACCAAAGAGCAGATTGCTTGCGAAGAGAAGTTCCTTGAAGGTATTCCCCGCTGGAACATCGGAGCGCTGTTCCTGCCTCCCATTTGGGGTCCGGCTCATGGCTTTTGGGCTACCATCTTGTTCTATCCTTTGTGGCTGGTTGCCGATAATCTGTTCTATGCTGCGTATTCGGAACGCACGTCGCTTGCGATTGCGTTTGCCGTGATTATCGGTTTTGTGCTGGTTGCGGTCACGTTCTTGTTCTCTCGGCTGAGCCAGCCCTTTGCAGCGCATCGTGCGGTAGCTCGAGGCGTTTCCAAGGAAACGTACGTGCGTCGTGAACGTATTTGGGCTGTGGTTTGCGTTGTGATCGGGCTTGCGATGCTCGGCTTCGCTACGTGGTACAACTTGATGATCCGTCCGGGTATGGAGGGTTAAAGCATGGCTTGCGAAGAGGATAGCTGGGGTTTGCGCGAGTATGTCGCCAGCAATGTGGCTGTTCCCGAGGAATTGCGCCCGCAGCGTGTGGCAGTCCTTTGCGTTGGCAATCGATTGATGCTCGACGATGGTGTCGGGCCTGCCGTCTATGACGAGCTTACGGCGTCGTATGACATTCCGGATAACGTTGAGCTGTTGGACCTTGGTTGCTTGTCGCTTGCCATGATCGATCGTGTACGAGAATTCGACGTGATTCTGACCGTCGATGCAGTTGATGATTCCGGTCAGCCTGCTGGCACGGTGCTTCGTTATGCGCCTGATGCGATGGCGCGCCATGTCGGCATCACGGCAAGTCTGCATGATCTGAAGCTGATCGACTTGTTCGATTCCGCTGCTTTATTGGGATATCAAGCTGAGGGCCTTTGTCTGGGTATGCAGGTGGAAAACGCTTCTCCTGCCGAAGCGACCGAAGGGCTTACCCGGCCTGTGCATGATGCGTTGCCGCTGCTGGTAGACGTTGTGGTCGGCGAATTGGCACGATTGGGGTTCCCGCTATCTCGGAAGGCTTCAATAGAGTAGTCTGTTGAGCCTATTTGGTTTTGGCTCGTAATATCGTAGGTTTCTGGGCGTCCCCCACATTATTGGGGGACGCCCATTTTCGTTCTGAGCATAACGACTCAAATTGGCCGGCGGGTGAAGCTATTCGTTAAACGGAATCACGTGCTCAAGTGATTGCTGCTCGCGACAGCTTTCGGCCTGCAAAGAATCGTCCATATCTGCATGCGTGCGCGACAATTCATGGAGTTTGATGCGAAGGACAATTCGTTCACTTATGGCGTTACAGGGTTTTAGGCGCCTCAACAAACTCGTTCATTTTCCGCTGTTCGGGCAAAGATCGCTTAAGAAACACTCTGCGCATTTTGGACGACGAGCGATGCAGATTTGCCTTCCGAACAGCACCCATTGGTGATTGATCGGCCCCCAATACTGCCTCGGATAGAGTTTGAGAAGCGCATCCTCGGTCTTCTGGGGCGTATCCGCTGAGGGTCCTACCAGTTTCAGCTTGTGCGCGATACGGAACACGTGCGTATCCACCGCAATGCCCTCCACAATGCCGAAGGCTTCATTGAGCACTACGTTGGCAGTTTTGCGCCCTACGCCGGGTAGTTTTTGAATCAATGTCATATCTTGCGGGATTTCCCCGCCGAAGTCACTGATCACCATTCGAGCACATTTGACGCAATTCGCGGCTTTCGCATGGTGAAAGCCGATGGTGCGGATAATCTCCTCTACTTCGTTTACATCGGCATTGGCTAGTGCTTGCGGCGTCGGGTAACGTTCCCATAATGCTGGCGTGACTTTATTTACACCCCTGTCGGTGGTTTGCGCCGACAGCAATACCGCTATAGTCAGTTTGAAAGGGTCGCCCCAATAATGCAGCGCGCACTCAGCGGCTGGAAAGTGCTCGTCCATTCTCTGGGCGATGGCTATCGCGCGTTCCCTTTTTTCCTTCATCAATTCGCGCGGCATGGGCGATCCTTCCGATTCCAGGTCATTTCAACAGCAGTATATCGAATGATGTTGTACGCAGCTTTTACGCTGCAAAATCGTTATGTTATCTGGATATATAAACTACGCTGAAGTGCACATAGCTTGCATAGGAAGCCCCGAATAAAACCAAATGAAACAAGAATTCATCTTGCATTCTCCTTCTGATATCAAATCTGCTTGTTCGGGCGTTTGGCGCGGCTGTCTGGCCGGTTCCTTCGCATCCGTGTAACGGCTTTGCTCATTCTGATGGAAGGCTGCCGCGAAGGTTCGGAACACGAACAGATGTTGCTGTTTACGTGTGGCTTGGGCTTGGCGTCTCGAGCGATGAAGAAGGTGCGTGATACACTTTTCACCTTGAAAAACGCGCAGCTTCATCGAAGGAAAGCTGCGCAAGCAGGCCCGGACGCGTATGGCCGTATCCGGGCTGGCCGATGGTGATGGGGGAATGCAGCATATGCTTATCGATTCTCTGCGCTTCGCGCTCGAGCGCTCGGAATGCTTGGATGGGTTTTGGTCCAATCTCGATGCCGGCGACGATGGCACGTTGGGCATCGCGAACAGCGCACGGCCGTTCATGGTCGCCGCGCGATTCTCGCATAAGCCGCAGTCCACGCTTGCGGTGGTGGCTGGCGAGGATGCGGCGGTGTCGTTCGCTCGCAGCTTGTCGGCCTATCTGGGCGAGGACAAGGTGCTGCGCTTCCCCGAGCGCGCCGATCTGCCGTTCGACAAGAAGCACGCGGATCTTGCCACCGTTGCTCGGAGTATGGAGGCGGCGCATGCGCTGCAGACCGGACGGCAGGTGGTCGTTGTCACAAGTGCGCGGGCGTTGCTGCGCACCTTGCCGCCGGCCAATGCCAACGCGTCGACGCCGCTGTCTTTCGTCTGCGGCCAGGAGCTGGCAGACATGCCGGGCGCGCAGGCTGCGGGCATCCAGGATTTCGACGGTCTTATCCATGCTCTGGAATCGCGCGGGTTCTCCAACACCGGCGAGCTTGATGGCCCTGGCACGTTTTGCACGCGCGGCGGCACCGTGGATGTGTACCCGGGAAATCTGAGCTTCCCCGTTCGCCTTGACTTCTTCGGCGACGAGCTGGACGAGATCCGCCGCATCGTGCCGTCAACGGGCCAGACCATCTCAAGCCTGCAAAACGTCGATATCTATCCCGTCGTCGAGTTCTCCTGCAGCAAATCGGGTCTGGCACGTGCGCGTAAGAAGCTTGCGGCCCAAGCTGGGTCGAATCCGGCGTTGCGCAGCGTTTCCGAACATTTGGAGAACGCTGAGGGTGGTTTGCGCTTCGAGGGAAGCGATGTGCTGTTGCCCTACCTCTATGATAAGCCGGTCACGCTCGGCGCCTATCTGCGCCGTGACGCGCTTTCGGTGCTTATCGAGCCGCGAAGCCTGTTCGATGACATGATGCACGCCAGCGAGGAATTGGAAGCGAAGGCCAAGGGCACAAACATCGCCCTTGAGGGGCTGTTCTGCCCGGCTCCGCAGGTCAGCTTCGGCGAGTGCCAGCGTGCAACGTATGTGTCCATCATGCGCGTGGGCGGAAACGTGGATGTCGAGCTGCCGGTGAAGCGCGTCGAGGCGGCGGGACACCCCGATAAGCTGTTCGGCCGGCTGCGCACATTGGTCGACGATGGCTATACGGTGGTGTTCAGCGCCCCGAACCGCCGAAGCCGCGCCGATATGATGCTCGCCTTCGTCGATCACGGCCTTCCCATTCAAGAATGGCTCGATGCACAGGAAAACCCCGATGATTCCGACGGGCAGAAGAAGCGCCGTCTGCGCCGCGGTGTCGTCAACGTCGTCGACGTGGACATCCCGTTGGGAATGATCATTCCGAAGGCGAAGCTGGGCATGGTCAGCGTGTCCGACACCCAAGGGGCCTCCACCGCGCGTCCTAGCCGCCATATCGACATCACCGAGATCACGTTCCCGTATAAGCCGGGCGATTACGTTGTGCACGCGCAGCACGGCATCGCGCACTTCAAGGAGCTGGTGCGTCGCGAGATCGACGGCACGGCACGCGATTACCTGCTGCTCGAATACGCCGAAGGCGACAAGCTGTTCGTGCCGGTCGAGCAGCTCGACCGCGTCACGCGCTACGTTGGCCCGGAGGGCTCCACGCCGCGATGCACCCGCCTGAACACGGCCGACTGGTCGCGCGCCATGAAGAAGGCGAGCGCGGCCACCAAAAAACTCGCGTTCGACCTGGTTGACGTGTACGCACGCCGAGCCAGCGCGCAAGGGTACGCGTTCGGACCCGACACGCCGGCGCAGATCGAGATGGAGGAGGCGTTTCCGTATCGGGAAACCCCCGATCAGCTGGCCGCCATCGCCGACGTGAAGGCCGACATGCAGTCGGCGAAGCCCATGGACCGCCTCGTCTGCGGCGACGTGGGCTTCGGCAAGACCGAGGTGGCCCTGCGCGCGGCCTTCAAGGCCGTGGTGGAGGGCAAGCAGGTGGCCATTCTGGCCCCGACCACCATTCTGGTGCAGCAGCATTACAACACTATCAAAAAACGCTTCGCGGGCTTTCCTGTGAAGTTTGACATGCTCAGCCGCTTCCGCACGCCCAAGGAGCAGCGCGAAATCGTCCGCAAGCTGCGCGAGGGCGAACTGGACCTGGTGGTGGGTACGCACCGCCTGCTCAACAAGGACGTGCAGTTCAAGGACCTGGGATTGCTCATCGTGGACGAGGAGCACCGCTTTGGCGTCAGTCACAAGGAGAGCATCCAGCACATGAAAACCCGCGTGGACGTGCTGACCCTCTCGGCCACGCCCATCCCGCGCACGCTGCATATGAGCATGGCGGGCATCCGCGACATGAGCATTCTGGAAACGCCGCCGGAGGAACGCCTGCCCGTCAAGACCTACGTGATGGAATACGACGATAACGTGATCCGCGAGGCCATCCGGCGGGAGCTGGCGCGCGGAGGACAGGTCTACTTCCTCTACAACCGCGTGCGCAGCATTGAAAAGATGTACGACCGCCTGCACCAGCTGGTGCCGGAGGCGCGCATCGGCATCGCGCACGGGCAGATGCGTGAAAACGCGCTGGAGGACGTGATGCTGGACTTCTACGCCGGGGCGTATGACGTGCTGCTTTGCACCACGATCGTGGAAAGCGGACTGGACGTGCCGGAGGCCAACACGCTGATCGTCTTTGACGCGGACCGCTTCGGCCTCTCCCAGCTGTATCAGATCCGCGGGCGCGTGGGGCGCAGCAGCCGGCAGGCCTACGCCTACCTGACCGTTCGCGCTGGCAAGCTGCTGTCCGAAACGGCGGACCAGCGCCTCTCGGCCATCCGGGAGTTTACGGAGTTCGGCGCGGGCTACCGCATCGCCATGCGCGATCTGGAGATCCGCGGCGCGGGCGACGTGCTGGGGCCCCAGCAGAGCGGCCACATGAGCACCGTGGGCTACGACATGTACCTCAAGCTCATCGAGCAGGCCGTCAGCGAGGCGCAGGGCGTGGAGGTCACGCCGGAGCTGGACACCCGCGTGGAGCTGGCCGTGGACGCCTTCCTGCCGGAGAGCTACGTGCCGGAGGAAAAGCTGCGCGTGGAGATCTACAAGCGCATTGCCATGATTCAGGACGAAGCCGGGCGGATGGACATCGAGGAGGAGCTCATCGACCGCTTTGGCGACGTGCCCGAGCCGGTGGAGAACCTCATGCGCATTGCCCAGCTGCGCGGGGTGACGCGCAGGCTGGGCGTGAGCCACCTGTTCCTGCGGCCCGACGGCATCCATATGCGCATCGACACCCGCTTCCTGCCCGACCCCGGCCGTCTGTTTGACGCCGTGAGCCGCGCCGACGAACGCCTGCGCTTTTCCGCCGGGC
>OLQT01001592.1_pt1 | contig 13719 bp, 14 predicted proteins | sample 1672651 | NCBI WGS metagenome assembly OLQT01 (sample SAMEA3136709, study PRJEB25190) | human gut metagenome | biome: human gut; feature: human-associated habitat; material: faeces | place: Austria | collected 2013 | reverse complement strand
GACGGTCGCAGGCATCAAACCATTTGGAGAGCAACTCCTCAGCGGCGGAGCTGCTTTTTGCGTCCATAAATTGGAAGAAAAGTTCCTTCAGAGCGTAAGCCTGGTAAAGCCGCTCGGAGAAATGTAGCATCACGTCCACAGCGGCCCTGTCATCCTCAGAGAGCGAGGCACGTCTGGCAATCAGCAGCCTTCTGGAGCGCTTGAAATGCTTCCGGGAGGCAGGCTGCAGCTGTGTTTGCACTGTTCTCCGCACATTATCCATCGCCCAGGTGCAGTAGCGCGCCACATGAAAGCGGTCAATCACGATTCTGGCTTGCGGGAAGAATGCTCTGGCGATATCGCGGTAGCCCTGGTTCATATCCATCACCACATATTGCACATCCTGGCGATTGGAAAAGGAACGCAGGTAGGATTGAATGGTGGAAACCCTTCTGTCCGGCAGAATATCCAGGATACGCCGCTCTTCAGGCGCGGTCAGAATCTGGCTACCTGGGGCATCGCGCTGTCCACCAACATGTGGTGGTTCGAGCTGCTGCTTCTGCAGCAGGGCGTGGATCTGGTGGATCAGGACAACGGCCGCGCCGGCCCTGCGACCCGCACCGTGTTTGCGGATAACGAGCTGTCCTACCAGATCGCCGAAAAGTGGCTGGAGCTGTATCAGAAGGGCTATGCCTCCAACACCGGCTTCGCTTCCTCCGACTGCCGCACGGTGTTCTTCGCCGGTCTGGCTCCCATCATTCTGGACTCCTCCAGCTCTCTGCGGGACTACGTGGATACCGTGGCCGACAACTTTGAGCTGAACGTCTGCACCCTGCCCACGCTGACCGACGGCGCTCCCAACGGCGGCGTGACGCTGGGCGGCGCTTCCCTGTACGTGGTGGACAAGAAGGAAGAAACCAAGCTGGACGCTGTGGCGGAATTCATCAAGTACCTGATCTCCGCCGACGCTCAGTCCCTGCTGTGCCTGAACACGGGCTACTACTCCGTCACCAAGGCCGTTTACGAGCTGGACGCCGTGAAGGAAAACATGGCGAAGTATCCTCAGTATGTAACCGTGCGCGACATTATGCGCAGCTCTCAGGTCATCGGCCACGGCGCGATTTACGGCGTCTTTACGGAAGGCCGGGCCACCTACAAGAACTACTTTGAGGAAATGCTTCTGGGCGAAATCACCCCCAAGGAGTGTATCGACAACTCCGCCAGCAACATCGACCTGCTGATTTCCGAATACAACGAAGCGAATCAATAACGGTTTATTCGGGCGGGGCTGCCAGGAGGCCGGCGGCCCCGCCCTGTTTTTGCCAACAGCGCCCCCGTCTGGGCGGCGCGGCCCCAAAGCTCCATGAAGGAGGACTGGACATGGAAATTACACCTCGGAAAAGCAAGCGCAGCTTGTGGCAAAGGACGGAGCCGTATCTGTACCTGCTGCCTGTTCTGATTATTTTTGGAATGTTTGTCTATTATCCGCTGGTACGGACGATCCGCATGAGTCTTTCCGTGGTCAATTCCATGGGAGAGATCGTGGCCTTCAGCGGGATCCGAAATTTTGTGAATCTGTTTTCCGGCCACAAGTTCTGGAACAGTCTGGGCCTGACGCTGAAGTTTGCGGTGATGATCGTTCCCGCGCAGATCGTTACCGGCGTTTTTCTGGGTCTGCTGGCCACGGACCGGGCGAAGAAAACCAGCTTTTCCCGGACGATCTTCGCCTTCCCCATGGCCGTTTCCTCCGCCTGCGCCTCCATCATCTGGCTGCTGCTGTTTAACTCCACCACCGGTCTGGTCAACTGGATCATCGGACAGAACATCAACTGGCTCAGTGATGGAAACTCGGCGCTTCTGATGGTGACGGTGGCCACCTGGTGGCTGACGATGGGCACGAATTTCATTTATGCCTACTCGGGCCTGCAGGCCATCCCCTACGACCTGTATGAATGCTCCTCCATCGAGGGTGCGAATTATTTTCAGACGCTTTGGCACATCACGCTGCCCAGCATGTCGCCGACGCTGTTTTTCCTGCTGATTACCGACACCATCGGCGCGTTCCAGACCTTTACGCAGGTCAAGCTGATGACGCTGGGTGGGCCGGCCAACAAGACCGCCGTGCTTTCCTACTCGATTTACAAGGAAGCCTTCCTGAACAACCGCTGGGGCTATGCCTCCGCCCAGTCGGTGGTGTTTCTGGTGATCCTGCTGACGATTTCGATCATCCAGTTCCGGATTGAGAAGAAAGGGGTGTTTTATCAATGAAGCCCACCTCCAAATGGGGCAGAGCGCTGATGATGCTCTTGAAGCTGGGAATGATTTTTCTGGTGCTGTGCCCGATCGTGTACGCTGTGGACGTGAGCTTCATGACCACGCCCGAAATCTTCCGCCGTCCGCCCACGCTGATTCCCTCGTCCTTTTCGCTGGACAGCTACCAGCAGGCGCTGAAAACGGCGCCGCTCTTCCGTTATCTGCTCAACAGCCTGATTATGGCCACCAGCGTCATGGTGGGGCAGATCTGTCTGGCCAGCATGGCGGCGTTCTCCTTCTCGCATTTTGAGTACAAGGGAAAGCAGGTGATCTTCATGGCGCTGCTGGCGACGATGATGATCCCCACCGAATCGCTGATTATCAGCAACTACCTGACCATCGGCGATCTGGGCCTGTATGATACGTATCTGGCGATGATCCTGCCCAGCCTTGCCTCCGCCATGTCCATTTTTTTCATGCGGCAGGCCTTTATGCAGGTGCCCCGGGCGCTGTACGAGGTGGCGCGCATGGAGGGCTGCGGCAACCTCCGCTACCTGTTCACCATGCTTCTTCCCCTGTCCAAGGGCACCATCGGCGCGATTTGCATTTACACCTTCATCAACGCCTGGAACTCCTATCTCTGGCCGCTGCTGGTGACCAACCAGACCAGTATGCGCACCGTCCAAATCGGCGTGGGAATGCTTTACGACCGGGAGGCGGCGTCGTATAATATGATTATGGCAGGAATTACCATCGTGCTGATTCCCTCGGTGCTGGTCTTCGTTGTCGGTCAGAAGCAGATTCTTTCCGGCACGCTCTCGGGGGCTATCAAGGGGTAAGCCATGGAACATTTGACGGAAAAAAGGGTGAAGCAAATGGGAAAAGAACGACTCGTTGATACGGAGACTGTCACCAGAGATCTTCTGACGATTAAGGCCTCCGACGCGATCTGCCGCTACATCACCAGCCACGGCCTGTCTGCCGGCGACCGGATCCCCTCGGAGCGGGAGCTGGCCGGAATGCTGAACGTGGGCCGCAGCACGCTCCGGGGAGCCCTGAACATTCTGGAAAAAGAAAAGATCGTGGAAAGGTTTCTGGGCAAGGGAACCTTTGTGGGCAGCGGAAGCGTGCCGGATAATCTGGACGTGAAGCTGCTGCGGGTCAATTACCGGGATCTGCTGGAAATCAAAATCTGGCTGGATCAGCTGGTCATTTGCAAGGCGTGCAAAAACGCGACGGAGGAGCAGCTTTCCCGGCTGCAGCAGGCAGCCGGAGAGCTGGAGCGCCAGCGGCTGCAGGGGGTGTATTCCATCCCCGCCGACCGGGTCTTTCATCAATGTCTGATGGACTGCGGCGGCAACGATACCCTGTCCCAGCTGCTGCTGTCCCTGATCGACGCGATGAACGACTATTCCGGAATGCTGTCGGGCGCAGAGGAGTTCTGGCTGGAAACGATTCCCTATCACACCCAAATCGCTCAGGCGCTGCAGGAGCGGAATCGGGAGTTTGCCCTTGCGGCCCTGCAGTATATCTACCAATGCGATTTGAAGGTTTTGGATCGGCTGGCAATCCCATAATAATAGGTTTGGAAGTGAAACTGTTGAACGCAGAATACCGCGCTTATCTGGAAAATGGTGTGGATCGCACCGGCACCCATTGCCTGAAGTGGGACGACCGGAAGAATACCTTCGGCCGGGAAGACGTGCTGCCCATGTGGGTGGCGGATATGGACTTCCCCACGCTTCCGGCGATCTGTCAGGCGCTGGCCAAACGGACGGAGCATCCGGTCTTCGGCTATACCTTTGTCACTCCGGAGGAAAAACGGGCGGAGCTGGGGTGGCTGGAGCGCCGTCACGGCGTAAAGGCGGAGGAAGACTGGATCCTGTACTGCGACGGCGTGGTGGACAGCTTGTTCGCCTGCGCCCGCGCCTTCGCCCGCCCGGGGAGCCAGATCATGGTGCAGCCTCCCGTTTACGGGCCGTTCTATCAGGCGGCGAAGGTAAACGGCTTCGGCCTGTGGAGGAACGGCCTGCGGCAGACGGAGGACGGCTGGCACATGGATTTGGAAAACATGGAGCAGGGCTTCCGCTCCGGGGTTTCCATGTTCCTTCTGTGCAACCCCCACAACCCGGTGGGACGGGTCTGGACGCGGGAGGAGCTGCTGCAGGTGACGGAGCTGGCGGACCGGTACGGCGTGACGATCGTATCGGACGAGATCCACAGCGATTTCATTTATGCGCCCCACCGGCTGAACTCCATTCTCAGCCTGCCCCATCCGGAGCGGCGGATCATGCTTCACTCGGCCACCAAAACCTTTAATCTGGCCGCCCTGCGTCAGTCCTCCCTGCTGGCGCCCGGCGAGGAAAAGCGGGCGCTGATTCGCACGGAGCTGGAAAAAATGCACGCGGGAACGCCCAACCTGTTCGGCGCGCTGGCCCAGCGGGTCGCCTACGAGCAGGGGGACGAATGGCTGGACGAGCTGCTGCGCTATCTTCAGGAAAACCGGGATTGGCTGAAGGATGCGCTTTCCCGGCGGCTGCCTCAGATACGGATGAGCGACCTAGAGGGAACCTATCTGGCATGGCTGGACTTCCGCGCCTTCCAGCTGGATCAGGAGACCCTCAGCGAAAAGCTGATTCGGGAGACCGGTTTGGGCCTGAGCAGCGGGCTTCAGTTCGGCGAAGAGGGAAACGGTTTCTTCCGGATGAATCTGGCTACCCAGAAAAAAAATGTGGAAGAGGCAGTCGACCGGCTGGCAAAAACCTTTGGTTAAAAACGGGTCTCCCGTGCGATGAAAAGCACGGGAGACCTTTTTCGACGAAAAAACAGCCGGGCGGGAGGCACCCGGTACGGCTGTACAGCGTTTTGCCCCCGCGCCGTCGGAAGTGCGCGAGGGCTTCCGGCTGACATCGAACAGCTTCAGGAAGAAGTTATCGTCATCTGGATAGCCGTAGCCCTTGCGCCTTAGAGTCTTGATTTTGCTGTTGATCCCCTCGATCCTGCTAGCGGAGATATTGAAAGTAGCGTAAATTTTTCCCGTCAGGGTCAGAAGATGGTCAAAGCTCTGCTTTTCCGTCAGAAAGAAGCTTTCGTTCTGCTGCCCGTTCCCGACGCAAAAGGCGACGGCGGAAACGCTCAGGTTTGTCATTTTTTCCAGGATGCCTTTCAGACGGGAGATGGGCAGACTGACTTCTACTACGGCAATTCGTTTCAAGCGCACGCCTTCCAGTATGTCGCAGGGCCAATACAATCTTACCCGGGCATTTTCTTTGTCCAGCGCCATCTGGGGCACATCAACCCGTTGGGCATATTCCAGAATCGGTGCGGGCAGCTGACTGGCGGGATACACGTATTCCAACGGGAAAACCGATTCATCCAGCGCATAAAGGCAAAAATCAAGCCCCGGAAAGCTGGTGGTCAGATGCGTTTTTGCTTCATTTAATCGATAACGGTAGCCGATCAGATCTGCGATGTTTTCCGGCTTGACCGTCAGATATTCGAGCATTAAGCTGTCGCCGCAGAGCGTGTCAGCCAGCTGGCTGCATTCGTTGAAAGCCAGTGCCATCCGTTCGCAGGCGGTTTGCAGCTGCTGAGAGTATTCCTTCTCCAGCGCGTTTGTCTGCGCGTGGCTGAAATAAAATAGGTAGGTGGCGGAAAAAAGCAGGTATACGATCAGCAGCACAATCGACAGGCAGCCGATGAGATGCTTTGTATAGCGCATATTTTTGAAACGAAGCCGCTTTTTCACTTCTGCGCCTCCTCGTGCCTGCCGAAATGATACCGCCAGTCCCGAGGCGAAAGGCCGGTGGACTTTCGGAACAACTGGCAGAAATAGGACTGATTCACGTAGCCGACCCGCATGGCGATTTCCCCAATGCGCAGTTTTGGATCGCTCAGAAGCTCCTTGCTTTTGCGAATCCGCGTTTCGATGATAGAATCGAAAATGCTCTTGCCCGTTTCTCGCTTGAAAATGTTGTTGGCCTGCTTGGCTCCTAAGTAGACGCTTTCTGCCACGTCCTCCACGGAAATGGGATCTGCATAGGAAATTTCGATCTTCTTCAGAATTTCGTCCGCAATCTGACGGTCACGATGGGAGGCTTTTCCCCGAACATATTGCTGCGCCATGGCAATCAGATTGAAAAGCCAATTTCGGATGCTCAGAATGGTGTTGAAGTTTTCCAGCTTTTTCCAGATTTGGGCGCTTTCTCCCAAAATATCCCGGTACTCTATATTCTGTCTTTGCAATAGAAATTGCAGGGCGTTGACAATCATGATGGCAAAATACCGCAGATAGGCGCCGTCATGGCTGCCTTTCAGATACGGATCCAGCAGCTCGTCAATTTCTTCTTCGCTGCCATTCAGCAGCAGGGCCTCCAGCTGTTCCATAAGGCGGGAAGGATCCGGCATTTCAGCGGACCGATATTCGGAAGCCGTCACATCCCGAAAGCAAAGCACCGGAATTTTCTGACTGAAATAATCGGTTTCCGCAGTGCTCAGCGCTTGCAGATACAAAGCGTGGAGCTGTTCGACCGTTCCCGTCTCGCTGACGCCGATACGGGGGTCTACGTTGGCCGTTTCACGAATTTCATCCACCAGATTCACCGCCAGCACCATAGCGTCCTCTGTGCGGGATGAATCAATTACGACAATACTCTGTAAATCAGAAATCCGCATTGCCCAGAAGGCCGCGCCCCGGGTTGCCTCTCGGATTTGCTCATCCGCTTCCAGAGAACGAAGATACCGTTCCTTCATATCCATCAGGCCCTTATAGCGTTTCCGTATCACAATGACACAGCAGCGCTCCGGCGCTCTTAACCCGAAATAATCCAATTGCTCCCGAATTTCTTCCTTGCTGAATTCTCCCTCCAGCAGCAGGCTGCGCATAAAATCCTCCCGCAGCACCGGCATGGCCTGTTCCAAGCGCTTTTGCAAATCCTTCTGTTCGCTCTGCCGGTTGCGCTCCCGGTAAATGACGTCCAGAGCCTTCTCAACCGCAGCGCGCACTTCTTTTTCCCGCAGCGGTTTGACGATATAGGCGTCGGCATGGACGGAAATAGCGTTCCGCGCATATTCAAATTCTTCGTAATAGCTCATAAACAATACATGAACCCTTGGATACTCCTGCTGCAGTTTTTTAGAAAGCGTCATTCCATCCATGTAGGGCATGGATACATCCGTAAGCACTATATCCGGCACTCCCCAATGCTCTATTTGTTCCAGCGCCAGATGACCGTTCGCCGCCTCGCCAATGACCTGAATATTCAAATTCTGCCATATAGACATTTCACGCGCAACCCGCCGGTCGCGGTTGTTGTCATCTACTACCAGCAACTTAAGCATGGCACTTCTCCTTTCCAAGCCTCGAAATGATCTCCATTCATTATAACATAAGGCTTTCTGCAGGCCATATTTGGATTCGGAAATAATTGTCCGAAAAAAGAAACGCAGCATATACAAAAAGTGGACATCTGGCAGCAGGGAACTCAATCAGAGCAGTGGTACCCCCCCGGCCAGCAGACTTTTCCCCGAGCAGCCCCACGCCCAACATGCGTGGTGTGGGGTGCAGGGCGTCAGCCACTGCCAGACCCGCGAGCCATGAGGCCTGTCGCCGAGCGGCGGTAAAACCCCGGCCAAGCTGCATGTCTCCCTACGCCCCGCGCCCAAAGGGCGCGGTGTGGGGTGCAGGGGCGCTGCCCCTGCCTCATGAAATTTTCAGAAAACTTTTAGGAAGAGCCAAGACGGTTTCGGTCGGGTTCTTCTTTTCAGATGCAGGGAAGTATGATATAATGCAATGCGTGAAACAAAACGCGGGACGCGAAACGGCCCGCATACAGCGCATGGATGAAGGAGCCTGCAATGAGTAAGGGAAAGAAAAAAAAGAGTGGCAACGGCGCGGGAGCGGTTGCTTTCGGCGTGACGTTCGTGCTGCTCAGTTCGATTTTTAAGATTCACGGCCTGTTCAGCCTGGCAGTGCAGCTGGCGGTGAGCGCGTTTGTCAGCGCGGTCATCCGTACCATGGCGCAGGGTCTTGACCTGACGACGGAGGATCAGAAAAAGAAAATGGCCGAAGAGGCCGCCGCTGAAGCCGCTAAGGAAGAGGAAAAGCGGAAGAACGACGCGCTGGAACGGCTTAAGGCCAATACCGGCAACCCGGACGTGGATCAGCTGCTGACCCGGGGACGGGAGATCATCGCCGAGATCCGCAGGGAAAACGACCTTATTCCTGATGAATCTCTGTCGGCCAAGCTGGACGATCTGGAGGAAAACTGCGCGGCGATTTTTCAGGCCGTGTACGAAAATCCGGCCCGCGCTCCGCAGATTCGGAAGTTCATGGACTACTACCTGCCTACCACGCTGAAAATGGTCAAGAGCTATCGGAAGCTGGATGAACGCAACCTGCCCATGTCCGAGGCGAAGGAAGCCCAGCATCGAATCGATGACGCGCTGGGCGTGGTGATCACCGGCTGTCAGAAAATGCTGAAGAACCTCTATAAGGACGATATGCTGGACATCGCCACGGATATTGACGTGCTGGAACAGATGCTCAAGCGGGACGGCCTGACGGAAAGCGAGCTGGAAAAGGCCGCCGAGCAGGCCAAGCAGGCGGCTAAATTGGACGCGGCGCTGGCCCAGCAGCGCCGTCAGCAGCGGGCGGCACAGGAAGCACAGAACCGTCAGAGCGTTCCGACGCTCCATACGGACAGCGGCGTGCAGCAGGCCGTCAGCGGCGCAGAGCAGCAGGCTCAGCAGCATATGCCGCAGGCACCTACGATTTCCGGCGGGGTCTACCCCGTGTATGACGGTCAGGCCGCCGCACAGGCCAAAAAAGAAGACTGATTTTCATCAAATTGACCCAACCGACCCAACCGACGATAGCGTGATTGAAGGAGGAACCTTTCCATGAGTGAAATTCATCAGCAGAATTCCGAGACCCGGCAGATCCCCGTTTTGACCCTCGATCCTTCGTCGGTCGCCAAGGAAAAGGTTCAGCTGGAGGAAACCACCCAGCAGCTGGAAGCCATGGCTCAGGCCGCGCCCAGCGCGAATGCCGCCGCACAGGCCGCCAGCGAAGCGGTTAAGCAGATGGATACGACCATGCTGACCGAGGAAGACAAGAAGAGCATCGAAGAGTTCGTCAAGAAGATCGACGTGAATAACTCCGACCATGTGCTGCTCTACGGCGCGGACGCGCAGAAGAAAATCGCCGATTTCAGCGACAGCGCGCTGGCCACCATCCGCACCAAGGACACGGGCGAAGTCGGCGATATGCTGGTGAGTTTGGTCAACGAGATCAAGGGCTTCAGCGCCGCCGCCGAAAAGCCCAGCGGCATCAAGGGCCTGTTCTGGAACGCCCAGAAGGCCGTCACCGACATGCAGACCAAGTACGATAAGGTGGACGCGAACGTGGACACCATCGCCAGTCAGCTGGAAAACCATCAGGTGCAGCTTCTTAAGGACGTGAGCATGTTCAATCACCTGTATGATATGAACACGCAGTACTTCAAAGAACTGACCATGTATATCATCGCCGGGGAGCAGAAGCTCAAGGAAGTCCGGGAGGGCGAACTGGAAGAACTGAAGAAGAAAGCCGCCGAGACCGGCGACGCGATGGACGCTCAGCGGGCCAACGATCTGGCCGCCAACTGCGACCGCTTTGAGAAAAAGCTGCATGACCTGAAGCTGACCCGGCAGGTGACTTTGCAGATGGCCCCCCAGATCCGGCTTTTGCAGAATAACGACAGCCTGCTGGTGGAACGGATCCAGAGCACTCTGTCCAACACCCTGCCCCTGTGGAAGAGCCAGATCGTGATCGCGCTGGGCATGCACCGCAGTCAGGAGGCGCTGAAGGCGCAGACTGCCGTGACCAACATGACCAACGAACTGCTGCGCAAGAACGCCGAGGCGCTCAAGACCGGCACTATCCAGACCGCGCAGGAGGCCGAACGCGGCATTATCGATCTGGAAACCCTGAAGCAGACCAATCAGAGCCTGATGGATACCATCAACGAAGTGATGAAGATTCAGGAGGACGGCCGCACCAAGCGGCTGGAGGCCGAAAAGGAAATGGTCGCCATGGAGGCCGATCTGAAAAAGAAGCTGCTGGAGCTGCACTGAGCTTTGTATCGATAAGAAAAGCGCCGCATTTCCCACTGGGGATGCGGCGCACAGAGTGTCAAAAAAGTGGAGGTGCAGGAGGCACTGCCTCCTGCCGGGGTTATAGGGGCGGAGCCCCTAACTCTTGTGCCGCAGCACTTTTCCCGCAAACCAGCGTAGCGCTGTTTGCGGGCAACGGCGGCCAACTTGAGGTTCTTCGACAGACTGAGCGCCGCATTTCCCACTAGGGATGCGGCGCAGTTTAACGGGAAAGGAATCAATCAATCATGAAATTCAAACTCCCCATGGGCGTGTGCATTGTTATCGCCGTCGCTCTGGTGCTGTTCGGGCTGGGATACGGTACGTTTTCCGGCTTCCGGGAGGATCGCCAGCAGGTGACGCAGCTTCTCAGCGGGGAAAACGGCCTGCTGGACGCGCTGAGCAATCAGGGCGCCGATGGGCTGAACCTGTGCGTGGTAGCGGAGCGCCATTTGTCCGGCAATGAGGATGTGGAGGCCCTTCGGGCAGTATCCAGAAAGCTGAATGCCGGCGATGAAACGCTGGAAGAGCAGAAGAAGGATACGGAAGAATTGTCCGTGCTGTTTGCCCGGGTGCTGGAGCAGCTTCGGCAGACGGACAGCTTCCGGCAGAGTCAGCGGGATCAGCGCTACGCCGCCATGCTGGAAAGCGACTGGAAGAATCTGACGGAAAACGCGCTGTTCGATACCTATAACAGCGCGGCGGAGGAGTTTAACCACAAGCTGACGGACACGCCGGTAGGCAAGCTGGCCGGTCTGCTGGGCGTTACCCCCTGCGAGCTGTATGAGTAACGAGTGGAAGCAAGGAGAAACCATTGAAAACCATTGAAGCCATTAAAATGAAGAAAAAATTCTGTGCCCTTCTGGTGCTGGCGCTGGTTCTCTGCTGGTGCCTGAGCGCCTTTGCGGCGGCGCGTATGCCGGAAAACCGGGGCGCGCTGACGGACGACGCCAACGTTTTGGGAACGGCGACCGCCAAGGACGTGACGGCTTACGCCGAACGGGTGGAGGAAGAGACCGGCGTGAAGCTCCACGTGGCGCTGGTGAATTTTCTGGACGGCGTGGAGGTCAAAACCTACGCCCGCCAGATGTTCCAGCGCTGGGAGCTGGGCGGGGACGATCTGCTTCTGCTGGGCGCTGCGGGCGAGGACAGCTTCGCGGCGGTGATGGGCGGCAATGTGGAAAAGAAGCTGGGCGCCAGCAATGCTGAAAACCTGCTGTATACCTCTTCTTCCTTTGCCGGGCTGTTTCAGAGCCAGCAGTACGACGCGGCGTTCGTCAGCTTCTTTACGGCCCTGAACGGCCTCTTGGAAAAACAGTACGATGCGGACATCAGCCTGAAGGGCCTTTTCCAGACGGAAGAGACCGCTGCGGCGGAAAAGCCCTCCACCGGTTCTGAACTGTGGGAGCAGGTCATCGGCTCTATTACCGAAAATACCGCCGACTATCAGCAATATCATGAGACGCATGAGCAGGACGAAGGCGGCCTGAGCGCCCGCGGCTGGCTGGTGGTGGCGATTCTGGTGATGATTGTGTTCATCCAGAGCGATACGGTGAGGATCTCCCGCCGGAAGCGCCGGGGAAAGGGCAAAAGGATGGGGCTGGTCGGCTGGATCCTGACCCTGCTCGGCGCGAAAACCTTGATCAACACACTGCGCAAAAGAAGGTAATGATTTGAAAGACTACGTAAAAGGCCTTCGGCACGGGCTGCCCATCGCATTAGGCTACCTTTCGGTAGCCTTTGCCTTTGGCATTCAGGCTACGATGGAAGGACTTTATCCCATTCAGGCGGTTTTGATTTCATTCTTTAATGTGACCAGTGCCGGTCAGCTGGCGGGTCTTCAGCTGATGGCCGCCGGCGGAAGCCTGACGGAAATGGCCCTGACCCAGCTGACCATCAACCTGCGCTATGCGCTGATGAGCCTGAGCCTGAGCCAGAAGCTGGATGATACCATGACCACGCCTCACCGGCTGCTTCTGTCCTTCTGCAATACGGACGAAGTGTTCGTGGTGGCCTCTCAGCAGCCGGGCAAGGTGGGCAAGGCCTATCTGTACGGCCTGACCAACGGCCCGTTCATCGGCTGGGTGCTGGGTACGGCGCTGGGGGCGCTGGCAGGCGGACTTTTGCCAAAAAGCGTGACGGACGCGCTGGGCATCGCCATTTACGGCATGTTTATCGCGATTGTGCTGCCGCCCTTCCGCAAGTCCCGTCAGGTGCGCTTTGTGGTGCTGATCGCCGTGGCCATGAGCTGCATGTTTGAGTTCCTTTCGTTCTTTTCCTTTATTTCCGGCGGATTCCGCATCATTCTCTGCGCCGTGACGGGCTCGGCACTGGGAGCGTGGCTGATGCCCGTGCCGCAGGAAGAAACCAAAGAAAAAGAAACGGAAGAACAGGAGGCGCTGAACGGATGAACTGGGTCGCTTTTGCAAAATATATGCTGGTGATGGCGGGCGTGACCTACCTGATCCGCATGCTGCCGCTGGCGGCGATCCGCGGCAAGGTGAAGAGCCCTTTTGTGCAATCCTTCCTTTATTATGTACCCTATGCCGTGCTGGGGGCCATGACGTTCCCCGCCGTGTTTTCCGCCACGGGAAGCCTGACAGCCTCGGCCATTGGGGCGGCGGTGGCGCTGGTGCTTGGCTGGATGGGAAAAAGCCTGCTGACGGTAGCGGCGGCGGCCTGCCTCGCGGCGTTTGCGGCAGGGCTTCTGCTGCCGTAAAAGAACCGTGAAAAGAACCGTAAAAAGAAGCCTCGAAAGAATTGGAAAAAAGGTATTGATTTTTCAGGCGTTGCATGATAAAATATACCCTGCGACTGAATGAATACCAAGGAGGTGAAAGACGTTGCCTAACATCAAGTCCGCTATCAAGCGCGTGAAGGTCAGCGAAACCAAGAACCTTCAGAATCGCATCGTGAAGACCAAGGTCAAGACCGCCGTTAAGAAGTTTGAATCGGAGGTCGCTGCAAACCCTGCGAACGCCGCTACTATGCACGGTGTCACCACCTCCGCTATCGATAAAGCCGTTACCAAGGGCGTTATCCATAAGAATGCCGCGAACCGCAAAAAGGCTCGTCTGGCCAAGAGGCTGGCGAAGGCGCAGTAAGTGCCTGCAAGATGCAGCATAAAGGCTGATGCACATTTGAGCATCAGCTTTTTGTTTGCTTATGGGAAGCTTTGCTCCTTTTCCATTTCTTTGTTCTTTTCTTAAATGTTGAAAAAATATTACGAAAATATGGCATTTTTGAAGAAAATATGATATACTGACCCTGCCGGTGTGTTTCCGGCAGGTCAGGCTGTCGAAAAACTCTGAGTTGGCCGCCGATGCCCGCAAACAGCGCTTTGCGGCCCGCCCC
>OLQT01001580.1_pt1 | contig 13788 bp, 15 predicted proteins | sample 1672651 | NCBI WGS metagenome assembly OLQT01 (sample SAMEA3136709, study PRJEB25190) | human gut metagenome | biome: human gut; feature: human-associated habitat; material: faeces | place: Austria | collected 2013 | reverse complement strand
GGGCTTTCATACAAAGAACGCCGACGGGCTGTACGGCTATGCAGAAATCGGCGAGGGTGCGGAGATCATCGGCTGCCTTGGCCATCTGGACGTGGTCCCCGCTGGAGATGGCTGGCATTATCCGCCTTATGCCGGAACCATAGACGGCGGACGGCTGTACGGCCGCGGCATAGCGGGCGCTGTTTGGCAGCGACGTGTATGGTAGAAAGCTGGGCATTGCCATGACCTCTCCCGATAGCGGGCCGCTGTCTATGAATGTGGGACTTCTGAGGGTGGAGGACGGCCTCATCCGGCTTTCTGTCGATATCCGCCATCCGGAAACCGCTGCCGCCGATCATATTGCCGAAACGGTGCGCCGCGCAGTGGAGCCCTACGGGTTCACCCTTGCGCCCATCCACCCGGAAAAAAGCGTTTATCAGGACAAAAACGGTCCCGTCATGCAAAGCCTTCTGGCGGCCTATCGGCAGGAGACGGGAGACCTTTCCGCGCCGCTTGCCATCGGCGGCGGAACCTATGCAAAGTCCCTGAAAAATATCATCGCCTTCGGTCCGGAGATGCCGGGCATCGATTATCGGATCCACAGCGCGGATGAGTATATTCTGGTGTCAGGCATGGAAGAGTCTGTGCTGATTTATATGGAAGCAATCAAAAATCTGCTGGCTATCTGATGAGAGTCGGAGAAAAACTACTGTCAACATCCGGGGTAGAAGTTGACGGTAGTTTTTCTTTTATGGTATTTGATTTCCGTGTGCAACGAGTCAAAGTCTGTGTTTATATGAGAGTTGATCAGTGCCGGATAACCGGAGATAAATAAAGAGAGCATGCGCAGAAGGAGAAAAATATGGATGAGAGATTAAAACAACAGCTGGAATTTGTTCTGGAAATTGATAAAGAAAAGAATATTTTCCGCCAGACCCATCTGTCCGGTCAGGGCAGAAACGAAAACGATGCGGAACACGCATGGCATATGGCGATCATGGCGTATCTGCTGCGGGAATACTCCAACGAGCCGGTGGATATCGGACGGGTGATGCTGATGTGCCTGATACACGATATCGTGGAGATCGATGCAGGAGATACCTATGCATATGACGCAGATGGTCTGAAAACGCAGAAAGCCAGAGAAGATGCAGCAAAAGAGCGGATTTTTTCCTTGCTCCCGGAAGATCAGAAGCAGGAACTGGTTCGGATTTTCGATGAGTTCGAAGCATTTCAGACGCCGGAGGCGAAATTTGCCCGTGCCATGGATAACCTGCAGCCACTGCTATTAAACGACAGTAACGACGGCGGCGACTGGAAAGAACATGAGGTAAATGCTGAAAAAGTGTACGGAAGACAGAGAAAAACAAAACGCGGTTCAGAAAAACTTTTTGAAGTGACAGATCAGATTCTGAAAGAAAATATTGCAAAAGGGAATTTGCCGGAATAATGGTAAATACAGAACACGGAATCTTTTGTCTGATAAAATTGGAGTAGACATAAAGAATATAATTTATCAGAATTGACACCTTCCAGCCTGGTTTTCCATAATGTAATATTATGAAACAGACCCAGGAGGTTAGGATGAAGCAAGTAAAATTCATAACAGGGCTGATGGCTTTCGGGATGGTCAGTCTGTTTGCCGGATGTGGGGAAAAAGAGAATGAAATGACAAAGGTTACCCTGAATGAGGTGGCACATTCGATCTTTTATGCCCCACAGTATGTCGCACTGGAAAATGGATATTTTACACAGGAAGGCCTCGATCTCGACCTGGTGACCGGGTACGGGGCGGATAAGACGATGGCAGCGGTCATTTCCGGGGAGGCGCAGATCGGATTTATGGGAGCGGAAGCATCCGTGTACGCGTATCTTGAAGGTGCCAACGACCCGGTGATAAACTTCGCACAGGGAACCCAGCGTGCGGGAAACTTTCTGGTAGCAAGGGAAGAGATGGCGGATTTTCAGTGGAGTGACCTGAAAGGAAAAGAAGTGCTGGGAGGACGAAAAGGTGTCGTACACTATACAATGTAAATCTTGAAACAATAATTATATTATGCAACTGGATCGATGGTCTGAATAGTGCGAAAGCCGCACAAACAGCCACTTTCTAAGTATTTTACATGAAGAAGACGCTTCTGAAAAGAGGTGTCTTTTTTCAATTTGAGGAGGGATTTACATGAATAAAAACTTTTTAGAACACTATATGAAAACAAAACCAGAAACGTTGGAACAAAAATATCTGTTTCTCGTGGATGATCAGGAGCTTGCTTTTGCTGTGATTGCTGCCGGATACTATGCGGTTGCTCTGCTGCCGGAAAGAGATGGCTATTACGATGCTGAAAGTTTTGTCACGTATATGCTTGAAATTGCCTGTACGGGAACCTATCAGACAGATTACTGTTATGTACCGGCTTGCACCATGAAGAAAACGAATGATTTACTGGAACAGTTCTGCCAGAATAATTATCTGACCTTCCGAAAAGGATGGTCAATATTTAAAAATAAAGAATACCTTGCAAAGCTGGAATACCAACAGGAGCTAAAAGCAGTCCTTTCAGATTTTATCAAACGCTTTGAAGGCAGACAAAATGAACCTCCGGACTTAAATAAATTCCACAAATTTAATGAACAGGGAAAGCGAATCGGTGTATTTGATATGGAGATTGTCGACTATCTAATACAGACGGTTCCTTTTTTTATGCTTGGAGAAACGCCGTATATCTATGAACAGGGCTGTTATTATGAAGATAGGAAAGGAATACGCTTGAAAGCCCAAATTCAGAAACTGATTTTCCGTGAATGTATCACTGCAAAAACAATTCAAAATATTTATAATCTGCTGGTATCACAGCCTCAAGTGCACAAATGGTTTTCGGATGTGAATAACCAGCCCTCACACTGGATTAATTTTCAAAATGGTTTTTTTGATGTTATGGAATGGAAAATGATAGAACACAGTCCAAAGTACCTGACAATCAATCAAATCCCCTTTTCATTTTATCCGGATCAGGCAGAAACAGTTCTATCAGGAGGCGAAAATATTCGCAAGTATTTAGAACTTTCTATTCCGGATAAAACAGATCAGTTGACTTTCTGGCAATATCTTGGTTATTGTATGACAACAGATACCCTCTTCCAGAAATTTTTATTGCTTAAAAGGAAAATAGTACATTTTCAGATCAACTAAAGCAAGAGTTATTGAATTGTTTTCGAGACAAAGAAACTTATGGATTTCTTGAAGATAATGAACGATGGCACAAGATTATACAACAATAATTGACTTATTTTTATAACTGAATACGACTAATCAGGTTAGATGAATCAGCCGATGCATTTTAAGCGAACAGCAAATGCATCGGCTTTTCTTATGGCAAATTATTCGGCAAATGATTGGCATAAACCGGAAGAAATGTATTGAATCATTTTTTCGGAGCAGGAGTACATAGGGTGCTAAGTGCCAGTGGCACTTGTTAAGCACCGACCGAAGCGGAGCGGAGAAGCAACTCTTTGTGCAAGGTACAGGAGTGCAGCATCCTGTGCAGGTCAAGGGCGGCAGCCTTGCCCAGTTAAGCGGCGTTTCGCCACTTAATACTGGGTATTACTTGACGCTAAAAGCTGCAAGGAATCTGCATCTCTGCACTAACAACCCCTGAAAGGAATTCAAAAAAGGAGGAAATCACAATGAAATTGACAAGACACAATGGTCGTGCCGGAAAGAATGGCACTTATAATCCAAAACATAATGACAGAAATTTTAATATCCACAATAGTGAGCATATCGATGAAACGCAGGCAGAAAAAAATATCTACTGGGACTGTTACAATGGTTACCGAAACCTTATTCATGATAATAAAGCAGACGAACTGGCAAATTCATTTGAAGAAGTGGAGCAATACTTTTATGCTTCCCAATACCAAAACTTTGTGAATAATCAAAATGCCAGAAATGAAAAAAATCGTCATCCGGAACGTAATCGTACAACTAACGATTTGCTGAAAAGTAAAAAAACATGTCCTGAGGAAAGTATTTTTCAAATCGGAACTTTGGATAATCATGTTTCGCCAGAGCTTCTCTTTGATGTTGTAACAGAGTTTATGATTGAAATAAATGAGAGATTTGGTTCTCATGTTCATATATTGGACTGGGCATTACATTTAGACGAAAGTACACCTCATATCCACGAGCGTCACGTTTTTGACTGTGAAAATCAGTACGGCGAGATTGCCCCTCAGCAAGAAAAAGCTTTGGAAGCATTGGGATTTGAATTACCCGATCCTGAAAAGCCGCCGGGAAGAAAAAATAACAGAAAAATGACCTTTGACTCTGTCTGTCGGGTTCTTCTGTTTGAGATTGCAAAGAAACATGGTCTGTTATTAGAAGAAGAACCGGAATATGGTGGAAGAGCATATTTAGAGAAACAGGATTTTATTATTGCCAAGCAAAAGGAGCAACTGGCAGCACAAGAACGGAAACTTGAAGACCTAACCATGAAAATTGAAGACGTAGAAGCTCTGATCGATGAGGTCGCAGAGATTGCTTATGATAAGGCGGTAGAGGTTGTAACCAATACCGTAAAAATAGAAACACACAAAGAAGATATTCGTCTGGTAGAGCAATCAAAAGCATGGGTACTCTCCCCGGAACGCAAAGCATCAAAAAAAGAGTGTGAATATGCTGCAAAGCGTTTAGATGTTGTCATTACAAAAATTACCAATGCCATGAAATCTACAATTCAGAAAATTCATACAACACTGATAAGACCGGAAGTCAAAAAGGAAGGTGTGGAACAAATTAAGAAAAAAGCCAGAACTTCCATTTTGGAAAAGCTGAATAGAAATAAGGCTGAAATTGCAGAACGGGATGCTATGAAAAATAAGATGCCGTTAAGGAAACAGGAAATGGATTTGTAATGAAGTGTATACTGAAATAAAACTAAATAAAGTAATCCGGTTTAGATCTCGGCATTATAATGCGGTTCATGAACTGTTACTGAATGAATCGTTCTTTACGAATGCTTTTTTTCAAAGCATTAATACCAATTTGATGGAAGAATTACTTGGAATTCTGGTATACTAACATGATAATATCGGTCATGAAAATTACAATTATGTATATATTCATGACCGAAGTTTATTTCAAAAATAATCAGTCTTTACTTGCAGATGTCTGTTTTTGTGCATCAATCATAAAAAGTAATGGTGGATTTGAACCATTATCCAAGCGCTCTTGATGCCGTTTTTGTATGGTTTCATCTCTTTTGGGATTACCTACTTGTACATATACAAATATACGCTTATCCGTTCCTTCCGCTTTAGCATAATCTTCAATTTGTTCTTCATATCCATGTAGATAATCAGCATTAGATGATAATTTGATTTCTATAACTGTTTTATCATTACCTCGACTAATTTTCAAATCTACTGGCCCCGGTCCTTCATTAGCCTCAAAAGACATATCAACATTATTTTTTACACAAAAATACTTTCCGCTTAATTGGAGCATCTTTTGAACAGATTTTTCTCTTTTCTTAGTAGCAGTTGATAATATCTCATCCCATCCTTTATTACATTCTACCCATTCTTTGAAAATATTAAGTATCTCTATAGAAGCATCCCAACTACTTAATTCAGACTTATCAGAGTGTTCTAGAACTTCGAAGGCTCCACTCTTTTTCATCTGTTTAAATGCATCAGCAATAAAATATTCCCAATCGTTTATCAATGAATATTCATCAATTTCCTCTTTTCTATATCCATCAATCAAACGCCTGCATCGTGTGGGATCTTTGAAAATATAGCGTTTTAAATAATCCTTTTTTTCATTAGAATGCATTTTATACCATTCTGCTCCAATTGCCTGATTAACTTCATCCCGTATTGCTTGATTTTCTGCAATAACACGATCTATGTCATCCCAACAACGTGCGATAGGTATTTTGTGCAAAATTTCTGTTGGTAAATACAGAAGTTCACAAGATTTATATGGATTTATTGCAATTCCATCTTGAAATGATATTTCAGGATATTGTTCCGGATTCAAACACAATTCTTTATTAATACGTTGAGTATATTCTCTAATATCAGGGAGGATTATTGTTGCTATCATATCACTTAAAAGATCAGCACCAACTCCTACTTCAAATAGCCCCACTAATTGAAATATTTCTGGTTGTGTAGAACCGGATTTGACAATTTCAAAAGCATCATTTATTACTTTTGCCGACAATATAGGACCAAACGCAGCATCAATACCTGTTTTTGAATGTCCCAAATTGATTCCTTTTATACCATGAAAATCAAATAATTTTAATGCCGAATTATATAACTTATCATTTTTTTGTTTTGAATTATCTAGCAATAACATAATCTTTCGAAAGAATTCATTTATTCTGTTATATGCTTTTTGAAATTCAGGAGTTTTTGCATTTTTCAATCGCAACAAATTGATAAAAAAGTTACTATCACTGTTTATAATAGCATCAAATACATCCAATTCGTCTAATTCATCATTTAAATCAAAAAATTCAGATATAAAGATATCATCACTGTTCTCTTTGTTTTCATGCATATTCAATCACTTTACCTCTTGTAAATAATTCATTTTCTCCAGTGTGTAATACCAATCTACGCTGCCTGAGTGTAATCAATGACAGCAATCTCCTGCATCAGCTTCTTTGCCATATTCACGATAATTTCCAGTTTTTCAGCGACCTCATCGGTGTAATACTTCTCGCCACACTGATCGCATTCAAGGCATGGAACATTCTTGATTACGATGATGCAGTCTTTATAGTTCACAACGTGGGTTGTAGTACTCTGAATAGTAGTTGTATTTTTACAAAACATACACATATTTATTTCCCCTTTCTTCTGGTTTTCAAATCGTTTTCAAATTTCTTTGTGTCTGGGTAATAAGCCGTTATGATGTATATATTTATATTATCACATCCTGCAACGATATGCAAAATTCGGTTATTTACAGTATACCCAAAAATCAGGCAGCTTGGATTAGGATAATCTTCCGGATATTCTTCAATGATTTCCCCGGTAGCAATCCCGTTTTTTACATCTGCTCTGCTGATATCTCTTTCCTGCATTCGTTCTAAGCAGTGCTTTGTCCAGATGATTTTTGATTCTGCGCATAGTGTTTGATATATTTTCAAATCCAAATTAATGTCACCTTTCTATTCGTCTTTTACTGGAGAATTTTTATTTTAGCTGACACAAGTAAATATTGTCTTTGTCAAAAAGAATCTCTGTTGGTTGATTATAAAGTCGGTCAACCATCCTGATATTCTCGATAAATGGATGCGTGTAACAATCTTTATTGTTTACTAAACGTTTTATTGTTTGTCCTGCTTTTTTAGAATTATGCTGTTCCAAAGTGTTTCCGGCTCCAATCAGAAATTCATCAATTGGTGATTTATTAATGACTGGTATTTTTGCAATAACATTTCCTGCATTTTCGCTGAGATTTGCCAATCCATTTCGCAAATATGACTGCATAGAAGAATTTGCATTATTCTCCAGTTTGTTATAGCACTCCGTATAAAGCTCTCTATATTCATAAGAATATTGTTCCATTTTCTGAATTATACTTCCAAGATATCCGTTATCATAATTACCAAGCAACATCACTTCTAGGAAAGAAGAAAAGCCATGCAAATATACCGAAAGCTGATATTCCCTGAAATCTGGAATTAATTTTTTTATCCTATTTTTGATATCCTGATCGCCAAGAAGAATATTGGATTTCTGGAGAGTCTTTTGTATTTGTCCCCGGTAGAATTTTATATTCTCTTCGGATTTTTGCTTGATATCCTGTACTTTTAAGTGCATATTGGACTTATACATGGCATTATTCCAATTATACTTATAATTATTGAGAATATCTGCAAGAAAAGTTAAATTTCCTCTCTGCTCAGCCTTTTTACTAGCTTGAAGAAAATCAAGTATTTCCTGCTGTGTTTCCTGAATATCCCCAAGTCGTTTTTCAATGCTCATTAATGCCGCTGCCATAAAAAGCGTTGTTGGGTCAAAGGGCATCACAGTACTTGTTGTAATTATACTTCCATTGGCTTCTACCCATCTTGCCTGTGCAAAGCCACCATCATCTTTTAAAATAGTACCTAATTTCCCAATTCCATCTTTTGAATTCAGTAATTTCCCTGAAACTCCATCCTTAAAAACAGCTCGATATAATGTCTCTCCACCATTCGTTTGCACTGTTTGGGTAACTGTACAAAAAACTGGTGATAATGAGGATAATCCTGCACCCAATGCAGCAATTCCAGTAAATGGAATACGCATATATTCTGTTATATCGTTCATATCACTTAGAGCAAACGGATGATACTCCACATTGATTAATGATTTCATTGCATGATCTTTTGTTGTTTGTGAACTCTGCTGATCTGAATAGAGCTTTTCGATTTCATAACCTTGTTTATTGTTATTTTCCATTGTTTCTATTCCCGCTATCTTTCAGTATATTAACCATCAATTCTTGAAATGCCTGCATATTTTCCTCGCTCAATCCCAAAGAAGAAATCATTTGTGTTGTAATTCCAGCCATGGATTCTTCTGTCAGTTTCTTTTTCTGACTAATGGCTTCATCGTGAAGCTTATGAATCTGTTCACGCATTTCTTCGCAGGAAATATCAGAAGATGGCTCGGCATATTCCTCTTTCACATCTTTCATGATTCGCAGAAAGAGTGATTTTAACTTTTCCAAATCTGCCTCTGTACCAGTGATTTTTTGTGCATTCAATTGTCGAATATCTTTTCTTCCTTCATTTGTATGTGAAGGATTGGTTTTCATGTACTCTGAAATATCAGCTGTAGCCAAATCAATCACGCTGTTTCTTGTCAGAAATCCTTCCTCATGTGCGCTTTCAAAGTAGGCTTCGGCATAATCCATGAGCGGAATAAAATATTTATGCTCAATGATCCGACTGAGCAGCTGCATATTTACTTTTCCGGACATTAATGTAACCAGAGCTTTATGAGAGAACCCCAGCTCATCCAGTTCTACATTCTTCTTTGCTCTGATACTGGTCTTCCCAAGCAAATAATCGGTAGATACTCCAAAATAATCAGCAAATTTTATTACAAGTTCATGGCCAATACTTTTAATATCTTCGTTCTCTATTCTGGTAAGCTGAGATGCTGGTATCCCCAGGTCTTCGCTTACCTGTTTTTTGGTTAAGCCTTTTTCAATTCGTAAATCGCCAATTTTCTCATGTACATTTCCCGGTAATTCCGCCATCGTTATCAACTCCCTAATGTAATTGTAGTCTCTACCGGTATCGGCGTCAATTGGTATAATTGCAGATTTGCAATTTTTTCTTATGGAACATAGGAAGAATTTCCACGACTGCAAGAAATGCCGTTTTTGAAAAAAGTTGTGCTATGATGCCACTGTCGAAGGGCAGAACTGTCTTTAATCAAAGACAACTTCGTCCCTGGATATGCACCTTGAAAATGAAATATTCTTTCTTTCGGGTAACAGATAATGATACTCCTGCATAGTCACAGTCCGTGCGTTAGTAGCGTCCCCGGCAATGAGTGCAGCTTGGAGAGAACCTCGGAGGGGTGGAATTCCCGTGGGCAATAAGCCGCCTGAAAGAAAATAGTCAAGCACCAGACAAGCCAGTTTTTCATATGATAAATATGGTCCAGATTACGAACAGAAAGGATGTGATAATCATGAAGAAACCAACCTATTATCTTTGGCGAAATGATTTTTCCACACAGGAAGAATATAAAGCAGCAAAAGAACGTTTTGAAAGAATTGGCTTCCGGGTTGTCACATACTTTGATGGAAAACAGGATCAGGACATTCATGCAGGAATAAAAGCTTTAGTTCGAAACCATTGGAAAGAAAACACCCTCATATCATAATCTTTCTGTTTACAGTTGATGAAATCTAATATATTATATAATTACATTATTCCTATATAATATTTTCATTCAACTAGAAAGGATAAATTATGAATGCAGGATATGTACGTCTCTCACGGGACGATGATCATAAAAACTATGTCTCCATCGAAAATCAAAAGTTAATCATTAATCAATACGCAGCCGATCATGGTGCCGTCATTGATCGCTGGTACGAAGACGATGGTATTTCCGGCTATATCTTTGACCGTCCGGGTTTTCAGCAGATGATGGCTGATCTGGATAGAGATGTTGATACCGTTTATGTCAAAGATTTTTCTCGTCTCGGTAGGCATAACGCAAAGGTTCTATTGCTTCTGGATGAGTTTCAGGAGCGTGGAAAGCATTTGATTGTCATTGATGATAATTATGATTCCATGGACTCCAGTGACGATACGATTGGCATTAAAACATGGTTCAATGAGCGTTATGTAAAGGATACCAGCAAAAAAATCAAACGTGCCATCGGAGCCAGACAAAAAGATGGTACTTTGATGACACAGCCTCCTTTTGGCTATCGCCGAAACGAAAAGGATAAAACGATTTTAGAAATCGTTCCCCAGGAAGCGGAAAACATTAAACTGGTTTATGAACTTTATATCTCCGGTTCTGGTTATCGAAAAATTGCAAACTACCTTACCGATCAGGGGATTCCTACTCCATCTATGGTTCGCCATGAACGTGAACTGGAAGAAGGACGTATGACAAAAAGGAGCATTGCAACAAAATGGACGGACAGCATGGTGAAGGATCTTCTGGATAATGATTTTTATATTGGCACATTTCGCCTAAGGAAACGGGCAAGGAATACCGTTCATGGCAAGGACAAGCGTGTACCGAAGGAAGAACAGTGCATTTTTGAGAATCATCATCCAGCAATCATTGATAAAGCGACGTTTTCTTTGGTACAGGAATTAAAGGAGAAACGCAACCGGACAAATTATCGTGGAAGTCGTGGGCAGTGGTTAGGTTCAGAAATACCAAACCCATTTGGAAGCTGTCTCTTTTGTAAGGACTGCGGCAGCCGCCTGACGCCGATTAAGCGAAAGACTTCAAGCAGGGAACGGAAATATTATATTTGCACCACTTATAATACCAAGGGGAAAAGCTACTGCTCCAAAGCTCATTTGATCGAAGAAGAAGATCTGATGGAAGATGTTCTCACCTATATCAAGATGTGTCGGAATGCGCTATGTGAAGTAATTGCCACCTATGATTTAAAGGATTTTGAAGCAGAAAAGAAATCTATAGAAGAAAAGCGCCAGGAACTTCATACAGCAATCAGTGAACGCAAAAATCAATTGAAAGTGCTTCTTACGCAGAAAGTAAAAGATCTGTCAGTTGCTGCCGGAAATGAGGAACTGATTAATGAAACTTACGACTCCCTGCAACAGGATTTACTGGCTCAGATTCATGGTCTGGAACTGCAGCTCACGGAACTGAATGAAACAGCCATTGAGACACCGGATGTGAAGGATAAATTAAAAAATGCTCTGGATGTGGTAGATAAGATCATCGCAGGAGGAACTCTTGACCGAAGAGATATCGAGCTGCTGATTGACCGCATTGATGTGGACGAGAACGGTATGCCGGAAATTACATTAAAATATGGATTATCCAACCTGATTAACTACAGTCCTGCCGATGAGATGAACCGACGGGAGAATACCATTATCGCTATCGTGATGAAACTGATTACAGAGGATGAACGTGGATATACCTCTGCAAAATACTTGTCAGAGCATATCACTGATCTTGGATTTAAGAAGACAAAGCAGAGCATCCTGCCATATATCGAATTGATGAAAGAGATGGGGATTTTGGAAGCTACTGAAAATCCATTAAAACCTTATAACATTATGAAATCAAAGGAAGAAATCACGACACTGATTCAAGACTTTCTGCCGGATTTACCTGCAGAAATCACTGCCAAACAACTATCAGACGATTATTTACATTGTTATGAGTGTGACAGGCGGTATGCCGGAGATGGTTTTTGAGTATATCCTGAAAGAGAACGGTCTGGATCCGGAAAAGGATCTTTCGATTGACCAGAGCATTGATTTTGGTTCTACTGCTGCAGCTTTCTCGGGTGGAAAAGGGGAGTTCACAGTGGAATTTGAGCCGGCGGCCACAACACTTGAAAAGAACGGGGATGGCTTTGTGGTTGCTTCGCTTGGTGTCGATTCCGGTTATGTGCCCTATACTTCTTACAGCGCAAAGAACAGCTACGTCGAAAAACATCCGGAGATCATCCAGGCGTTTACCGACGGTCTGCAAAAAGGAGTGGACTATGTGAATTCCCACACGGCGGAGGAGATCGCGAAGGTGATTCAGCCACAGTTTAAGGAAAATGATCTGGATACGATAACAAGGATCGTGGAACGTTATCAGAGTCAGGATACCTGGAAAGAAAATCTGGTGTTCGAGAAAGAATCCTTTGAACTGTTACAGGATATTCTGGAGAGTGCCGGAGAACTGGAAAAGCGGGCAGATTATGAGAAACTGGTGACTACGATATATGCGAAAGAAGCAATGAAAAAATAGTGGAATTGAAAACAGATGTACCGGATAAACAGGTGACATAATATCAAAAAACTGTAAAAAAGATCATATCCTCATAATAAAACGATAGGTGGATATGATCTTTTTGCGTTAGTTTTTCATCTCATACTGCATCATCTCATAATGAAGGATACATCCCTCATAAATCTCTGCAGGAAGCAGTGCACGGGCCACCAGTTTCGGTTCATTATCCGGAGCGTCCTGACGTTCCAGGTGGGCATAGTCGCCATCGATGGAAAGTACTTTATAATCACAGGTCAGCATCAGACCATCACCTCATTTCTCATGATATTTTTTTCATTATAACAAATTTTTCTCGAAAATGCATCCATCCGGTGTTATAATTGGCGATAACAGAGTATAAAAAGTTACTGTTCAGCATAGATTCAGTGCATCGCGCAGCGTGTTACTGAGCACGGAGTGAACAGTAACTATAAAAAAGGGGCGTAGAGAGTTGAAAAAAAGAAGATACAAATATCTTGCCGGAGTACTGCTGTGCCTTGCAGCGATAAATATACAGGTACCTGACACTGTTCTGGCAGGCACCTGGCAGCAGGAAGAAAACAATTGGTGGTATCAGGAGGAGGATGGAATCTGGCCGGCGTGGCAGTGGAAAGAGATCGATAATAAATGGTATTATTTTGATGAGAATGGTTACTGCGTTACCGGATGGCGAAAGATTGATGATAAATGGTATGATTTTGACAAAAACGGTGTGTTGCAGACCGGACGATGGATCGATGAGTATTATGTGGGAACCGATGGCAGGATGCTGACGGACACCTGGGTCGGCAGATATTGGGTAGACAGTGAGGGTAAAAAGGACACTTCGATAAAAAAAGAAAAAGACCTGCCATTAGAGAGTCTGACACTGAATAAGGAATCAATTACCCTGCTCCAGGGTGAGACGGCAAATCTTCTGACACAGTGGCAGCCGCAGGATACCACCCGGTGGAAATACATGCAGTGGACGAGTTCTGATCCCAGTGTGGTAGAAGTTTCCAGAGGAAAAATAACGGCCGTGGGAGAAGGCACTGCAATCATCACGGTCAGCATGGGAACGAAAGAAGCGACCTGCACGGTGACAGTAACGGACAGTGCGGTATGCAAGACAGCTTTGAAACTGCTGGATGCCCAGTACATCTGGGGAGGCAATGGACCCCAGGACGGAGGTGTGGACTGCTCCGGGCTTCTGATGTATGCGTATACACAGAACGGATATGATTTTGGTGCCGATCTGAACGCTGACAATTTTGCCCGGTACGGGCAGGAGGTCAGCCGGGAAGAACTGCAGCCGGG
>OLQT01001579.1_pt1 | contig 13791 bp, 13 predicted proteins | sample 1672651 | NCBI WGS metagenome assembly OLQT01 (sample SAMEA3136709, study PRJEB25190) | human gut metagenome | biome: human gut; feature: human-associated habitat; material: faeces | place: Austria | collected 2013 | reverse complement strand
GCATCTTTTGCAACGGAGAAGCCTGCCTGTAATGCATAGTTACCGTTTAATACGACGAATGCAACCTCCGGAGCCACTCTTGCAACCTGCTCTGCTGCCAGCTCCTCGATCTTGACGTTGTGCGGGTTCTCTGCGATATCATTAACAGTTGCCTCTAATCCGGCGCCTTCCTTTAAGGTAATGATGCCGTTATCCTGTAACAGAAGAAGTGCTCTCGTTTGTGGTATCGTTCGGCACTGCGATGGTGTCGCCGTCAGCCAGCTCGGAGAGATCGGACTTTGTTCCCGGATAGATGCCGAACGGCTCATAGTGGATGCCGCCTGCATTGACCAGATGGGTTCCTTTCTCATTGTTAAAGCTCTCAAGGTACGGAACGTGCTGGAAGTAGTTTGCGTCAAACTCGCCGCTTTCTACCACTTCGTTCGGCATTACATAGTCGTCAAAAATCTTGATTTCCAGATCCCATCCCTCGTCAGCAAGAATCTTCTTTGCTTCCTCAAGAATCTCTGCGTGCGGTGTTGCGGATGCAGCCACCTTGATGGTACCGCCTTCTGCTGCGGTATCGGTGCTCTCTGTGCTCTCAGCACTCACAGTCTCCTCCGTTGCAGCTACGGTCGTCTCTTCCTTTGTTACTGCGCTGGTGTCTGTGCTCTCCTCAGCGCTGCTTCCGCATCCTGCGAATGTGGATAATGCGAGCACGCCTGCCAGAATCGTTGACAATACTTTCTTTTTCATAATAGTATTCTCCTTTCAATAGGTACAGCGTTTCTGTGTGTATGGCTACATTATAATATAAAAGAAAAAAGTATGTCAAGCAAAGGAAAAACTGCGTGAAATCCACTAATTATCTGCATGCGAGCCGGAAATTCTTCGGATAATGGCGTTGGATCTTGCATAAATTTCTTCCGGATCAAAGCCGATGCGGAATTCGCCGTTTTCGTAGAGGATTTGACCGTTTACCATGGTAAGCTTTACGTTCTGTTTGCTGCCGCTGTAAACGAGGTTTTTGATCAGATTATTTTCCGGCTGCATGTTAGGCTGGTGCAGATCAATCATGACGAGATCCGCCTTTTTGCCAACGGCGAGACGGTCACAGTCATCGATCTGCATCGCGTGTGCGCCGCCTGCGGTTGCCATGTAGAGTATCGTATCAGCCGGGATTCCTGCGGCGTCCATCTCACGGACTTTGGAAAGACCGGTGGTCAGGAACATTTCGCGGAACATATCGAGGCAGTTGTTGCTGGCCGGCCCGTCGGTGCCGATGGCGAGGTTGATGCCGTTATCGTAAAAACGCTTCAGCGGGCAGATGCCGGAGGCGAGCTTCAGGTTGGAGGAGGGATTGGTAACGGCCGTCAGTTTCCGATCGCGGAAAATTTCGAAATCGCGGTCCTCCATCCAGATGCAGTGGTAGCCGCCGCCTCCGTACTGGAACATGCCTAAGCGTTCCATCAGCTGTGTCGGGGTGAGTCCCCAGCGCTCTTTACAGCCCTTGACTTCGCTTTTTGTCTCGGCGTTATGTGTCCAGACAGGGGAATGGTATTTTTCGGCGAGTTTTGCAACGGCTTCAAGAAGCGGGCCGCCGGTCGTATATTCGGCGTGGAAACCGAGCAGATACGAGGTGCGGTCGGAGAGTTCGTTGACATAGTTATACATTTCCTCGAGGATTTCCGGGCTGTCGACGAAGTTGTTGAGGCCGCTGGTAAGAACGGTGCGGAATCCGGTGTCGACCGTGGCAGCGATGCTGTTTTTCTGCTGGATGTACATGTCGAAATTGGAGGTGATGCCGCTCGTCAGATATTCCATGATGCCGAGGATATTGAGCCAGTAAACGTCGTCCCCGGCGAGCTTTGCCTCGTTTGGGAAGACCTGGCGCTCGAGCCATTCGTGGAGCGGGAGATCGTCCGCGTAGGAGCGGAGGAAGGTCATCGGGGTGTGCGTGTGTGCGTTTTTAAAGCCCGGGATCAGGAGATTGCCGCGGGCGTCAATTTCGCGGTCGAAGACAGGGGTCTCTGCGGCATCTGGATCTGCTTTTCTACCAGGTCCGATATAGGTGATGGTGTCGCCGGTGACATGAAGTTCGTCTTCGGTGATGGAAAAATGGTTTTCAGCGTCGAGTACGAGAATTTTGGCGTTGTAAAAACGTGTATTCAAAAAAGATCTCTCCTTTATTTTATGTGCTGTTTTCAGCGGCCGGGGCCTGTTTTTTTTGACAGACCCCGGCCGCTGTGTGTTTACAGTGTCTTTGCGATGCCCTGAATCGTTGCGGCAACGAGTTTTTTGAACTGCGGCGCAACCATGTCAGCTGCCTCCTGAACTTCCGCATGGCACAGAGGCTGCGGGGAGATGCCGGCGGCAAGATTGGTAATGCAGGAAATACCGATGACGCGCATGCCCATATGGCGTGCAGCGATGGCTTCGCAGGCGGTGCTCATGCCGACCGCGTCTGCGCCGAGGGTGCGGCACATGGCGATTTCCTGCGGGGACTCGTACTGCGGGCCGGTGAGCTGCAGATAAACGCCTTCCATCAGGTCGATATCAAGGCTGGCTGCGGCTTTCCGTGCGATTTTCTGGAATTCAAGGTCGTAGATCTGGCTCATATCCGGGAAACGGGTGCCGAGCTCGTCGATGTTCGGTCCGATAAGCGGAGATGGAACGAAGCAGGCGATCTGGCCGTTTAACAGCATCAGAGAGCCTGGTTTTGTACCCTGCTTGATGCCGCCGGCGGCGTTGGTTAAGAACAGTGCTTTTGCGCCCATCAGCTTCATGAGGCGGGTCGGGAGAACGACGTCGGTCATCGGATAGCCTTCATAATAATGAACGCGGCCCTGCATGCAGACAACCGGCACATCGCCGACGTAGCCGAAGATAAAACGGCCCGCGTGACCCGGAACAGTGGAAACCGGGAAGCCTTCGATATCGTGGTAATCGAGGGTTGCGGTAACGCGGATATCATTCGCAAAATCACCGAGGCCGGAACCGAGAATCAGTGCGACTTCCGGCTGGAAATCGATCTGGGAGCGGAAGCTCTCGTAGCATTTCATCAGTTTTTCGTAAACAGGGTTTGGGGTGTTGCTCATAGGAAAAACCTCCTTAATATAAATGATTTTCTGCTTTTTGAGTCTTTTTTCGGCTATTTTTAGGGAAGAAAAGCCTGCCACAGAGATGTGAGTCCCGGAGGCAGGCTTTTCTTTTAGAAAAAAGATCATCTGGTAGTTCTATTGTAGTATAGAAAGTGCGGAAAAGCAATGATTTCAGTCATCAAAAATATTCAGATGCTGTTTCATGATATTTCCCAGCCATTCAATGACCGGACCGAGGGTAATAACCATCAGCACGGTGACAATGCCGAGTTTTCCGCCGAGCAGAACGGCGATCGCAGTGACAACGAAGTCGTAGACGATGCGGATCACACGGAACGAAACGTTCGGCAGGTGGGTGGAGATAATGAAGGATACTGCGTCGTACGGTGCAGTTCCCATATCAACATCCATATAGAAGGATGCGGCAAGGATAAACAGGATCAGCGCCGGGATCAGCACGGCGATTCGCACACCCATCGAGGTGAAGAGGTCTGCCGGAAGGACTTTCGCCCAGATCCAGGAGAAAAAGTCGATGGAATATCCCACGAGAAACATGTTTGCGAGGGTTCCGAAGCCTAAGTTTCTGCCGCCGAAAATGATAACGAAGATGAGCAGGACGGTATTGAAGAGCGCCTGCCAGTTTCCGATGCTGATGCCGAGGCGGGTGGAGATGGTCTGGTTTAACAAGGTACACGGATCGGTGCCGAGATCGACGAGAAGCAGCCATGAGAGCGCAAAGCCCATCAGGATGACGGCAGCGATGACCAGAATCAGGCGGGTCCAGAAATGTTTCTTCTGGTAGAAGCCCTGGATGATTTCTTTCATAGTATGAGTTCCTCCCTGTAAAATAATACAAAATGTATTTTCATGTTTTCCGGGCTGATCTGCAGAATTTATTTTCTGCTTTTTTGCCCTTTTTCCCAGAAAAATCTCCGCCGTTTTTTCGCCCGGCGGAGATTTGCCTGTTTCTTATTTTAGTATATTTTTTTCAAAATGTAAACAGTTTTCTTTTATCTGTGTCAACAGAATGTTCAATAATAAAATGAACTATAGTGAACATAAAATAATAAAAAATAATTTTTTCAAAAACAATGTTTACATGAAGATTAACAAAGTGAACACCAACATTAAAATGTGTTTGCACCATGCGCTATGTTTCTGATTAGGCCATGCAGACAGGTACAGCAATCACGTGATTCGCATAAGCGTATTATTCTGCTGGTGAGAAGACGGCAGGAAATCTTGGAAACAAAGAGCTGTACGAGATCCGGGTTGAACATACGGCCTGCGTTGCAGCGGAGATCGGCGAGCATATCGGCAAAATTTTTGCTGGAGCTGTAGGCACGTCCGACGGAATCGGTTGCCGCATCGAGGCAGTCGGATCAGGTCAAATTCCTCATTGAAAAGGGAACGCGCAAACTTTTCATAATAATGGCGGAACGGAATGCCGCCGTCGAGCTCGATGTAGGAGTTCATGATGTAGCTTGTGAAACGCTGCATGCATTCGTAAGCGCCCTTGTCGCGGGAATTTTTGATGTATTCGAATGATTTACGCTGGCCTTCGAGCAAAAATAAGCGGCAGGTGTCGGTCCATTCCGGGCGGGCTTCGCAGAGCCAGAAGGTGTAGAGCACCGGGAGCAGGTTGTTTTCCACGTTCATCCAGTCATACTGCGTCGGATCGGCGCCGTTCAGCCAGTTGACGTAGGTGTCCAGCATCTCGGAAATCGAAATTTCGCCGAGATAGCCCTGGATTGTGTGTAGTGTTCCAAGCAGGGTTTCTTCGTTCTGGCGGAAATTTTTGTTTTCTCTGGCATAGGCGAGGGCGTCTTCGGCGGCTTTTTTCAGGCGGAGCAGAATGTCCCCGGGTACTTTGTTCCAGTATAAATATTCATCGACAAGGGAGAGGTAGGAGTTTGCGGAAAACTCTTCAAATTCAAAATCAATCTCCGGCGCTGCGGCACGGATCTGCGGATTGCGGACGATCTGCAGAAATTCTTCATAACAGACGATCTGCTTGCGGACCATTTCTTCCTCATAATAAAGACGCTCGTAAATGGAAGGGCGGAACAGCAGTGTTCCCAGCAGATTTTCCTTACGTTCTTTAGAAAGACAGGCAAAGAGTTCCGGGTTTTGCATAAAGTTTTTGCGGTTTCTGCAGCTTCAATGGATACACTGCGGTAAACATCATTCAGTTTGTTCGTCGCGCGTCCCTTGTCGGAACCCTGGATCACGTTGTAGCCGACGGTGACGACCTTGAAAATGCAAAAGATATATTCCTCAAGAACGGATTTGTCCTCGTTTTCCTCATACTGTTTTTTATAATAATAGTAGAGCGCAAGGAGAATCAGCCAGGCAAGCTGTACATCCACAATCTCCAGCGTCCGCGTATTGGCAAGTGAGCTGGCATGCGTTGTGAGTTTGGTGTAAAAAACTCTAATATGTTTATTATACAATAAGTTGAGGGAAAAGGGGGGAGAAATTGTTGGTTGCGGGTGAAAGATGATCACAAAATTTCATCGACATCCGTTATTATACACGCTATAATAAAATATATCTAACACGTATTGCATTATGAAAGAAAGGAAGTTTGCAGCCATATGGGATTATTTGTGAATCCGGATCAGAGTGCGTTTCAGAGTGCTTTGAATGCCCAGATCTACGTTGATAAATCTGGATTAATTGAATATACGAACAGCGTTCTGGAATCTACGGATGCATTTATCTGCAACAGTCGTCCGCGCAGGTTTGGAAAATCGATTACGGCGGATATGCTGACGGCTTATTACAGCAGAGGATGTGACTCCAGAGATATGTTTTCATCTTTGAAAATCAGTCAGACACCGGATTGGGAAAAGCATTTAAACAAATATGATGTCATTCATTTTGATGTGCAATGGTGTATGGAACCCTCGGGCGGACCGGAAAAACTTGTGGATTTTATCATACAAAATACGCTTCAGGAACTGAGAATTTTATATCCGGATGAACTGCCAGAAAGCATTACTTCTTTACCGGAAGCGCTGTCTTTGATTAATGCTGCAACACAGAAACGTTTTGTCATTATTATTGATGAATGGGATGTTCTAATTCGTGATGCATCTGCTGATACAAAAATCCAGGATTCGTACATTAATTTTCTGCGTGGCCTTTTTAAAGGAACGCTGCCAACCAGATATATTGCGCTTGCGTATCTGACTGGTATTCTCCCAATAAAAAAAGTGCAGACACAATCAGCACTGAATAATTTTAATGAGTTTACGATGTTGGACGCACGCGGTTTTGCGAAATATATTGGTTTTACAGAAGAAGAAGTAAAAACGCTTTGTGATCAATATCATCGGGATTTTGAGAAGGTCAAACGGTGGTATGATGGTTATCTGCTGGAGAACTGTCAGGTTTATAATCCAAAAGCTGTTGTCGAAGTCCTTCGCTGGAATAAATATCAGAACTACTGGTCCCGCACAGGCACGTATGACGCGATTGTCCCGCTCATCAATATGGATTTTGACGGATTGAAAACTGCTGTTATCACTATGCTTTCTGGATCTTCTGTTGAAGTTGATGTCTCCTGTTTTCAGAATGATATGATCAATTTTTCCAGTAAAGATGATGTTCTCACTTATTTGATTCATTTGGGTTATCTTGGCTATGATCAGAATACGCAGTCAGCATTTATTCCAAATGAGGAACTTCGTCAGGAATTAACTGCTGCAACCCGGCGGAAAAGATGGGATGAAATGATGGCTTTTCAGGCGGCCTCGGATCAGCTTCTTGATGCGACGCTTGATTTAGATACCGAAACAGTTGCTGATGAAATCGAGAAGATTCACTCTTCCTATACGTCTGTCATCACTTACCATGATGAAAATTCGCTGAGCAGCGTTCTGACGATTGCTTATTTAAGCTCCATGAAGTATTACTTCAAGCCGATTCGTGAGCTGCCGACAGGAAGGGGCTTTGCAGACTTTGTTTATCTTCCGAAACCGGAATTTCGCAGTGATTACCCGGCACTTCTCGTAGAACTGAAATGGAATCATTCTGCCCATACGGCACTGAATCAGATCAAAGAGAAAAAGTACATTGCATCATTGGAACCTTATATTGGAGACATTCTGCTGGTTGGAATTAATTATGATAAAAAGACGAAAAAGCATGAATGTCTGATAGAAAAGGCTTAAATGAAAAAGAATAAAATAAAAAAGCAAGGCAGTAGGTCACAGGAAAATTCGTGGCATGCTGCCTTGCTTTTTTATTGCTATGCATATCAATAATTGGTCCAGTGGACCAATTTTGATTGGGAGAATAATGGTCAGATAAGCGAGCGTAATATATCACTATACAAAAATATGTGTTCTTAAAGATGTTTTATCATAACGTGTCTGAAAAGAGATGTCGATGAAATTTTGTGATCACAAGTTTCATGTCGAGCATGTAAAATTTCCTGTGATGCAAAATTTTATAAAAGAAGGGAACACGCTATGAATATTTATGGCTACATACGAGTAAGCAGCCGGGATCAAAATGAGGACCGGCAGTTATTATCGTTAAAACAAATTGGTGTTTTGGAAAAGAATATTTATCTGGATAAGCAGTCGGGCAGAGATTTTAACCGTCCGCAATATCGAAAAATGGTACGAAAATTAAAGAAAGACGATTTGCTGTATATAAAAAGTATTGATCGATTGGGAAGAAATTATGAGGAAATTTTGGAACAATGGCGTGTACTGACAAAAGAAAAAGGCGTTGATATTGTTGTCCTTGATATGCCATTACTCGATACCCGAAGGGGAAAAGATCTGATGGGAACCTTTTTGAGCGATATTGTTTTACAGGTATTGTCTTTCGTGGCAGAAAGTGAAAGTAAAAATATCCGTCAACGGCAGGCAGAAGGGATTGCAGCAGCAAAAGCAAAAGGAGTGAAATTTGGCAGACCGCCGCGGTCGGTACCGGATAATTTTGATGAGGTTCATAGGGAATGGAGAGCAAAAAAGATGACATTAAAGGAAGCTGCGAAAGCATGTGATATGCCGGTGGGGACGTTTTATGGAAAGATAAGAAAGATGGAAGATGAAAGGCAAATGGGAAGAAAACAGAATTCGTAAAGGTGTACTTTTGCAAATTCTGAAAATTTAATGCGTTGTGTCATATTATACAGTATTAGAAAGAAAAAGGCAATGTGTTTTGGTGAAAATATCTAAAGAAATGAAATGTATTTTCTGGTTTGCAAAAGTACACTTTCTGAAAATGGGGTAACAAAGTTTTTAAGGAGGAGGGATGAAAAAGAAAAAAATAGAAGTCCAAAACCAAAGATATAGAAGCAGGAGGAATGTGTTATGACACGAAAAAAACAGGTGTATTTGTTTCTACTGTCCTTAAGTATGATGATTCTGATTGGATGTGGTAAGTCAACATCAGAAACTAAAGAAGTTGCAGTGGGAGATGGAAAGGAATTCAGACGGGAACGGCACATGTGTTTTTTCAAGATACAAATACAGGGTATATGAGTGAGATTCCAGTTACAGTGTATCAAGGTCACCAGTATTCCTATACGGTAAATACTGTGCCTGTACAATATATTGAAAAAGAATATGCTACCAATATTTATAATATGAACGGTTTATATATTGATAATTATACATATGAAATAAATAAAGATAACAGGACAGCAAGTGTATCGTTTGATGTATATAATAGCAGTTATATATATGGAAGTGTAGAGACGTATGATGAAAAGGGACATTTAAAAGATGTGGTTTTGATTAAAAAGATGAGTTCTGGCAATACGAGTATGAAAGGTGCATTGTGGGATAATACCAGTGGATTGATTTCTGATTTGAAAGAGGGAACAATAGGAAGCTATCGACAAAAAAGTGGATTTTCGAAAAAGACATCAGTCAAGGTAGAAATACCAAAAGAAGGGTATATTAAAATCAGCAATGATCCGCAGGATTCAGCAGTGGTAAATATTATAAATTCAGCAGATCTTCTGATTGGGTTCGGGAAACTGGCAAAGACAATCAAAAATTTTGATGTGGACAGTGAAGTATTCAGCGAAGCATTGACTAAAAAACTGCTGGAAAGTAAAGCGTTTGTAACTTTAATTGAGGATGGGAGTGAACTTCCACAAAATTTATGCAAAGGTGTTTCTGATAAAGTGTTCTTCTCAACAGAATCGTTGGGATCATTTAGTGAAACCATTATAAAAAATTTGAATGAATTTGATTTGATGGATGTCATTGAAGATACAGCTAAAGATTTTGGTGTGAGTATTGGCGAAAAAATGTTTCATTTTGTATCTGGACCTGCAGGAAAAGCTTTAGATGCAATATTTGCTATGGGAAAATTTGAAAATGAATTTTTACAACATATGAATTTTGTCAGATCGCAGGGAGTGGGTTCTGTTTATATTCAAAATCAAAAAGGGTTTCGATCATCTCAGCAGATCAAAGTGGAGAGCAAAAATGGATTTTCAGATGAAACATCGTTAAGAGTTTTTAAAGTAGAATTGGATTCTGAAAAACTGGAGGAACTAAAGAAAACAAATTTAGAGGTTTACAATGCAATTAAAGATCGAACATCTTACACATATAATATTTCACTTATGGAAAGCGGAGAAGAAATACAGCCAGAAGAAAATGTGCAGGTATACATTCCGATTCCGGAGAAAATGAAACTTTTTGCTTATCTTGGAAAAACAAAAATTTACAGGGTGGAAGCAGATGGAACTTTAACAGAAATGGATGTGAAAATAAAAAATGGAGGATTTACGTTTGAAACATCACATTTTAGCGTTTATACATTGATAGAGGAGAGTTTAAAAAAAGAGATTATGTTAGTGGTGTTAAGCGCGTTGCTTTTTGCTGGAGTATTAATATATTTAAGAAAAAGAAGAAAAAATAAATTGTAAAGCGTTGTGTAACAAAAAGAATGTATTAAATCAAGTTAGTAAGGCACAAATCTAAAAGTAAAAAATCCCAATCAACAAACTCTCGCAAAAGCGAAGGCGTTGATTGGGATTTGTGTATTTTAGGATGTAAGGTGCGGATTTAGAATACAACGACCAGCAGCATCTTATACTGCTCTTTGCCGTATACAGCATGCGGGTGTTTTGCCGGCATGACGATGGATTCGCCTTCGTGGAGTTCGTATTTTACGCCGTCGATGGTGATTTCACCGGTTCCGTCGAGGCAGGTGACGAAGGCGTCGCCGCCGGACTCGTGGGTGCTGATTTCTTCGCCTTTGTCGAAGGCAAATAAGGTGATGCTGACGGATTCATTCTGTACCAGTGTTTTGCTGACGATCTGGCCTTCCTGATAGGAAACCTGATCTTTTAAGACCATAACCTTGGCTTTATTGATATTTTTCATGATGCTCATAGTTCATAAATCTCCGTGATAGAATGAGAACGTGTCTGAAAAAATTCCCAGGCACGTTCTAAAAATGTGTGATTAAGATGAGATGACTCATCGGTGTCGGGCGTGTATAGAAATGGAATCTGAGGTCCGTTTTCTGATATGCCCAAATTCAAAGATATTTTTGTCTGAACATATACAGTATACGTGGAAAAATGAAAGAAAGCAAGGGGTTTTCTTTATTTCCCGAAAAACAATTCCATATCGTTTTCAACGGTATCGATTCCGGCGATGCCGAAGTTTTCAACGAGAAGAGCTGCAACATTCGGGCTTAAAAATGCCGGAAGTGTCGGGCCGAGGTGGATGTTCTTGACACCAAGCGACAGCAGTGCCAGAAGAACAATCACAGCTTTCTGCTCGTACCAGGAAATATTGTAGATGATCGGCAGATCGTTGATATCGTCGAGGCCGAAGACCTCCTTTAATTTCAGTGCAATCACGGCAAGAGAGTAGGAATCATTGCACTGGCCGGCATCGAGGACGCGCGGAATGCCGTTGATGTCGCCGAGGTTCAGCTTGTTGTATTTGTATTTTGCACAGCCGGCGGTCAGAATCACGGTGTCTTTCGGCAGTGCCTGTGCAAAATCAGAGTAATAGCTGCGGCTCTTTGCACGGCCGTCACATCCAGCCATGACAACGAATTTTTTGATCGCGCCGGATTTCACGGCATCGACGATCTGGTCTGCCAGGGCGAGTACCTGTGCATGGGCGAAGCCTCCGACAATGGTTCCCTGCTCGAGTTCCGTCGGCGGTGCGCAGTGCTTTGCCTGTTCGATGAGCAGAGAGAAATCTTTTGTATCACCGATGACGCCGTCGATGTGCGGGCATCCCGGATAACGAACCGCTCCGGTTGTGTAAATACGGTTTTTGTAGCTGTCCTTCGGCGGCACGATACAGTTCGTCGTCATCAGAATCGGGCCGTTGAAGGCTTCAAATTCTTCTTTCTGCTTCCACCAGGCGTTACCATAATTTCCCTTAAAATGTTCATATTTTTTGAACGCCGGATAGTAGTGTGCAGGCAGCATTTCGGAGTGGGTGTAAACATCGATGCCGGTGTTCACGGTCTGCTCGAGCAGCATCTCGAGGTCGCGCAGATCATGACCGGAGACGAGAATACCCGGGCGGGTGCCGACACTGAGATCGACGGTGGTGATCTCCGGATTGCCGTAAGCGGAAGTATTGGCCTCATCGAGCAGTGCCATTCCCTGCACGCCGTAGGAGCCGGTCTCGAGTGCGAGTGCCGTCAGTTCCTCTGCGGAGAGGGAATCGTCGAGCGTTGCGGCGAGAGCACGCTGCAGGAAGGCATCGATTTCCTCGTTTTCTTTTAAGAGAACATTGGCATGGCTGGTGTACGCGGCAAGTCCTTTCAGACCGTAGGTGATGAGCTCGCGTAAAGAGCGGATGTCCTCATTTTCCGTGGAAAGTACGCCGACGGTTACTGCTTTTGCGGCAAACTCATCGGTTGTGCCGTTCCAGAGGGCGGCCTCCGGCAGAGCGGAGCAGTCGGCAAGCTGAGCGAGAAGCGCTTTGGTCTCAAGCGTTGCCTCAATTCGTGCGCGGATCGTATCATCATCAAAGTTCACGTTTGTGATGGTCGTAAACAGGTTTTCGGTGATGAGATGATTGACGCTGGCATCGACGGTTTTTCCTTCGCGGCGGAGCTGTGTCGTCACGGCGGAAAGTCCTTTCGTCGTCCAGATCAGCAGATCCTGCAGCGCCGCTGTCTCCGGGCGCTTTCCACAGACACCGGATTTTGTACAGCCGGAGCAGCCGGCAGTTTCCTGACACTGGTAGCAAAACATATTCTGTTCCATAAAAATAGTTCCTCCTGTAGGGTATTTCCGAGGGGTTAAGCGCAGAGGGAAAAACAGATCTGCGCGGAGTTTCATAATTTACACGTACAGAATATCGGATATAACAGGAAAAGTATGTGGTTATAACCACGGAAAAATACTTTTTGTGTATATTCGTTTATGAAAAATAAGCATTTGAAACGATGAAACGGTAAAAAATTTACGTTGCGGTACCGCCTAGAGAGACGGATGACGCAGCGTAAATTTGTTTTTATGAAATTCGAGGATTCCCTCTTTCTGCATTTTTCCGAGTTCTTTGGAGAGGGCGCTCCGGTCGAGGTTCAGGTAGTCGGCGAGGCCCTGGCGGTCGAAGGGGATCGTAAAGGTGTCGGCGCTGGTTTTGGCAGACTGCGCGGCGAGGTAGACCAGCACGCGCTCGCGGATCGTCTTTGGTGTAGTGCAGAAAATGCGGTTGGAGAGGGTAAGATTTTTCTGCATGGAGATGCGGAGCATATTACTGCGAAGCTGGGACAGCCATGCATCATCACCATCGGCGGTCTGGTCGAGGTTTCGAAGATTGAAAAAGAGAACCGTCGAGGCTTCGGCTGCCGTGACATTCACCATCATCGGCTCCCGACAGAAGGCATACGTTTCGGCAAATACCTGGCCGGGGGTGATCTTGCTTAAGATACTGCGGTTGCCCCAGAGATCCGTATTCTCCACGAAAACGCTGCCGGACAGCACAATCCCCAGTTCGGACACGCGGTCACCCATGTGATAAATGGTCTGGTTTTTCTCAAACGAACACGTCCGCAGCCACCCGCTCGAAACAAGAGCCGTCCGCCCGGTTTCCGAGATGCCATGAAAGAGCGGGAGAGAAAACACCTCGGCCGGAAAAACAGCATCAGCCAATGATTTCATACTGCAGCATCTCGTATTTCAAAATACTGCCCTCCATAATTTCCGGCGGCAGCAGTGCGCGGGCAACCAGTTTCATTTCATTGTCCTCCGGTTCGATGTCATTGCGGCGTAAATGCGCGTAATCACCATCGATGGCGACTACTTCGTAGGTGCAGGATAACATAAGAAAACAACCTCCTTTTTCTTTACATGATACCTATTATACCGTGTGCAGAAACGGATGTCGATGGAATTTTTAATGTCGGAAACAAAAGTCTATGCTATACTTACAGCAGGGTATGACAGAAAAGAAAGGATGGAAGGTAGGATCCTGGGGGAAGAACTTGGACTGGAAGTCTGCTCGGTGCTGAGAAAAATCCGGGAAGATATGTAGCTCATTATCATCAGCGGCTATGCGGAATTTTCTTATATAATAGGAAAGTTCGACATCTGCTCAGAGAAATCCCTAAACATGTGGAGGATAAAAAAACTGATTTTCTAACAGAGCTTCTGCCATGGTCCAAGTCTTTACCAGAACATATCGGGAAGCTCAGACAGCAATAAGATTTCACCAGCTAACAGAGGATTTTTCTTTACACAATAACT
>OLQT01001578.1_pt1 | contig 13822 bp, 8 predicted proteins | sample 1672651 | NCBI WGS metagenome assembly OLQT01 (sample SAMEA3136709, study PRJEB25190) | human gut metagenome | biome: human gut; feature: human-associated habitat; material: faeces | place: Austria | collected 2013 | reverse complement strand
CGGTTTTCCGCTCTGGCCGTTTCATATTGAGCGATTAACTCGTTCAGTTCTTTATTTGCGGACGGTGAATTTTTTCTCCCCATTTTATTTTTTTCTTTTTAATTGCTGACATGGGGCTGCTACAAAAGTTCTTGTTCATTTCCTTTTGACACAGCCCCATGTTATAAAGTAAAGCCTGACGGCTTAGTTATTTATTGATCTTACCCCACGTGTCTTTTAAACCCACTGTACGGTTGAATATCAGTTTTTCCGGAGTTGAATCTTTGTCAATGTTGAAGTAACCGATTCGTTGGAACTGCAAATAGGAGAGTGGAGGCAGGGTTGCTGCAAACTTCTCTATGTAGCAGTTCGGAAGAACTTTCAGTGAATCGGGGTTGATAATATCTTTCATTGCTTCCAATGCATCACAGTTTTTGGCCTCGCGGATAGCAGCCAGTTCGTCGCGCGGGTTTTCTACTTTCCACAGACGGTCGTACAGACGTACTTCCGCTTGCATACAGTGGTTGCAGCTTACCCAGTGAAGTGTTCCTTTCACCTTACGGTTGGCATCCGGCATACCGCTACGGGTATTTGCATCGTATTCACAATAAACTTCGGTGATGATACCGTTCTCGTCTTTTTTACATCCTGTACATTTTACGATATAGGCATTTTTGAGACGCACTTCCTGTCCCGGTGTCATACGGAAATATTTCTTGGGAGGCTCTTCCATGAAATCGTCTCTCTCGATATATAACTCCTTACCGAAAGGAACCTCACGGCTTCCCAGTTCTTCATTCTCCGGATTGTTGACTACAGGCAGCATCTCGGTCTGTCCTTCGGGATAATTATCAATGACCAGCTTTACGGGATCCAGGATCGCCATCATACGGGGCGCCTTTGTCTTCAGATCCTCACGGATACAGTACTCTAACATCGCATAATCTGCGGAAGACTGTGCCTTGGAGATACCACACAGCTCTACGAACTTCTTGATAGATTCCGGTGTGAAGCCTCTTCTGCGCAGTGCTGCGATGGATACCAGTCTGGGATCATCCCAGCCGTCCACGATCCCCTGCTCTACCAGCTTCTTGATATAACGCTTACCGGTCACCACGTTGGTCAGGTACAGCTTGGCGAACTCGATCTGCTTGGGAGGATGCGGGTATTCCAGTTCTCTTACCACCCAGTCATATAAGGGTCTGTGATCCTCGAACTCCAAAGTACAGATAGAGTGGGTCACGCCTTCAATGGCATCCTCGATAGGATGTGCAAAATCGTACATCGGGTAAATGCACCATTTGTCACCGGTATTCTGGTGAGACATATGTGCCACACGGTAGATAACGGGATCACGCATATTGATATTCGGTGATGCCATATCGATACGGGCACGCAGTACCTTGGAGCCGTCCTCGTACTTTCCGGCCTTCATATCCTCGAACAGTGCCAGATTCTCTTCTACGCTTCTTACGCTGCCGGGATCCTCCTTGCCGGGTTCGGTCAGGCTTCCTCTGTACTCACGGATCTGCTCTGCACTTAAATCGGAGACATAAGCCTTGCCCTTTTTGATCAGCTTTACTGCTGCCTCATACATCTGGTCAAAATAGTTGGATGCGAAGAAGAGGCGATTCTCCCAGTCCGCGCCCAGCCACTTTACATCTGCCTTGATAGACTCCACGAATTCAGACTTTTCCTTGGTGGGGTTGGTATCATCAAAACGCAGGTTGAATTTGCCGTTGTATTTCTGAGCCAGACCATAGTTCAGCAGAATACTCTTGGCATGTCCGATGTGAAGATATCCGTTGGGTTCGGGAGGGAAACGGGTATGTACGGTATCGTATACACCCTCCGCCAGATCCTTGTCGATGATCTGCTCTATAAAATTCTTAGATTCCTTCACTTCTGCGGAATCTACGATTTCTTTTTCCAGTTCGCTCATGGTAATATCCTTGCCTTTCGTTTACTTAATACTGTTTTCGTAACCTTAATCTTACCACACAAGGAAAATTTTATAAACCTTTTTTTGCGATTCTTATGTCATCTCTTCAAAATTATTCAGAAGATTCTGCGCAGGCTCTATGAACATATTGTGCAGATCATCCTCACTGGCCACCAGATAATCTCCGGCTCTGCCCGTCATATAAGTATCCTCATCCCAGATGGGGAATATCTTTACTCCCCGCTTCAGCTCGAGGGCATAGATACAGAAAGCATCCGCAGGCATACCCATACGGACATATTCCGTCAGCAGATGATTACTGCCATCCCCGCCTTCCTTGACTCTCGGGATATATCCCATAGAGCTGCAATATTCCTCCGGCAGGGGCAGATCACACAGTTCCAGGATCCGGTGAAATCTCCCGGTCGGAACCGGATGCAGCTCCCCGGTACGCTCCAGGGTGAAATACATATCCTGTCTGGTGTCGATATCCATCGTACCGTCCACGGTACGGATGGATACCACGTTTCCGAGTTCTGCCAGGTCCGCTGCCCTCAGGCAGGCGATCGGCTCTTTCCGCCTGCGGTATTTTTTACCCTCTTTTACAGGGAATTTGCGTTCTTTCGCATATACGATCTCAAAATTGTCAAAATACTGCGTCATCCGGTTATTGAAATAAGCCTCAGAATGCAGGGTTGGATATTTTTCCTCATACAGCTTCATGCTGATGTAGCCTCCGGCCTTTTCCACATGGCCGCCGCCGGAACCGATCCCCTCCGAGAGATAATCCGACAATTCACTGGCATTAACCTCCCGGATACAGCTTCTGACGGAGAATTTATATCCGCCGCTGTCCTCGTTATAGACTACACAAGTGTTAACCCCCGCCACCTGAAGCAGAAAATCACTGATCAGTCCCAGCACATTGGGGTCACAGGGCTGGGAATGGATCACAGCGAACTGGTAATCGTCATTGTAATTACAACGTAACAGTGCCACCCCGGCGATCTCCAGCTCCTTCAGGGAAATATTGGAATTGCGGAACAGGGATACCAGATTTTTGTCAAAGTTCAGGCTTTCGCGCATATCCATATCCACCGGATTGGACAGCTCCGAGAACTGATTGGTATCCATGAACAGCCCATAATACAAAGCGGTCCCCAGATCTTTATTTTTCTCCACCGGATAATGCATCTCCTGAAGCATGGTCCATACCAGAGTCGCACAGCTGCCAAGATTAGGTTGTAATCGCATTTTCTCCGTACAGATCACTTCCAGAGGATGATGATCGATCACTGCGATCTCCTCTGCCGGGATTACGGTCACATTGCCGGCACCGTATTGACAGTCCACTGTGATCAGAAGTCCGTCCACCGGCTCCTCTCCGGGATGCGCCAGATATTTCAGCGGAATTCCAAGCTTTTCCACCATCAGCGTCAGGTTTGCCTTTCTCACTTTATTCTTCCCGGCATACAGCAGTCTCACATCTTTTCCCTGATCACGGAAAAAACAATACAATCCAAACCCGGACGCTATCGCATCCGCATCCGGATTGTCATGGCACTGGATCGTGATCCGGTCATATCCCAGCAATTCGTCCAGCATCATTTCTCTGCTTTTCTCTGCCCCTCGTCTGTTCATAACTACGCTTTCCTCATCTTCCTTATAAAAACTATTCAGAACCCCATTCGCAAAATCGCCTTTTCAAAGCTCACCTTTTGCTCATGTGGTTACCTCGCCATATAAATCTCTAAAAGCCTGACCATAAATGGTCAGCTTATTACAGATTTACATGGCTCTGAATAGTTACAGGCAGGTCCTGTTACAGTCCTGCCCGCAAATATCTGTCTTAATGGTGGAACAGACGGATGCCTGTAAACGCCATCACCATATTATATTTATCGCAGCATGCAATAACATCTGCATCACGCACGGATCCACCGGGCTGTGCGATGTATTTTACACCACTCTTATGAGCTCTCTCGATATTATCGGAGAAGGGGAAGAATGCATCGCTTCCCAGAGTCACATCCTGCATTTTGTCAAGCCATGCTCTCTTTTCCTCTCTGGTAAATACAGGGGGTTTTACCTTGAAGATACCTTCCCAGGTACCGTCAGCCAGCACATCCATGTACTCATCGCCCATGTAGACATCAATGGCATTGTCACGGTTGGCTCTGCCTAAGCTGTCTACGAACTGCAGACCCAGCACCTGGGGAGACTGACGTAAGAACCAGTTGTCCGCCTTGCTGCCGGCCAGTCTGGTGCAGTGGATACGGGACTGCTGTCCGGCACCGATGCCGATAGCCTGACCGTCCTTGACATAGCATACGGAATTGGACTGGGTATACTTCAGAGTGATCAGTGCGATCTTCATATCGATCAGGGCACTCTCCGGGATCTCCTTGTTCACAGTCACGATATTGGACAGCAGGTCACCATTGATGTCCAGTTCGTTACGACCCTGCTCAAAAGTGATACCATATACCTGCTTGTGCTCGATGGGAGCGGGCCGGTAGGAAGGATCGATCTGGATGATATTGTAAGCACCCTTTTTCTTCTGCTTTAACAGCTCCAGTGCCTCGTCGGTATATCCGGGTGCGATGACACCGTCGGATACCTCTCTCTTGATCAGGCGTGCGGTATCTGCGTCGCAGACATCGGATAATGCGATGAAATCACCGAAGGAGGACATTCTATCTGCGCCACGTGCTCTTGCATAAGCACATGCCAGGGGAGAAAGTTCTCCCAGATCATCCACCCAGTAGATCTTCGCCAGGGTGTCATTTAAGGGCAGTCCTACCGCAGCACCGGCGGGAGATACATGCTTAAAAGAAGTGGCTGCGGGAAGTCCCGTAGCTTCCTTCAGCTCCTTGACCAGCTGCCAGCCGTTGAAAGCATCCAGGAAATTGATATATCCGGGCTTGCCGTTCAGGACGGTAACAGGCAGGTCACTGCCGTCTTCCATGAAGATCCTGGAAGGCTTCTGGTTCGGGTTACATCCGTATTTTAACTGAATCTCGTTCATCTTATTTTTTCTCCTATTCTACGATATTCACTATTCAGAACCTGCATTCGCAAAACGCCTCTTTGAGGCTTCCTTTTTGCGCTCATTACACATTCTTGTTCACGATCTTAGTCTCGTATTTGCCGGTCTCGATATCAATGAAACGAACGAACAGGGAGACTTTGTTGTCCTCATTTAAGCTGTTCCACAGCATATCGGTAAATGCATCCATATCATCGGGGATCTCTACCAGCTTAGGCTCACCCTGGAAACTGGGCAGGGGATTGCCATCGTGCATGTAAGTATGAATGAAACGTCCCTCTCCGGGAAGGGGATTCTCGTAAGCATAGGTAAAACGCAGGCAGGAATCAGGGTTGCCGTTGTCACTCTTCAAAATGGACATGGCGTAATTATACTTGCCGTTCTCGATATGCATGATACCGGAGATTCTCGGTGTATAATTCGGTCCGTCCGGCTCGAATTCTCTGGTGCGCAGGGACTGTTCAAAGGTCAGCTGTTTGTCCATTCCCTCGTAAATAGTGTCTGTCTGGTCACCGTTGGTCACGATGGTCTTGTTGCCCAGGACCCGTACCGGCGCATAGATGATCAGACTGGGATCTTCCAGTTTGGAGGGATCGAAAGCCTGGGTGCGGATGCCCTCTCCTTCTGTCACAAACACACGATTGCGGCTGTTGGCGCTTCTTCCCATGATAAAATAAGCGGTTACAGCATATTTACCGTTCGCAGAGCGTCCGATCACGATACCTCTGCCGGGATAAGCATTGCTTTTCAGTTCCTGTTCCAGTTGTAACATAGTTTTTCCTCCGTTTAATCTTTAAAATAAGAAACCGCCTAAGCACCAGAAATAGACGGTGCCCAGGCGGTCGGCTTTCACTATTCTACACTCCCTGTGGGTAATCTCCACTGCAGCAGGCTGCGTTCCGCCAGTCGTGTAGCTATATCAATAGTAGCATGGTTCCCCTTATTTTGGCAAGGGTGTTTTGATGATTTTGTTGCTTCCGTAACAGTTCTGCCCCAAAGCCTTCATAAAAGCGTCTGCTGCGCAGCCGTCGCTGCTATGCAGCTCATCTTTTATTCATGTTTTGGGCGCTCCGCTCATAGAATAGCAAAAGTGCCGCTCCGTGTGCAAGCACCCGATCGTCGCATTTGCTATTCTATGGCTGAACTGTTACTTCACATATTTTGCCTCGAACGCATGTCTCTCCATAGGACGGTCAAAATAATATCCCTGAATATATTTGACCTTCATGCCCTGCAGCACTTTGAACTGTTCCGGAGTCTCAATACCTTCCACGCAGACACTGACGCCAATGGTCTGTGCCAGCTCTGCCACCATCTTGATAAAGGACTGGGAATAGGCATCCCCCGCCAGATCCTTGACGAAGCTCTGATCCACCTTGATGACATCGATGGGAATCTCCCGGATATGATTCAGGGAAGAATAACCGGTACCGAAATCATCCAGTGCCAGTGAGACACCCAGTGCCTTGATCCGGTTCAATATCTCTTTCATACGATCCATATCGTTGATCGCAAGACTCTCTGTTACCTCCAGTGTCAGATTCTTCGGCGATAAGCCGGTGTCCGCAAGCGCCTTTTCCACCGTCTCTACGATATCCGGCTGAAGGAGCTGAACCACGGAAAGGTTGACATTTACCTTATAATCCGGATATCCGGTATCGTTCCAGTGCTTACAGCGGGTACAGGCCTCCGTCAGTACATAATTGCCGATGGGATTGATCAGTCCCAGATACTCCGCCAGGGGAATAAATTCCGCCGGTGAGATAAATCCCAGCTTTGCACTGTTCCAGCGGATCAGTGCCTCGGCTCCGGCACAGACATCCTTGCCGCCCTGAATATCGATGATAGGCTGGTAATAGACCTCGAACTCCCGGTAGCCTTCCACCGTGGCATCACGCATGTTCTTCTCCATATCCAGACGGCGTCCCGATACGGAATCATTGCCTTCCCGATACGTTTCCACACGGTTTTTACCGGTCTTTTTCGCCTCATACATGGCAATATCCGCTTTTTTGATCAGATCTGTCACGGAATCTCCTGCATCCGGGAAAGTGACGATGCCCATACTCATGGTACAGTAATAATCTGCATCCTTCAAAAACCAGGGTTTGCTGAAGATCTTCTTAATATCTTCCACAATATTTCCAAACCGGGGATAGCTGTCCGGCGGAATGATAATGACGAATTCGTCTCCACCCATACGGTAACAGGTATTCTCGATACCATTGATCCGTTTCAGTGCATGGGAGATGGATTTTAACAGCACATCACCGTACTGGTGTCCAAGTCCGTCATTGATATGCTTGAAATCATCCAGATCCAGATACAATAACGCTCCTTTTCCTCCGGTCTTCTTCGCTTGATCGATCTGTCTCGCCAGATCCCTCTCACAGCACATACGATTATACAGTCCCGTCAGGAAATCCGTATAGGCCTGCTGCTCGATGCGGCGCTGGTACAGTTTTTTATCTGTAATGTCATACAGAGAGTACAGGTTGGCTTTTTTTCCATCCACCCAGGCGATCTCCTTGCACAACAGATCGTACCAGGTCTCCTTCTCCGCATGATATACCACGCTGACAGTTCTGGTTTTGTCCTTGTGGATACTGGACTGCAGCAGGGCATCAAAATTATGATCCATCAGTTCCTTGGCAAAGGTATTCTTCAATATCTGGTTGGCGAACAGCATTCTGCCCGTATTCTGATCCGTTACGTAGATGGCACATCCCACATTGTCCAGGATCTCCTCCAGTGCGGCGTAAGAACCTGCCAGGGAATTTTTCTGGATCCGTCTGGTCAGGATACTCTGTAAGATCTTCACCGCGTCGGAAGTGAATTTAATCTCCGCCATGCTCCAGACATGCCCCTGTCTTCTGTGGTTCAGAGACAGCACCATATTGCCGCTCTCCTGTTTCAGGATAGGAAATATCATCACGGCTTTCATGCCTATCTTTTCAATTTCCTCAGAGTCAGGCTTACCCACACTGTCCGTAGATACCACCAGCGGCTTCTCTGTATGGAGAAAAGATTTCTCGGGAATCCCGCTGGTCTTGTCAAAATAAGAGATCAGTCCCGGTGCCAGCCATTCACAGACGACATTCATCGTATCCGTGTCTGCCTGCAGCTGAAAAATCTCTGCGCTGTCTACCTGAATGTGCTGTGCCAAAATCTTCAGCCATCGGCTCATAGCCAGTTCGATCTGATCATCACTGTCCAGAAGCTGGACGATCTCCGTAGTAGCCTCTATCGTATGGAGATTGCGGCTCATCTCTTCCTCCGCATATCTGCTCCTTCTGCTCTCGGCTTCCGCGCTGAAACAGGACATACGGTCTCTGTAGATATCTGCACTGGTATCCCGCAACAGATCCAGAATCTGGTAAAAAGATATGGTATCGAGCTTCTTCAGATCATATACCTGCCAGTACAGAATGATCTGATTCTCCACACTGACGGCAACTGCTGCCACATGTCCGCCATCCGGCAGCTCTTCCACCACCTGTTCCTCCAGGGATCCTTCCTGTACTCTGTCTAATGCCTGCGCTGCTTTCTTCCGATATTCTCCTAAGATCGGATCTTCCCCATCCGGTCTTATCAGGGACTTATCGATGTACGGCTCTGTTATGGCTCTGCCTTCCTTGTCCACACAAACCGCTGTGACTCCCGTCACCTTGCAGAACTCGTTCTGCAGATGCTGCAGGCGCTTTTCGTCTATCAATTCACGTAATGCAAACTCAGCCACTTTTTTGCTCCCCTGTTTCTCTGTAAAATATTCAGAAATTCCTTCCCGAATATTTATATTCTACCATGCATCCCGAAATTGATACAAGCTATTATTTTACATTTTTTGCTATATTTATTAAATTGCTTGAAAAATTCGGATCATTTTGTCAATTATTGCAAATACTTTGCATGCAGAAAAAGGCGATCATAAGTCTGACCTACGATCACCTTTCTCATCTCTTTTTTGTAAAACTTATTTATCATCCACGCTGTAGTTCGGAGCTTCCTTGGTGATATGGATATCATGAGGATGGCTCTCCTTCAGGGATGCTGCAGAGATCTTCACGAATCTGCCGGTCTCCTTCAGAGTCTCGATATCCTGTGCACCACAGTAACCCATACCGGAACGAAGACCGCCGAGTAACTGGAATACGGTATCTTCTACGCTGCCCTTGTAAGCCACACGGCCCTCGACACCTTCGGGTACCAGTTTCTTTGCATTCTCCTGGAAGTAACGATCCTTACTGCCGTTCTCCATAGCCGCGATGGAACCCATGCCACGGTATACCTTGTATTTTCTGCCCTGGAACAGTTCGTATTCTCCCGGGCTCTCCTCGCATCCTGCGAACATGGAACCCATCATACATACGTTACCGCCGGCTGCGATTGCCTTGGTAATATCTCCGGAATACTTGATACCGCCATCAGCAATGATGGGAATACCGTATTCTTTTGCCACGCTATAGCAGTCCATGATAGCGGATACCTGGGGAACACCGATACCTGCAACCACACGGGTAGTACAGATGGAACCGGGTCCGATACCTACCTTAACGGCATCTGCACCAGCCTCGATCAGTGCACGGGTTGCGTCGCCGGTAGCTACGTTACCTGCGATCACCTGCAGATCGGGGTATTTTTCCTTGATCATCTTCAGACAGTTCAGTACGTTCTGGGAATGACCGTGTGCGGAATCCAGTACGATGACATCAACCTTGGCTGCTACTAAAGCTGCCACACGATCCAGTACATTTGCGGTGATACCTACGCCGGCACCGCAGAGCAGTCTGCCCTGGGAATCCTTGGCTGCCAGAGGATATTTGATGGTCTTCTCAATATCTTTGATGGTGATCAGACCTTTGAGGTTGAAGTCCTTATCTACAATAGGAAGTTTTTCCTTTCTTGCTTTTGCCAGGATCTTCTTCGCTTCTTCCAGAGTGATACCTTCAGGAGCGGTGATCAGTCCTTCGCTGGTCATGGACTCCTTGATCTTCTTGGTAAAATCAGTCTCAAACTTCAGATCACGGTTGGTGATGATGCCGACTAATTTTCTGCCCTCGGTGATAGGCACACCGGAGATCCTGAATTTCGCCATCAATGCATCTGCGTCTGCCAGAGTATGCTCCGGAGACAGAGAGAAAGGATCGGTGATGACACCATTCTCGGAACGCTTTACCTTATCTACCTCTTCTGCCTGTGCTTCGATAGACATGTTCTTATGGATGATACCGATACCACCCTGTCTTGCCATAGCGATCGCCATGCGGTGCTCGGTAACGGTGTCCATTCCTGCGCTCATCATAGGAATGTTCAGCTTGATCTTTTTTGTCAGCCATGTGGTCAAATCCACCTGATTGGGGACTACCTGAGAATAAGACGGTACCAGAAGTACGTCGTCAAAGGTAATGCCTTCACCAATAATCTGTCCCATTTTCTCTCCTCCTGTGTTCATTTGATAAGATTTGTGAATGATTTGTTTTGGTAATATAAGCTATGCTTATAATAAATATTTGCTGTGCTTATAACATTTCCATGAGTTTAGCAAAGTTTTCTATGACTGTCAACCGGATATTGCATATTTTTGTATCAAAAAAGGATTCCGATGCATCCTGTTCACCGGAATCCTTTTGTTCATGAATCACTCACTGATCATTATTCGCTGAATACCTTACGGGGTGCCACGCTCTTGAGCACTTTCACCAGTTCCTCGTTGGGGCTTAAGATGATCTTCTCGCCACCTTCATAATACATGGCATAACGACCATCCGGCTGCAGAACCTCGCCGATGCTGTAATCCTTCTCCTTCACCTGACGGTTCTTGAAGTTGTCCAGATGATACGAATAGACCGGTGCAAATACTTCCATGCGGTCCAGGCTGTAAGTAGCTACACGCTTTCTCTTACTCTTTGCCATGATCTTGTCCACAGACAGTTCCTTATCCAGATAGAGATATTCATACTCCAGATCCGTGAACATATTCAGAAAATAAGCTCCCACACCCGCGACAAGAGCTATAGGCAGGAAAATGATAAATACAAACATTACCAGACAGCTTAACACCGTCAGGGTAACCAGTAATACTTTTAAGATTTTTGCCCATATGGGCTGCTTTGCTTTTACCAGACATTCTACGTAAGAATCACTCATGTTTCGTTTCCTTTTCTCTTCCTTTATTCTGTAACAGAAATTTTCCGTGTCGTTCTTCCATTCCTTCGGGAAATCTCTGTTTACGTCTGTCCGGATTCTGTTTCTCCTGACAATCGCTTTCTATTATGATATATCATCCGTGGAAAACTTGCAAGATATGCCCGGATTTTTGGGGCGATTTAATTCTTTTTTTAGAATCCTCTTGCACTTCCTTCATTGACTTTCGGATATGGAACCTTTATCATAAATCTATATCAAGCGCAGAAAGGCGGTTTTTCCATGGCGGTAATGGATGAATTCAAAGAAGAACGGGAAGCACTGAAAAACGGCACTCCCAAGCAGAAGCTGGCGTACTTCTGGTATTATTATAAATGGCACGTGATCATTTCTGTGATCGTCATCGGCATGATCGTAAGCTTTATTTACCAGTTCGTAAACCGAAAGGATACAGCTTTTAACACCGTTTTATTAAACGCAAGTCTCTTAGACCAGATATCCTCCGAGCAGCCGGATTTCCTTACGGATTTCGCCGAAAAAGAGGGCATCGATCTGAATACCAGCGATATCACCTTTGATACTTCTATTCGTATCGTGGAAGACAGCATGGACGAGGCCTCCGTCACTTCTACCCAGAAGCTGATGGTATATGTGGCAGCGAATGAGCTGGACAGCATGATCACGGATTTCGATTCTTTCCAAAAATATGCCAACAGCAGCCTGTTCTATGATCTGCGGGATATCCTCACAGAAGAACAGCTCCAGGCACTGGAACCTTATTTCTATTACGTGGACAGAGAAGTGGTGTTGGCGATCGAGGCAGCAAACGATGATCTGAATACCGATTATACTCCGGAATATCCCGATCCTCTCCACCCGGAAGAGATGCAGGATCCCATCCCGGTAGGCATCTGCCTGACCGGCTGTACGGATCTGACCGACAACTATTACTTCCGCGGAGACGGTATCGTCATGGGCATCTACGCCAATGCGGAACATGCGGATACCGCAGTGGATCTGGCGGAATATTTATTGAGCAAATAGAAATTTGCAACACTGAACTTAAAAGGCATGCCCCGTTGTGATGGGACATGCCTTAATTATTTTTCTAAAAATCCAGATCGCGGAAGCGGTTTGGTTTCTTGGGCTTGCGCCGCTTTTTCGCCTGTCTGATAGCTTCTCTCCGCCTGCTTTGCAGGTCCTGGTTCACCGAGCGGTACCGGGATCTGGAGCGCTTTCTCCTGCGGCCAAACCGCCACGTCAGCCTGGTACTGCGATGTGCGAATTGGTAGTTCTTAATAAACGCCCGGATCAAAAGTATCAGGAAGATCACTACAGCGATCCCCAGTATCCAGAAAAATACCTTGATCACATTGATAAATATCACTGCCGGACCGCCGGAGGCCGTATCTTCTTCCCCGGAAGCTGCCGGCTGCGTAGCCCCGGTGCTGTCCGGCTCCTGCGTCGCTGCGGTCTCGTCCCCAAACACACTGCTTCCTTTTTCCGAAGCCGTGAAATCTATGGATGCCGTTCCCAGTACCACATCATTGTAGGTATAGGTGATCACGGCAGCCTGCCCCGGCGCGGTATTGTCGTAGGAGATTGCGGACACAGCATCCCGGAACGTAATCGTGTTGGGCAGGGTAATACTGTCGTTTTGGTTCAATTGCAGAATCGGTTTGGAATTTCCGAAGATATCGTTGCCGCTGTAAAAAGCTCCCGCATTGTCGATATTATATTTCGTCTCCGTCTGAGAGATGTTCACTCTCTGGAAATTACTGAATCCATAGTCGAACAGCGCAATCGTATCTTCATAATAATTAGGGTTCTCATCCTTCATCACCACGCAGATCAGCTTCATGCCGTCCTTCTCCGCACAGGAGACCAGGGTGCTTCTCGCCACATCGGTATAACCGGTCTTGCATCCTACCAGGTAGGGATATGCGTATTTTCCGCCCGGGATCAGTTCCATCTTATTGACTTCCATGATGTCATCCGGTTGTCTCTCCGACGGCAGAATGTGCAGCATGTGCGTCATGGTCATCTTGCATAATGCTTCATTGGCAAAAAAAGCTCTGCCGATCATCGCAAGATCATAGGCGCTGGTGTAATGCTCCTCATTGGGAAGACCGTTGGGATTGACAAAATGTGTATTCGTACAGCCAAGTGTCTTCGCACGCTCATTCATCAGGTCGCAGAAAGCACTGACGGAGCCGCTGACAAACTTGGCAGCACCATTGCAGACTTCATTGGCAGATGACATAAGAATGGCATGCAGGGCGTCATTGACTGTCAGCTGTTCACCATTCAATATGCCGATATTCATATCATTATAATAATTCAGACCATTCCAGCAATCCTGGGAGAAGGTAATCGTGTCATCAAGATTGGCATTCTCAATAAGCAGAAGCCCGGTCAGTACCTTGGTGATACTGGCCGGATAATGCCGGTCGTCCATATTTTTATAATAAAGAATTTCACCGGAATCAACATCTATGACGCAGGCGGCGCTGGAATAAAGGATAATGTCGTCAGTTGACACTTTATCTGTCGGCAGAATCACGGGGCTGGCCTGTGTTTCAGGAACAGTTTCTGATGCTGCTGTTTCTGAATCAGAGGATTTTGTTTCGTCTGCATAGGTGTCCGTGGAGAACCACAGACAGCCGGATAAAATAAAAAGAAGCACTGTAAAGAGGCTGATTAATTTT
>OLQT01001576.1_pt1 | contig 13827 bp, 12 predicted proteins | sample 1672651 | NCBI WGS metagenome assembly OLQT01 (sample SAMEA3136709, study PRJEB25190) | human gut metagenome | biome: human gut; feature: human-associated habitat; material: faeces | place: Austria | collected 2013 | reverse complement strand
CGAAGGCCAGGCGCGACGACTGGATCTTCTCGCTCGCCGACGAGCCGACCAAGAAGGTGTCCGGCGAGAGGCTCGGCTTCACCTTCGGCAAGCAGATGCTTAAAAGCCGCTTCGATAGGCAGTCGGCATACCACCCCGAGCGCAGAACCGAGGGCGAGATTCGCCGACGGGCTGTGAGCGCCGTTGGGCTCAACGACCTGCAGGATCTCTCAAGGCTGTCCGCCGTCCTTGAGACGTGCGCGAAGTTCGACATCCGATACCTGGAGGATTTCGATGCGAGGGCGGCCACCCTCGCCCGAAGGGATCAGCTGGGAAGCGAGGGCTTCAGGCGTCTGGCCGAGGCACGCGTGTACGTGGCCGAGAACAACCTCATGACTCATAGGAGCAGGGGCGAGTCGGCTCCCGCATCGACGAGGCGTCGCGGAAACCAGCACCAGACCGCGCCAAGGACCCAGGAGGCCGAGCAGAGGCGCAACCGCGAGAGGAGCGACAGATGATAGTGAAGGTCACATACGACGACCAGAGGCTCGATGTATTCGACACGGCAACGTTCACCGCCGCCATGCCTCTTGGAAAGTCGAACATGCTCACCAACTTCGAGGTGCGCTTCGACACCTTAGGTGATGGCGGCCTCTGGATGGCCGCCCACAGCTACCAGGCGGAGAAGATGGAAAGCGACGACGACGGTCAGGTGCCCGCAGCCAGGCGCAGGCGCGGATGGGAGTTCCTTCTCGCCGATGCAGAGGAGCTCGGGCACGTGGAGCTCGTCGTGGTGGACGGCGAGGCGATCATGAAGCGCGTATTCGGTGAGCTCGTGGACCTCCAGGCTTTTGACGAGGCGGCATACGCCTGCATCGGCAGCTCCTCGAAGGGGCTGCACGGGCGGATCGCAGAACTCTACGGGTATCTCAAGCGGATGACCGGGGAACCAAATCCGAAGGTGCCGGGAATCTCGCGAGATGTGGTAGATGCCGTCATCTCATCGGTCGCGGCGGAGAGCAAGGTGCGGGAGAAGGAAGAGGACGAGCAGGCTGAGGAATGGGGCGATATGGATGAAGCTGGTTGGTAGTTTTCTGCGTTGGCTTATCAAAGCGGTGTTCCGCTTCATGTAGGAAGGTGAGATGAATGAAGATCAGCGACTTGACTAGAAGCGACAAGGGGAAGCTGGCAGCGGTCTGCGCAGTCCTGGCCATCATGCTGGCCCTGGGCATAGCGCTCGTGTCCTGCTCGGCCGACGTGAGCGCAGGGGGAGTCGGGGCGAGCCGCGCCGCCGCAGACGCAGCGGGCGGAGCCGTAGAAGGCATTGATGTTCCGGAGGCCTCCGAATCCGGTGAGACCGAAGAGGATGCCGAAACGCAAGAAACGGAGGTTGTCGAGTCTGCAAAAGATGAGACGGCCTCGCAAGAAGGCGATGGTTCCGTTGATGCGACTGCTGCGACGCCGGGACAACCAGCTTCAGGTTCATCGCATTCTGAATCGAAAAGCGAGAGCAAACCGAATGCCCCCGACTCTGAGCAGAGCGCGCCGCAGGGGAAGTGGATCGAGGACACCGAGCAGGTTTGGGTCGTGGACAAGGCCGCTTGGACAGAGAGCGCTCCGATCTATTCCACCGTCGAGGTCTCGATCTGCAACATTTGCGGACAGGATGTCACTGGCAACACGTCCGCGCATGCGAAGGCGCACATGAAGGCCGGTGAGGGATCCGGGCACCACAGTGAAGTGCGCCGCGAGATTACCGGATACGACACCGTGAGCCATGCGGAAGAAGGACATTGGGAAACAAGGGTCATCGGAGGTCACTGGGAATAGCACCCGAGGGCTACCATTGCTCGCATGCCCAGCATCTCCGTTATCGCGAACGTAAGGAACGTTTATGACAGAAGTGGAATTACTAGGTTTCCAAGATCAGCTCAGAAACTCGTTGTCCAACATCTCTGGAGTTGCTGAAGCCCTCTCGCATGTGGGCACTGAATCTACTGACTATTGCATGTGTCAGATGCTCGCAAATGTGTTGAAAGGTGATATCGAGAGCATTGTGTCTACATGCCCGGAAGAGTGGGGAATCTCCTACCCGGGTATCTAGCATGGAAACGGGAGCCGGCATTCTGGCCGGTCGCACATCCGGCCCCCTTGATTCAAAAAATGGCCCGTTAGAGGTAACGTTTCATTAGCTGGCTGCAAAGATGATTACTCATCCTCTTCGGACTCAGAATCCTCCTCGGCTTTAACGATCCCTTTCTCTTCCAACAGCGCTTTGATTCTCTCTTCTGCTATTGTGGCCTGATTACGCTTGTCCTTAACCTTGTCGCGCACGATTTTAATAATGCCTCCGATAGCTAGCGTGATAAGGGTTGCCCCTACTGCACCTTCAATTCTGCCGTCAATTACGCCGCCGTATCGAATAGCTGATACATAGGCTTCAGGCCCTCCGTATAATGAAGCTTCGTGCGTCATTTGCGCATAATCCCAGTCCATATCTACTTGCCTCCTAAATCGATATTTGCCGTTACGCCAATCAACTCAGCTATCCTCTTTTGCAAGAGCATCGCCTCGTCCTCGGTCAGCCTTGTTTCTGATTCCAAGCAAAGCGCTTTCAGCGTTTCTTCTTCGCCTAAAAGCATCATCCCCATCCAAAAACACACCCATACATAATCGAAATACTCTTGCAACGATGAACCTTCCAGTAGCTCTCTTCCGAAGCTTTTTTCCATTGCGTGCCATAATTCACGCATTGAGCTGTCGCTGTTTTCCTCTATTGCTTTGTGAGCTAGGGGAATGATGGTTTTTGACCAGTTCTTTAGGCATACAAGCAGAAATGCGCACATCACTTCTAAGTGTGTTTCTTCGCCGCCGATTTCATCCACGGCAATAGAGAATGCACCGTCTTCCGAGAAGAACATGAACGCCAATCCAGTCAAGATCCCCTCAGTAACCTCGATATTTCCAATCGAGGCGAAGGATTCGGCAAAATCGGTCACGCTCGCCTCGATAACGTTGTAATCATTGAGATCGCTGACTTTGGCCAGGTGCTCTAGGGTACCCCACAACTCTTCAACCATTGAATCAAGCTGGTTTTTATCAAGCGACTGTACGCGTTTTCGAGCGGTGTTATACCCATGGGAGCTTCTTATTTGCTTCGCCAATTGGTCGATACCGCTTGGTGAGAAATTGTTTCCTGATAGCAATTCTGTTCCATACGTATAGATGAACTCAGCGCATGTGATGATGTTGCTCAGGTGTCGACGTTTAGCCTTCAGCTTCTCAATCTGCTCCTCCAAGGATCTCGACCTGTCATAACTAGGAGACTGCATGATCTCTTTGATTTTCTTAAGCGGGACGTCGAGCTCCTTGTAGATCATTATCGTGAACAGCTTCTCGATATCCTCATCTGAATAGAGCTTTCTGTCGTTGGATATACCTTCACCTGTCCGTTGGACCTTCAATAAGCCTATGTCGTCGTAGTGTCTAAGCGTTCTAATTGTTAGACCTGTTAGCTTGCTTACTTCATGGACCGTTTTCATCTCGATCACCTCCATAAGGAGATCTTAAACTATGACGTAACGTCCGGGTCAAGCGAATTCCTGAAGTTTTTTCTGAAGGTTCGCGTAAACAATCGTTCGCGAATTCCTTGTCTGGTACGAGCAGGTTGCGAAAGCGAAGAGCTGCTCTGCCTCTGCCGGATCTGAAAGGTGCAAGTCCGCTGCTCCTACAATCTTTTCAAAGCTCTCTTCTTGATTAATCACCAATCTTTCCCGACTGGCGTTCACCACGTCAACGGCACAGACCTCAAGATCAAGCGCCTCTCCGCTTCGCTTGTAGACGATGATGCGGCTGTGTTCTCGGGCGAACCCCTCATCTATGAAGTCGGCGAACTCGGCAAAAGCCGTCCCATCGGACATATGGTGGCCGTAGACCATGACGAGCCTGGAGTCTATCGTGCAATCGCTGTCTATGTAGGGCGTCCCGTACGCACCCTGGCCGAACACGTCACTGTAAAGGTATGCGTTCGGGGAATCGAGCGTGGCCTGCACGATCGGTTCGTCTATTCCCGTGTCTGGCACCTCCACCCATGCGATGACCTCTGCGGGAAGGCTGTCCCAATCTATTTGCCTTCCGGGCTCCTCCTGGTCGCCCAGATCTTCCATCATCTCAGTTATAGCTATGCGGTCTTGCTCCGGCGCACAAAGGACGGTAACAATGAGCGCCGTGAGTATGGCGGCTACGATCACGCTCGTGATCCTTGCCGCCTTTCTGATTCTCTTCATCTTATGCTCCTTGCATCGAAAAAGGGCGGGGCGCCAGCGAGCGCCCCACCCTGTCATCCTTAGCTCTCAGCTAAGGTTCCTGTCGCTTTCGCCAGGGGTTGGTCCTAGTCCTCGTCAACTGCTGTCAGCGCTTCCTCCTCCTTCTTTCCGACGGCGTCGGTCTGCTTGCGGGAGCGGCGGACGTAGGCATAGGTCGCACCTGCGGTACCGCAGAGCAGGATCACCGCGATGCTGGCCGTGACGGGATCGACCTCGGCGAATGCTCCGGTCTTCGGGTATCCCTTACCGGGGTTCTCGGGCTCGGGCACGGCCTCGGGCTCCGGGAAGCTTACGGTCTGGCCGTCGTCGTTTATGTCCTCGTGGGTGGCGATGATGTTCTCCTGCGCGTCTGAGAGCTTCTCGAAGAACACGATGTCGTGGCCTGCGAGCCCGCGCGTGTCGACCTCGACCTCGACGTCGATGGTTCCGTCCAGGACCTCGGGCACGAACTCGGTCGTTTCAACGACAGGGAGGCCGTCATCGCCCGTGAGCGGGTTTCCGGTCGCCTTGTCCATGAGCATGGTGAAGAGCTTGTAGGTGCTGCCCGGCGCAAGTCCGGTGTAGGCAACCGTGTCGATGAGCTTCACGTGCTCGCCGACGGTGCCGACGTTCGTGCCGGTCTCGGCGTCGCGCGCCTGGGTGGCGATGTCCACGATGGCCACCGTCTGCTCCACGTCGCCGATGTCGGCATGGACCATGTACTCCGCACCCTCGAACTCCACCGTCTCGAACGCGACGAGCGACTTGCCCGCGAGGCTCGCACCGGCGAAGGTGAAGGTGATATCCACCGTGCCGCACGATTCCTCTGCTGTGAACGTGGCGGACGCCGTGATCTGGTTGCCCGCATCGTCGAGCGCGGTCTCGCCTGAGGCCTTGTCCATGAGGGTTCCGCTTACGGTGTACTCGTCTCCGGGAACGAGGCCCGTATAGGCGATGGTGTCCACGATGGTGAGCTCTTCGCGAGCCTGCCCCTCATGGGTTCCGCTCTCGGAATCCGTGGCGGTCGTCTTCATGGTCTTAGGCATGTTCTCAAGCGTGAACTCGTGCGCCTGCGCCATGGCACCGCTCTCGCCCCACTCGATCATTCCCTGGTCGTTCACCGCAAAGTCGACGATGGTCTGGCTCCCTTCATCGTCGAGGTCGGCGATCACGTAGCCCTCGGGAGCCGCCACCTCTTGGATGTGGTAGCTACCATGCTTCGCGTAGGCGAGCGAGATGATCCCGTTCTCGTCGGTCGTCATCTCCTCGTCGAAGGTCCCCTCGTCGTTCCAAACGTGGAACACCGCCCCTGCGACAGGGGTCTCGGGATCGAGCGCGTCTACCTTCTTGATCTCAGGGTCGGTGGGCGTGTTGGTCACGGCCTCCTCGTGGTCGTAGACGGCCACCTCCTGACCCGCGTACTCCAGCGCCACGGTCTTCTCGGCCACGTCGAGCGCGTAGCCGTCCTTTGCCTTGGCCTCGTACACCGTGTAGGTGCCGAGGTAGAGCTCGGGCGTGGTCGCCTTTCCGTCCTCGCCGGTCGTGAGGGTTGCCACGACCTCGCCCTCGTGCGCACGGACGGTGCCGTCGGGCGTCCGGATGGTCTCCGCCGCCTTCACGATGTAGACGGACTCGTCCACGGCCTCCCTCGTCCAGGAGTCGGACTTGGCGACGGTGATGGTCGCCTTCTGGGGCATGTTGGGGAGCTCGATGACGAGCGGGTCGTCCCAGCCGTTGTAGTCCTCGCCGACATGGAACGCCTTGCCCTCGAGCTCCTTCACGTAGCCGTGAGGTGCCTGGACCTCCTTGAGCGTGTAGTCGCCCTCTTCGAGCAGCATCGGCAGCGTCAGCTCGCCGCGCTCGTTGGCCGTCCAGGTGTCGATGGTCTCGGCCACGGGGTAATGGGAGGTGTAGGTGACGAGGTTTCCGCTTGCGTCCTCAAGCTGGAAGCTAACGGGAAGCGGTACATGCTTGCCGGTCTCGGCGTCGACCTTCACAACCTTGAGAGGGGTCTGCGGGATGTGGTCGTTCACGAGCTGCGGCGGGTCGTACTGACCCTCCTCGCGGATCGTGGTCTTCCAATCCTCCACGGGAAGGAGCGTCTTTCCCCACTTCGCCTTGAAGGCATCAGCCACGTCTTGCGGGATCACCTCGTGGACGCGGTAGGTTCCGTAGGCCAGCGCTCCCGTCCAGTCGGCGGGCTTGCTCCAGCCGTTCACGTCGGCGTTGTCGTCTCTGGTGGTGGCGAGCCCGTTCTCATCGACCGTGATGGTGCACACGCGGTTGCCGGGCTCGACGAGCTTTCCGGTCTCGGGCGAGACCACGGCCTCCTCGGAGTCGTTGTAGAGCTCGAACTTGACCCCGGGCACGAGCACGCGCACGACCTCCTGGGGCATGTCGCCGTCGGGCTCGTCGTAAACGATCACGGGCACTTCCTTCACGAGGCGGAAGTCGCCGCGCTTGACGGTGTCTGGCACCTTGGGCGAGTTGTAGGTGTAGACGGACTCGCCCTGAGCGCCATCGGGCGTGATGCGCACGCAGAACACCTTGGGCGCTCCTCCGTGCCCGTCATCAAGGTTGTAGCCCTGCGGGGCCCTCGTCTCCTGGATGAGCACGGTGCCGAGCGGGATGGAAGCATCGCCGTTGGTCTGGTAGTAGAGCGCGTCTCCCGAGTGCTTGTACTCGTCCGCGAGGTAGGCGAATCCGTCCCCGTCGGTCTCGAACACCCAAGTGCGCGCGGGTGCGCCGGAAGCCTCGGCCGCCGCCGCGTCGGCGTAGTCGCCCGCGTAGTAGCGGACGGTGAAGAGAGCGCCTGCGAGCGTGGCGTCTCCCTGCGGGCGGCTCTCGCCCGTATCTGCGTCGACCTTGCCGACGAGCATGCCGACGGGATCCGACTGCGGGATGTCGGATACGGTCTGGCCGTTAACGCGCGTGGTCTCGTCCGAGGTCACTTTCACCGGGTACACGGTCGGATCGAGCGCATGGCCCGGTGCCTGCTTGGTCTCCTTCACCCAGTAGTCGCCCGGCTCAAGCTCCTCCAGGATGCCCCATCCGTCCTTGTCGGTCGTGATGGAACCAGCCACGTCCGTGAGGCCCGAGTTGCGGTACACGGTGTAGACCGCGCCCTCCACGGAGTAGAGCGGGTTGCCCTCGCACATCTCCACGTTGGCGGTGACCTTCACCAGGTCGATGTTGCCGTAGGGGGTGTACTTGAACGAGAGGATGATCTGGGTGCCCTCGCCGGTGTAGAGCTGGAACGCCTCGAGGTTCGAGGGAACGTCGGCCGTCCTCGTGGCGATGAGGCGTCCCGATGCATTCGAGTTGATCATGCTTCCGTCGGTGCCGAAGCCGATGACGTTTTTCCGGGCCCAGCTCTTGAAGTCGGCGTTGCAGCCGTAGAGCGCGTACGAGCCGTCGGAGGTGTACGTGTCGGACACGAGGATGTGGGCGCAGGCCGCGTAGCGGGCAGAGGTCATCTCGGTGCCGTCGTACCACTTGTCCGGCCATAGGCTCGCATCGAATCCGGGGCTCCCGTAGGCGAACCAGAGGTCAGCCACCACCTCGGCGTTGCGCCCGGAGGGGGCGTTGATGGAGCTCTTGGCGTAGCTGCCGGGAAAAGGCGTTGCCGATTGGGGGTCGGCGCAGTAGGCCATCTCGCCGTCGGCCTCCATCCAGGTGGTGTGGTATCCGCCGTAGTGGATCTTGTCCCCGGTCGTGAGGTTCGCGCTCTCGGCGGCATAGGCGCTAGTGCCCTGGACGCCGAGCGTCCCGAGCGCCGATGTCAGGGCGATGAGCGCGGCGAGCATGCAGCGCACGACCTTCGAGGCCATCGCTGCTTCAGTGATGTCTTTCATCTTCCGCCTCCTTAGCGCGCGACCGGCTCGGCGTGGCGAGCTTCGCGGTCCTGGTTGGCCGACGCCTCGCGGGCGTCCTTGGCCTTGTCGTCGAGCGAGGCGAGGTAGGCCTCGCGACCCTTGTTGATCGCCTCCTTGAGCTGTGCTGGCATGACCTTGACGATGTCCTTGACCTGCTTTCCGTCCTCGTCGAGGACAGGATTCCCTTCGGCATCGAGGGCGTCCTTCTTGAGCCAGACCTCCTTGTCCGCCAGAAGCGGGATGTCGCGGAAGTTCTCGCCCTTGAAGCGTGAGGGGTTCACGAACAGGGGCGTGAACTGGTAGTAGCTGACGTCCACTCCGTCGATGATGGTGCCCTTCGGCAGCGTCACCGAGTTGAACGTCTTGGTCTCGCCGGTTCTGCGGTCGGGGTACTCGATGTTCTCCCTCACGAAGTTCTTGTGCACGGTGATATATACGTTCTTCTTGCTGTCTTCCATGTGAGTGCTCCTTTGCATCTCTTGAATGTCTCTGGGTGCGGCGTTGCTTGGAGGTTCACCGCGCCCTTTTTGCCTTACCGTTTTCCGCCCGATTCCATAGGCACCACCTCCTCTCAGGTCGTCTCCGTCATCAGAAGCCGCTCACGATGTCGCGCGCCCAGGCACCGCTCTTCACGAGCGAGAGCACGAGAAGGATGCACATGGCCAGGTACTGGAGCGCGTAGGTGAGCCCGTTCGCGATGGCGTCGATGGGCGTCCCCGTCCCGGGGTTCACGGCGACGATGCCGCCCAGGATCACGGGGAAGCTGATGAGCAGTATCAGGATGATGAGGCCTGCTATGCAGACGGCCCCGAAGCTCTTCAGGTACCCGAGACCGATCTGGCGCGTCTGGTCGAAGCCTAGAAAAGCCAGCGGTATCGGCGAGAAGGCCGCCATGATGTAGAGCTGTATCGCTCGCGCCCAGCAGACGACGAGCGCCACGATGTAGGCGATGAGCACGACGAGCCAGCTGATGACCGCGACTATCAAAAGCGCCAAGAGCGCGGATAGATCGTCGTCACCGGTGACGATGGACACCGCCGTCATATCGAGAGCGCCGCCCGTCCCGAACAGCGCCTCCACGCGGTCGATCGCGAGCCCTATCACCTCGTAAATCGCGGCCATCAGGTCGAAGGAATGCTGAATCAGGAACAGGAACACGGCGAAGAACACGAGGAGGAACACGACCTCCTTCACTCCCGGCAGCGACTGGTTGCCGTCCATGCGCTGGGAGATCTCGATGAGCTTCAAGGTGAACACGAGCCCGAGCACCCCGCATCCGATGGGCAGCACCGCCACCTGCCAGACGCCGCGCGCGATGTCGTACATCGACACGTCGCCAGCGCTGGTGAGCATCGTCTCGAAGGGAGCCGAGAGCACGCCGTTGGCTCCGAGCGATCGCATGACGTCGGTCTGCGCCGCGAAGATCCAGTTGCACCAGTCGCGGAGCACCCCGCAGAGCCATGCGTTGATGTCGTCTGCGATCGAGCCCCATGCGAAGTGCGTCGGTATGAGGAGCGCCGAGAGGAGCGCGAAGGTGGCCGCGAAGGCCAGTATGAACCGTCTGCTTGAGACGAGGTTTCCTAGCTTCTCCATCGGGATCAGAGCGCCTCGATGGTGCCGTCGGATGAGCGCGTGACCGAGATCATGGTCGATGCGCCGTCGTCAAGCGTGAAGGTCGTGGTCGCAGCCCCGTTCGCGTAGTCTATCCACGCCTCGGCGTCCCAGATGGCACGGCTGGCGTTGGGCGATACCGCCGCCGCCCGCGCGGACACGGCAGCCTCGATCTTGGCGGCCTCTACCCCCATGGCCTCCTCAAGCTTGGAGGTCACGCCCGTGAACGAGAGCGTCCTCTCCCCGAGGAGCACCTTCTTGTACGAGCATGCGAGCGCATCGGTCCTCATCACAGTGTCCGCACCCTCCGTGGCTACGGTCACGAGGACGGGGCTGGCAGTGTCGGTCATCGACTTGGAAGCGAGCACGGTTGCTGTGATTGTCGAGTCGGTGGCCTCCTCAGCATCAAGCGTCCAGTAGGTTACGCTCGTCTGGCCGTCCTTCGCCTCGACGAACGCGCCTTTTACGATGGAGAGCGTGTAGGTCGGGTCTTCAATGCCCGTCCAGGAGGTGCCGACGAGCGCCTCCAGGCCCGCCGCCGTATCCGCGTGCCCTTCTGCAGGTGCGCCTTGCTGGGACGCCGGTGCCTCTTCCTTCTCGACGGCCTCGATGGCAGAATGCGTGCTTTCGACGCCCTCGCGGGCGAGCGAGCACCGTGCCACTCCCGACCCGACTAAAAGCAGCACGGCGATTACGGCGGCTGCGAGCATGAGCTTGTTCTTCTTCGACATTTCCTCTTCCTTCCTATCTGATCTTTATGGCACTCGTGAAATACGACGCGCCGCTTGCAATCGTGCAGACCGCGCCTGTGTGCGGCTCATGGATGTAGCGGTCTTCCCCGATGTAGATGCCCACGTGCCCAGGCCTCCACAGGATGTCGCCAGGCGCAGCCTGAGACACCGGGACCTTGCGGCCGAACGCCGCCTGGTCCTCGGAGTTTCGCGGGATCACGATGCCCGCCTGCCGGTAGCAGTACTGGGTGAGCCCCGAGCAGTCGAGGCCGACCCCGGGCGTGGTGCCGCCCCACACGTAGGGAACTCCGAGCTGGCTGTAGGCGGCGGCGATGATCGCGTCTGCCGAGAGAGCGCCGCTCTCAAGGTCCTCGACCGTCATCGAGTCAAACCTGCGAAGGTTGTATGAGTCGAGCGCCGCCTTGAGCGATTCGACGTAGGACGACGACGTCGCCCATCCCGCATCCTTCAAGCCCTCGGCCATCTTGTCGGAGGAGTGCTCGGCGATGGCCTGCCTGATGAGGGCGTTGTTCTTGTAGTGGGCGGCCTGGAGGAACACGCGGCTCCTGAAGCGTATGCACTCGACGTCTCCCTTGAAGACCGTGAAGTAGGCGGTGATAGTGGATATCTGCCCTGGCATGTACTCCTCGTGGGTGGTCCACCCGGCCTTGCCCGCCACCTCCGGTGCCGAGGCGAAAGATGACGCCCACTTCATACCGAAGAGGTTGTGGTCGCGCGTCGCGAGCTGGCTCATGGTCTCTCCCTGGCCGGACTCGCAGATGATCTGCGCGATGGTGCACCCGGCGGGGTGCCCGAACTCCTCCTGGCAGCATATGGCCTCCTCGACCATCTCGTAGGTGATGTAGGGCGGAAGACCCTCCATGGAGCGCTTCTTGTCCTCGGCATCCCAGAACCCGAAAAGCGCCGATATGATCTGTCCGACGAGGAGCGCGACGAGCACGAAGGCGATGATGCCCGCGAGCACGCCTCCGGCGGTCGCGAGCCCGCTTCCGCCGACGGCACCGGCGATTGCGGTGTTGCCCGATGCGGATGCCGCCGTCTTCGCGGCACCTCCTGCTGCCTGTGCGGACGCTTGCGCCGCGCGGGCATGTCCGGGGGCCGCTGCATACGGGGATGCCTTGCCCGCTCCTGCGGCACCGGTGCTCTTGTTCTTCGCGGCTCCTGCGCCCTTGCCGCCCTTGGATGCGCGCGCTGCTCCCTTTGCCTTGCGCTCCCTTGCTGCCGCGATGCCGCGCTTTGCGCCCTTCCCGGCGTCGTATGCGCCCTGTGCGCCCTCGAACTCGTCGGTGTCATCGAGCTCGGATACCGCCTGTTGCTCCAGTATCTGGCGCACCTTGAGCCGCCCGTTGGTCTCGTCCGCCGCATGCGCCGCCTCCTTAGATGGGGCCTGGGCCGAAGCTGGCTCTGTGCCTGCCTTCGAGCTTGCACTTGCTGTGGACGCCTTTGCCTTGCGGGTCGCGCCCTTCGCGTCCTTCTTCGGGCGGCGCGCGCCGAGGGCGTCCTCCCTGCTCGCGAGCGTGGAGAGGCTCTGGGCCTCAACGTCTTTCACGATTCCCGAGCTCACGGCGTCGACCTTCTCCGCCGTAACGATGTCGGCGATGGAGGAGCGATCCTTGTCGAGTTCTCTCGGATCCATCTAGCCTCTGCCCCTCTTCGCGTTGCTCTCGAAGATGTGCGCGCGCTTGAGCTGCGCGATCTCCTCGGGCTTGGTGTTCCACAGGTCGTAGAGCGCGCCCTTCGGGAAGTCGTCCCGGATGGGCACGCGCGCGCCTCCTGCGACGAGCAGGCCCTCTCCGGCCTTGATGGACTCGTCGATGTACTCCTTCTCCGCCGCCGAGAGGGAGAGCATGTCGGCCCAGGCGGCGAGGTCTTGGCTCGCCTGCTTGTGCAGCAGCATGAAATCCGAGTTCAGCACCATGGTGCGGGCGCGCTCGTGGGTGAGCATGTGGGAGGTGTGTTAGCGCTACCGTAATAATCGCCGATTGGGCCCCCGCTTCCCGCCAATCGCGCCACCGCACAGGCGCCGATCGCGCTACCGGACTTTGGCCGGCGGCGCCCCCGGCGCCGCAAGGTGTAGGCTCCCGACGTCTCCGGACGGAAGGAGCCCCGATTGGAAAGGAACATCATGGGAGAGTTCGACATGTACAGGCAGGCGGGCACCAAGCCCAACTTCACCGACATCGCCCGGCGCTACGGCATGAACCGGCACACGGTGGCCAAGTACTGGAAGGCCGGCGGCCAGGTGGAGGACGCCCGCAGGTGCCGCCCGAGCGGGCTGGACCGCCACAGGGAGGTCATAGAGGCCAAGGCGCAGCTGCCCGGCGCGACCAAGCGCGGCATCTACGAGTACCTGATCGACCGCTGCTACGCCGGCGAGGAGCCGCCGGCCTACAACACGCTCACCAAGTGGATGCGCCGCAACGGCATCGAGTGCGGGCGCCCTCCGGAGGGCCCCGAGCCCCACCCCCGCTTCGAGACGGCGCCCGGCGAGCAGATGCAGTTCGACTGGAAGGAGTCGCTGCGCATGGCCGACGCCGAGGGCGAGGTGTTCGAGTTCAACGTGTTCTCGGCCACGCTGGGCTACTCCCGGCTCCACCGGTTCGTCTACTCCAGGACGCGCACCGAGGACGACGTCATGGCGTGCCTGCTGGCGGTGATGGCCGCCAACGGAGGCACGGCGCGCACGCTGGTCACCGACAACATGTCCTCCATCGTCTCGTCCTCCGCCTCGGGGCGGCGCGTCTCGGCGCGCTTCGCCAGGTTCGCCGCCGCGGCGGGCTTCGAGCTGGAGCTGGCGCGGCCGAGGAGCCCGCAGACCAAGGGCAAGGTGGAGTCGTCGAACCGGTTCCTGTCGAGGCTGGCCGTCTACGAGGGCGACTTCCGCGGCGAGGAGGGGCTCGTGGCCGCCATCGCGCGCATCGAGGCGCGGTGCAACACCGAGCCCAGCGCGTCGACCGGGGTGCCGCCGGCGGTGCTGTTCATGCGCGAGAAGGAGGAGCTGCGCAAGGTGGGCAACATGGGGCTTTTGGAGTCGATGGTGGCCGACGTCTCCGTCCAGGCGGTGCCCCCCACGATGCTCGTCCGCTGCCGGGGCCGCGAGTTCTCGGTGCCCCGGCGCTGCATAGGCAGGCGCGTCAAGGTGCTCGCGATGCCGTCGGGCCAGGTGAGGGTGGAGATGGCCGGCGAGACCGTCGCGGTCCACGACCTGTCGGCCCCGGGAGGGCCCGTCGTCTACGACCCGGCGCACTACGCCGAGGCCCTGGCCGCGAAGGCGCGCTACGCCGACGCCGACATCGAGGCGGCGGC
>OLQT01001570.1_pt1 | contig 13842 bp, 10 predicted proteins | sample 1672651 | NCBI WGS metagenome assembly OLQT01 (sample SAMEA3136709, study PRJEB25190) | human gut metagenome | biome: human gut; feature: human-associated habitat; material: faeces | place: Austria | collected 2013 | reverse complement strand
GGCGCACCTTGGAGCGGGTGACCTGCACGCCGCACTTGTCGCAGATCTTGTTCTTATCCTTAAACTTGATGCGCTTATACTTGCCGCAGTTGCATTCCCAGTCCTTGGTGGGTCCAAAGATGCGCTCGCAGAACAGGCCGTCGCGCTCGGGCTTCAGGGTGCGGTAGTTAATGGTTTCAGGCTTGCAAACCTCGCCGTAGCTCCACTTGAGGATCTGCTCCGGCGATGCCATTCCGATTTGGATGGAATCCAGATTGGTCAGTTCAAACAAAACGCGGCACTCCCTTTCGGTTTATGGCAATAGGGATTATTCGTTATCGTCGGGGACGTTGTAGGAATCGTCCAGATCCACGCCCGCCAGGTCGTCGCCCAGATCCATATCAAAATCATCCAGATCGTCGTCCAGATTGAAGTCCAGATCCACGTCCTCGTCAGCGGCTTCGGCGGCAGTCTCTTCGGCGGCGTTCTCCTCTTCCTCTTCTTCGCCTTCCTCGTCAAAGTGGGAATTGGTCGGCTCGTCCAGATCGTCGTCATCCAGCTCGCGGATGATGATTTCTTCTTTATTGGCATCCAGTACGCGAATATCCAGCGCCAGAGACTGCAGCTCCTTGATGAGAACCTTGAAGCTTTCCGGCACGCCGGGAGCGGGGATGTTGGTGCCCTTGACGATGGCTTCGTAGGTCTTGACACGGCCTACGATGTCGTCGCTCTTCACGGTCAGGATCTCCTGCAGGGTATTGGCGGCGCCGTAGGCTTCCAGTGCCCAGACTTCCATCTCGCCGAAGCGCTGACCGCCGAACTGGGCCTTGCCGCCCAGCGGCTGCTGGGTAACGAGGGAGTACGGACCGACGGAGCGGGCGTGCATCTTATCGTCTACCAGATGGTGCAGCTTCAGGAAGTACATGATACCAACGGTAACGGGGTTTTCAAAGGGATCGCCGGTGCGGCCGTCATACAGCTGAATCTTGCCGTTGGGCTTGGAGCCGTCCACGGGCCGCAGGAAGCCGTAGCCCGGAACCTCGCTGGCCTTTTCCAGCAGCACTTCGATATCGTCCATGGTCGCGCCGTCGAAAACGGGGGTGGCCACATGCCAGCCCAGCGCCTTGCAGGCCATGCCCAAGTGCACTTCCAGCACCTGGCCGATGTTCATACGGGAAGGCACGCCCAGCGGATTCAGCACGATCTGCAGGGGGGTGCCGTCGGGCAGGAAAGGCATATCCTCTTCGCGCAGGATGCGGGACACAACGCCCTTGTTGCCGTGACGGCCGGACATCTTGTCGCCCACGCTGATCTTACGCTTCTGGGCAATGTAAACGCGAACCATCATGTTCACGCCGGGGCTCAGTTCGTCCTTGTTCTCCCGGGTGAAGATCTTCACGTCCACCACGATGCCGCCCTCGCCATGGGGCACACGCAGAGAGGTATCGCGGACTTCCCGGGCCTTTTCGCCGAAGATGGCGCGCAGCAGGCGTTCTTCCGCGGTCAGGTCGGTCTCGCCCTTGGGCGTTACCTTACCGACCAGAATATCGCCGGCGTGGACTTCCGCACCGATGCGGATGATGCCGTCCTCGTCCAGATCCTTCACCGCGTCGTCGCCGATATTGGGGATGTCGCGGGTGATTTCTTCCGGCCCCAGCTTGGTCTCGCGGGCCTCGGACTCGAACTCTTCAATATGAATGGAGGTGTAGATGTCGTCCTTCACCAGCTTTTCGCTGATCAGAACGGCGTCCTCGTAGTTGTAGCCTTCCCAGGTCATGAAGCCGATGAGCATGTTGCGGCCCAGACCGATTTCGCCGTTTTCGGTAGAGGGGCCGTCCGCCAGCAGGTCGCCCTTTTCAATGACCTGACCGGCCTTGACGCGGGGACGCTGGTTGATGCAGGTGCCCTGGTTGGAGCGGGCGAACTTGCTCAGGTGATAGGTGTGGCGTTCGCGGTTCTCGTCGCGCAGGACGATCTCGCTGCCGGAGACCTTCTCGATGACGCCGCTCTGCTTGCTCAGCAGGGTAACGCCGCTGTCGTGAGCCGCCTTGTATTCCATACCGGTGCCGACAAAGGGCGCTTCGGGCACCAGCAGCGGCACGGCCTGACGCTGCATGTTGCAGCCCATCAGGGCTCGGGTGGCGTCGTCGTTCTCCAGGAAGGGAATCATAGAGGTAGAAACGGAAACCACCTGACGGGGGCTGACGTCGATCAGATCTACCTTGTTCTTGGGCACCTGAATGATCTCAGCCTTGTCGCGGACAGCCACATTGTCGTTGACGAAGGTGCCGTCCTCGTTCAGGGGCTCGTTGGCCTGCGCCACCAGATAGAAGTCTTCTTCATCGGCGGTCATATAGACCACGTCGTCCGTCACGCGGGCGTGTTCCTTGTCCACCCAGCGGTAGGGCGCTTCGATGAAGCCGTACTCGTTGATGCGGGCGTAGGTTGCCAGAGAACCAATCAGACCGATGTTGGGGCCTTCAGGGGTCTCAATGGGGCAGATGCGGGCGTAGTGGCTGTAATGCACGTCGCGGACTTCGAAGGAAGCGCGGTCGCGGTTCAGACCGCCGGGGCCCAGAGCGGACAGACGGCGCTTGTGGGTCAGTTCCGCCAGCGGGTTGGGCTGGTCCATGAACTGGCTCAGCTGAGAAGAACCGAAAAATTCCTTGATGGCGGCGCTGACGGGACGGATGTTGATGAGCTCGCCGGGGCGGACTTCATCCGCGTCCTGAATGGCCATGCGCTCGCGCACCACGCGCTCCAGACGGCTCAGACCGATGCGGATCTGATTCTGCAGCAGCTCGCCCACGCTGCGCAGGCGGCGGTTGCCCAGATGGTCGATATCATCGGTGAAGCCGATGCCGTAAGGCAGGCCCAGCAGGTAGCTGACGGAAGCCACGATATCCTCGGGCAGAATGTGCTTGGGGCACAGATCGTGCACATGAGCCTTCAGAGCGTCGCGCAGGTCTTCTTCCCTGGGGTTGCCGTCCAGGATCTCCTTGAACAGCGGGTAGAGAACATTCTCCTGAATGCCCACTTCCTTGGGGTCGAAGGGCAGGTACTTGCTGGCGTCCACAAAATGGTTGCCGACGACCTTATGGGCCTGTCCGTCGATATCGATGTAAGCGCTGTTGATGCCTGCGTTCTGAATATCGCGGGCCATTTCCTTGCTGATGACGTCGCCGCGGTTCACCATCACCTCGCCGGTTTCGGGGTTGACGATGTCTTCCGCCGCCACGTGCTCCTGAATACGGGTGGCAAGGGACAGCTTCTTATTGAACTTGTAGCGGCCCACGCGCATCAGGTCATAGCGCTTGGGATCGAAGAACAGCGAATTAAACAGATTCTGGGCGCTCTCACGGGTCGGAGGCTCGCCCGGCTTCTGCCGCTTGTAGATCTCGATCAGACCCTCGTCCCGGCTCTTGGCGTTGTCGCCGCGCTGAATGGTCGCCATCAGGCGCTCGTCCTCGCCCAGCGCGTCGATGATCTCCGCGTCGGTGCCGTAGCCCAGGGCGCGCAGAAGCAGCGTCAGGGGCAGCTTGCGGGCACGGTCAATACGAACCCACAGCACGTCGTTGGAGTCGGTCTCGTACTCCAGCCATGCGCCGCGGTTCGGGATGACGGTGGTAGCAAACAGATGCTTGCCGGTCTTGTCAATCTGATCTTCGTAATAAACGCCGGGAGAGCGAACCAGCTGGCTGACGATAACGCGCTCCGCGCCGTTAATGATAAAGGTACCGTGCTCGGTCATGAGGGGAAAATCACCCATGAACACATCGGATTCCTTGATTTCGCCGGTCTCGCGGTTTTTCAGGCGGACGAACACCTTCAAAGGAGCCGCATAGGTCATATCCCTTTCCTTGCAGCGCTCCAGCGAATTTTTAGGCTCGTCCAGCGAATAGTCCACGAACTCCAGCGACAGGTTTTCGGTATAGTCCACAATTGGTGAAACGTCGTCCAGCACTTCCTTGAGGTCTACCTCCAGGAAACGCCTGTAAGAGTTTTTCTGCACCTCGATGAGATCGGGCATGTCCAGAATCTCTTCGATGCGGGAAAAGCTCATGCGCTTTCTCAGCTTCCCCATTTGAACCTCATGCACCATAAATGCCATCACCCCTTATGTTGTCGCAAGCGTCGTCATGAGCTTCTCCCTAACAAGAATTTCTTGTTGCATTTTTGCCGCGGGGCATGTACAATACCAATCAGGCAGTATGCTGGGCATAGCTCGGTTCCGATACTGATGCAATTTTATATTATAGCGCCCGAATGCGCCTGTGTCAATACATGCGCACAAATTTACCTATGTTTATATGGAAAGGGGCGTGACCGCATGACCAAATTCGGCGAAGTCCTCCAATACGACGGCCGCAGCGGCGTTGCCGTCATTCGTTATATCCGCCCGGAAGCCTGCGCCAAATGCGGGGCCTGCGGCGGCAGCGGCAAAGAAACGGTCATCCGCCTGAAAACCGGCGAAACCTGCCGCCCCGGAAACTGGGTGAAGGTGGAGATGCCCGATGGGCGTTTTCTTCATGCGGCGGCGCTGGCCTATGCGGTTCCGCTGGCGCTGTTTCTGGCGGGGCTGTTTGCCGGCTACCGCTGGCTAGGCGGCGAAGGCGCCGCCATCCTGACAGGGCTTCTGGGGCTTTTGCTGGGCATGGGCTTTCTCCGTTTCAAGGATCGGGTGCTGGCCGGGCGGCCTGAATGGACGCCCCGCGTCACCGCCGTATACGAGGACCGTTCCGCCGTGGATGCGCTGGGCTGTCCCGGCCGGGAATGACTGTGACCCTTTCACAAAAAACCCGGGAAAAGTCTTCACAATTCCCGGGCGATAAAACTTGCCAAAACGCTGTTCAAAAACCCGTTTTTATGCTATACTAACAAATGCTGGAAGGGTGTGGACACACACCTGAAGGACAACTGCATTCCCTTTCCCGGCGTGCGCTTGCGGCCCTGCTGCTGCGTAGCTCTGTTCCCCCTTTATTTCTGGTTTTGATTTTTGGTTTGGAGCAGAAAGGGATTTCGGCAGTCATTTACGGTGCAAAGACACGCAACGCGCGCTTTCGCCGTTTCAAAATACTCCTGCCTGGCAGGAAAGGAGGCCGTTATGGCACAGCAACAACAGGAGAAGCTCCGCATTATTCCGCTGGGCGGCGTAGACGAATTTGGCAAGAATATCACCGTGGTGGAATACGGAGAGGATATGCTGGTCGTGGACTGCGGCTCCATCTTCCCCAAAGAGGACATGTTGGGCGTGGATCTGGTCATTCCCGACGTAACCTATCTCATCCAGAACAAGGGCCGCATCCGCGGCATGCTTCTGACCCACGGCCATGAGGACCACATCGGCGCGACGCCCTATGTGCTCCGTCAGGTTCCCATGCCCCTGTACGGCACCAAGCTGACGCTGGCGCTGGTGGATCTCAAGCTTAAGGAGCACCGCATCGCCGGGATTCCGCTCAACGTCATCAAGCCCCGGGACGAACTGGATCTGGGATGCTTCCATGTCAAATTTATTCATGTGAACCATTCCATCGCGGGGGCCGTGGCCATTGCCATCACCTGCCCCGCCGGAACCATCGTCTTCAGCGGCGACTTCAAAGTGGACTTCACCCCCATCGACGGCGAGGTTACGGACCTGGCCAGCTTTGCCATGCTGGGCAACGACGGCGTGATGTGCTTCCTCTGCGAATCCACCAATATCGCCCGCAAGGGTCACACCATGAGCGAGACCAAGATCGGCCAGACCTTCATCGACATGTTCCAGGAGGCCAAGGGCCGGGTGATCGTGGCCATGTTCGCCTCCAACGTCCACCGTATTCAGATGGTGGTGGATTCCGCCGCCATGTTCGGGCGGAAGGTCTGCTTCATCGGCCGCAGCATGGTCAACGTGACCCGCGTCGCCATGACCATCGGCGAACTGCATATTCCCGAAGAATACATGATCGATGTGGACGATCTGGACAATTATCCTGACGAAGAGGTGCTGGTGGTCACCACCGGCAGTCAGGGCGAGGCCATGGCCGGCCTGACCCGCATGGCTTACGGCGAGCACCGCAAGCTGCAGATTCGGCCCACCGATACGGTCATCATTTCCGCCTCCCCCATTCCCGGCAACGAAAAGCCCGTGGCCCGGGTCATCAACCAGCTGTACCGCTGCGGCGCGAACGTGATCTACGGCCAGCTTGGCGAGGTTCACGTTTCCGGCCACGCCTGTCAGGAAGAGATCAAGCTGCTCCACGCCCTCTGCAAGGAGAAGTACTTTATCCCGATTCACGGCGAGTATGCCAACCTGTGGCAGCATGCCGAGCTGGCGGAGGAACTGGGCGTCAAGAGTTCCAACATCATCATCCCCGAGATCGGTCAGGTCATTGAGATGAGTCAGGACAGTCTGGCCATCACGGGCGTGGTGCCCACCGGCGGCGTTCTGGTGGATGGTCTGGGCATCGGCGACGTGGGCAACGTGGTTCTGCGGGATCGGAAGCACCTCAGCCAGGACGGCCTGATTATCGTGGTCATGGCCATCGACCGGGACAACGGTACGCTGGTTTCCGGCCCCGATCTGATCAGCCGCGGCTTTGTCTACGTGCGGGAGAACGAGGACATCATCGAGTCCAGCCGGGAACTGGCCCGCCGGATTATTGCGGACTACGGCTGCATCGACGGCAGCGAATGGCAGAATCTGAAGAACCGCATCAAAGACGAGCTGCACCGCTACATTTTCGAAAAGATCAAGCGCAACCCCATGATTCTCCCCATCATCATGGAGATCTGACAAGGGGCTTTATTCCCGGCATTTTTGGACTGCCTCAAGCTCACGACCGTGGCCGGATTCGCTGGCCGGAAGCAAGCCGCGACAAATGCCGCAGCTTGCTTTTTTGATGAAATAGCGACTGTTCCCCCCTCACCGCAAAGGAGGCCCTCCATGACACTCGATCTGGCATGCCGGTATTTTCTGTTGTTTTTCTTCTGCTCCATGCTGGGCTGGCTGATGGAAGTCACCTGCAAGCTCTTTCAATTCCATCGCTTTATCAACCGGGGCTTTCTCATCGGCCCCTACTGCCCCATCTACGGCTTCGGGGCGGTATTTGTCACGCTGCTTCTGTCCGGCTTTTCCGCCTACCCGTTGGCGGTGTTTCTGCTGGCCATGCTGGTCTGCGGTACGCTGGAATATCTGACCTCCTACCTGATGGAGAAGCTGTTCCATGCCCGCTGGTGGGACTACAGCCAGCGGAAGTTCAACCTGAACGGCCGCGTCTGCGCCAACACGCTGATTCCCTTCGGGCTGTTGGGACTAGTGATGGTGTATTTCCTAAAGCCGCTGGTTTTCGGCTGGTTTGACGCGCTGTCCGAAACGGCCCTGTACGCCCTTTCCGGCTCGCTGGCGGCGCTGCTGTTGACCGACACGGTGGTTTCCGCTACGGTGCTGAGCCGCATCCGCAAAAATACCTCGCTGTCCGAAAAAGACGACACCGAGGCCATCACCAAGAGCGTCCGGGAAACGCTGGCGCGGGATTCCGCTCTGGTGCGGCGTACTCTGCGCGCCTTCCCCTATGCCAAGCTGTACAATCGGAAATCGATTGAGAAGGCCCGCGCCGCCCGTGCGAAGCTGAAGGCTGACCTGAAGCAGGCGCAGCTTCGGGCCCGTGCGGAAATCGACGCCCGGGAGGAAGAGCTTCGTCTGGCCGTGCAGGAGCGCAAAGCGGCGGTCAAGGCCAAGAAAGAAGAACTGCGCTCGAAAGGAAAGCAGCTGCGGAAAGAGCAGCGCTGACCCCACAAATGCCTTTTGCCCTGCGGGATGATTTTCCGCAGGGTATTTTTTTACATTTGTTTTTTTCCAAAGGGCTGAACACTTTTTTGCCCGTCCGGCACGGCTTTCAGGCTTCTTTCTGTATTTGACAGCTTCCGCCCCGAAAGCTTATAATGGGATGGTATTTTTTGATCCTTCGGGAGGCGAATTTTCTTGAAACTGCCGAAAGACCTTACGGCCTATGCCGTGGACGGCCTTCTTCCCCGTCTTTTGACCCCCGCCGACGTACCGGCGATGCTGGCGCTTCAGGCTGAGGTGCTGGAAGCGCTGCCGGACAAGCGCTGGTATTATCCCTCCGACGATGAGGAGTTTCGGCAGGTGGTTTCCGCCTGCGAAGGCGTCGCCTATTTTGACGGCGACACGCTGCTGGGCTTTGCCGAGCTGACGCCTGGCGAACTGCGGGGCAGCCACAGCTATGCGGCGTCGCTGAAACAGCCTGTCAACGGCAGCTTCGATTTTCACGACGTGATGGTTCGTCCGTCGGCCCGGGGCCGGGGCATGCATACCGCGTTTCTCCGGCTGTTTCGGGATCTGGCGGCGGATGCAGGCGGCTATGCCGTCTATGCCACGGTGGACCCGGAGAACGGGCCTTCCCGGCGTAACTTTGAGCGGGCAGGCTATCAGTGTATGGTGGAAAAACCCGCCTACGACGGCCGGGCGCGCCGGTTTTACCGGCTGCTGCTTTCATCGCCGGAAAAAGAGTGAACTCGATTTTTCAAACCGGAGGATACATCCATGAAGGATTTCAAATGGAAAAGATTGGCAATCCTGCTTTTGTGCCTGCTCATGTGCCTGTCTTCGGCGCTGGCGGAAGACAGCGAGGCAGCGCTGCCGGAAAACGTGGAGATCGAAGGCGTAGCCGTCGATGAAGAGGACAGCGTGTCTGAGCTGGACGCGCAGGGCGTTCGGGCCAGCATCGAGGGCCTGACTCCACTCTATCGGGCCGTCATCAAGCCCTTCACCTCCAACGGCAATACAATCCGCATGCGGGCAGAGCAGAGCAGCGAAAGCGATGTGGTCTGCGCCATCAACAAGGGTGAGACCATCACCATCTATGCGGTGTATCCCTCCTATGTGCTGGCGGAGTACAACGGCAATGTGGGCTACGTCATCCGCACGTGGATCAGCGAGGACGTCATTCCCATCGACCCGTCCTCCACGCCGCCCTACGGAACCGTGCTGAGCCAGTACGTGGCCACCACCGCCGACGTGGCTCCCGTTCATCAGGCGCCCGACAGCGAAGCGCCCATCAACGCCATTCAGATCGGAAAAGGCAGCAAAATCGCCGTGCTGGAATTTGTGGACGGCTTTGCGAAGATCCTCTACTGGCGTTCCTACGGCTACATCGACGCTTCCCTTTTGACGGATCTGGTCCCCGTCTCCCCCACGGACGAGCCGCTGAGCGCCGATACCCCCATCGCGGCCTTTGCCAGCTACTTTGAATACAACACCGGCAAGGAAGGCAACGAGGGCCGCTGCCTGAACATCGTGCGCAGCTGCGAGCTGATGACCCGGGTGATGCAGCCCGGCGAATCGCTGGATTTCAACGCCCAGATCGGCCCCTACAAGCGCACCAATGGCTATCACCCCGCGCCCGTGCTGATCGACGGCGGCAGTCAGCTGGGCTACGGCGGCGGCACCTGCCAGAGCAGTTCCACGCTTTACAACGCCGTGCGCCAGCTTTCCGGCCTGACGGTGCTGTACCGCCGTCCCCACGGCCCGGGCTGCGCCAAATACCTGCCCATGCATCAGGACGCCGCCGTCGGCAACGTCAAGCTGAACTTCATTTTCCGCAACGATTATGATTTTCCTATTCGCATCGACGCCTTCAGCACCGGCGAGGGCAGTCTGCTGATTCAGATCTTCAAGGGCGAATGAGCCCAAAAACAATAAATAACAATGGGAGCCGTGCGGAATGGCGGCTCCCATTGTTATTAAAATGTATTGGAATGATTCTTCCAGCCCGATAAGCTCACGAAGTGTGCTGCCTTCAGGCCATAGCGGATATCCGGGCTGAACCAGCCGAAGGTTCCCACGTCGTCCGTGGCGCTCTTGATCTGGTTCGGTTTGAATACCACGTAGCTTTTGGCATTGTCGAATTCCTGATCCGTCACAATCAGGCCGTCGTATCCTTCTTCTTCCAGCTCCGCGCGGTATTCGTCTGCCGTCATGTTTTCCAGTACGTCCAGCATGGTATACAAGTCTGTTTCCATCGGGTTTTCAATGGAAAGATACACTTCCATTGTCTTCTTATTTCCCGTCTTTTCCCGCAGATCATTTTCGGAAAACCAAAATCCTACTTTCGCGCTTTCGATTGCGGCCTCATTATCCGTGTTTTCGCTGGTGTATTGCCCCAGTTTCTCCCGGTCAAACACTGTAAAATCCGCGTCCGTAGCATGGTACACCACCAGCGGTTTTCCATCCTCGTCCACCACCTTGCTGTCTCCAAACCAGCGTTTAAACTGCTTCGTTTCAGTCTGCTCCACAAATTTCCTGTTGACAGGGGAACCAGCGTCGAATATACTATGGATGAGGCCGTCCTGTATATCCACTCCGGGGAATTGGACCCCGGACCCGGAGAACAGGCTACGAGCCTCGGACTTTTTCCAGTAATACACGCCGGTTTCACCGGCGTTTTCTTTTTTGGATTGTATCTGGCTCAGGTCTTTGCCACGTACCGCGTCTTATTTCGGAAAAACACAGGTGATCTCTGTGCCCTTGCCCGGTTCGCTCTTCAGCTCGATCGTGCCATGATGATACTGCACGGCATGCTTGACGATGGAAAGGCCCAGCCCTGTGCCGCCGGACGCCTTGGAATGGCTTTTATCCACCCGGTAAAAGCGCTCGAACACCCGGGACTGATCCTCCGCCGGAATGCCGATGCCGGTATCCGTCACCTTCACGGCCACGGATTTTTCGCTGGAGTCCACAAAGAAATGCACGCTGCCGCCGGGAAGGTTGTACTTGATGGCGTTATCGCAAAGGTTGTAGAAAATTTCGTACAGAAGTCTCCGCACGCCCTCGATGGACGCAGCCTGTCCCTCCACCACCAGCGTGACCTTTTTCTTGGCGGCTTCGTCCTTCAGGCTGTCCGTGACCTCCTCCGCCAGCGAGAGCAGCTCCACCTTTTCCCGGGGCATTTCGTCGCCCTCGTCCAGCTGGGACAGCCGGATAATGTCGCCGATCAGCGTCACCATGCGGGTAGCCTCCATGCGGATCTGGCCGATAAAGTGCGGCACGTCCTCCGGCTGCACCATGCCCTTTTCGATCAGCTCGGCGCTGCCCAGAATACCCTGCAAGGGCGTTTTCAGCTCGTGAGAAACATTGGCGGTAAACTCCCGACGGTTGCGCTCGGCGTATTCCTGCTCGGTGATGTCGAAAGCCAGCAGCACCGCGCCCACGGCCCGGCCGTCGGAAATGATGCGGCTCAGATCGAATTGATACACCCGTCCATTCCGATGGCAGCGGATTTCGGCATGGCCGTCGGAAAGAGCCTGCTGAATGGCCAGACTGATTTCGTGGTTTCGGTCTACCGTCAGGAAATTCTGCCCCACGCAGCTTTCTTCCACGCCGAAGAGCTTCATGGCAGCCGTGTTGATGCTCAACACGGTTTCTTTTTCATCCAGCAGGACAAGGCCTTCCTGCATGTTGCCGATGATCTGGTTGAATTCGTCCGTGCGCTGGCGCATGACGCGGAGCTGCTGCTGAATTTCCTCGTGCTGACGGTTGATGCGGTTGAGCAGCGGGGAAATTTCCTCATAGCATTCGTTGTCCAGCGGATGCTCCAGATCCAGATGGTTCAGCGGCTCCACGATCTTCTTGGAAAGCCGCCCCGCCAGCAGGCAGGAAAGGATCAGCGCCGCAGCGAGCACCAGCAGCACGGGCTGCAACATTCCCAGCACCAGCCGCCACGCCGTGGCCCGGCTGACGGAGATGCGCAGCACGGAACCGTCCTTCAGGCGGCGGGCATAGTACTGGGTCTTCTCCATCAGCGTGGAGGAATAGCGGGAGCTTTGTCCCTGCCCCAGTCGAAGGGCGTCCTGGATTTCCGTGCGGTCCTTGTGGTTCTCCATCTGGCCCGCGTCTGCCTGCGTGTCATAAAGAACGCCGCCGTCCTCCCCCACCCAGGTCAGGCGGTAGTTTTCCGGCTTGAGCTTCACAAGGTAGCTTTCGCCCTGCGCTTCCACGGCGGAAACCGCCAGACTGAGTTCGTCCCGCATCTGGCCTTCCTGCACGTTTTCAAAATAGCCGTACAGGCAGTCCAGAATGATTCCGAAGCTGGCCAGCAGCACTACGCCCGCCACCAGCAGTATGGAACGGAAAATTCGTTTATTCATGCTTGGGTTCCTCCAGCCGGTATCCCACGTTGCGCACGGTCTGAATCCTGCTGCCGTAGGGGCCCAGCTTCTGGCGCAAAGTCAGGATATGGGTATCGATGGTGCGGGTCTCGCCGTAAAAATCCTGCCCCCACACCTTGTCGAACAGCTGATCCCGGGTAAAGGCGATGCCGGGATTCTGCAAAAACAGCCGCAGGAGCTCGAACTCCTTATAGGTCAGGGCAACGTTCTTCCCGTCCACCGTCACCTTGTGCTGATCCAGATTCATCGTCAGTCCGTCCGAGCGCAGCAGCCGTTCCGTCTGCCGGGGTTCGCAGCGGCGCAGCACCGCTTTGACGCAGGAGACCAGCTCCATGACCCCGAAGGGCTTGGTAAGATAATAATCCGCCCCCAGATCCAGCCCCTGAATTTTATCGATCTCCGAATCTCTGGCCGTGGCCATCACCACCGGGATGCTTTCCATCTCCGGGTTTTCCCGCATACGGCGCAAAAGCTCCACCCCGTCGATGCCGGGCAGCATCACGTCCAGAATGACCAGCGTGGGCTTTTCCTGCTGCAGGGCCTCCCAGAAGGAGGTTCCGTCCTCAAAGCCCCGGGCCTCCATGCCCGTAGAGCGAAGAGCATAGATCTCAATATCCCGGATGCTGGCGTCATCCTCTACGCACCAGATCATGTTCAGTCCTCCTTGTGGATTCCCGTGACGGAAAAAATCACCCACTGTGCAATATTCACCGCGTGGTCGCCGATGCGTTCCAGATACTTGGCGATCATCATCAAATCCAGTGCACCCTCTGCCATGTCCTGGTTCGAACGCACCAGTTCCACCAGTTCCGAACGGACTTTCAGGAACAGATCGTCCACCTGATCGTCTGCGGCAGCCACCTTTTTCGCCAGTGCCGCATCTTTTTTCACATAGGAATCCACGCTGTCGGTCACCATGTAAATGACAGCATTTGCCATTTCCTTGATGTGTACCTTGCTCTCATACTTTTGAAAAGAAACGTGCTTGGTAATGTCCGAAATATCAAACGCCTGATCGCCGATACGTTCCAGATCAGAAATCATTTTCAGGGCAGAAGAAACCACACGCAAGTCGGTCGCCACCGGCTGCTGCATCAGCAAAAGCCGCATACAGAGCCTTTCAATATCCCGTTCGTGCTGGTCGATCTCCATTTCAATGCTGCCGACTTTTTCGGCAAGGTGCTTGTCGTCCTCCAGCAGTGCCTGAATGGCACCGGAAATGGCATCTTCGCAGAGTGCTCCCATTTGAATCATTTCGGTATTCAGCGTTGTCAGCTGTGCTTCGTAGTGTTCTCTCATTATCCGAACCTCCCTGAAATATAGTCCTCTGTCCGCTGATCCTGCGGCTTGGAAAACAGCTGTTCTGTTTCGGCATATTCCACCACTTCTCCCAGCAGGAAGAACGCAGTGCGGTCAGACACACGGGTTGCCTGCTGCATGTTGTGGGTTACAATAATAATGGTATAGTCCTTTTTCAACGACAGCACCAGATCTTCCACCTTGGAGGTGGAGATCGGATCCAGTGCACTGGTGGGTTCGTCCATGAGGAGCACTTCCGGCTGTACTGCCAGTGCCCGTGCGATACAGAGCCGCTGCTGCTGTCCGCCGGACATGCCCAGTGCACTCTTGTTCAGACGGTCTTTGACCTCGTCCCAGATCGCCGCACTCCGCAGGGAATTTTCCACAATCTCGTCCAGC
>OLQT01001562.1_pt1 | contig 13914 bp, 12 predicted proteins | sample 1672651 | NCBI WGS metagenome assembly OLQT01 (sample SAMEA3136709, study PRJEB25190) | human gut metagenome | biome: human gut; feature: human-associated habitat; material: faeces | place: Austria | collected 2013 | reverse complement strand
CCCCTGCCGATTATTTGTAGCTGGACTCCAGGCCGGAAACGTCCACCTTGCCCAGATACTTTTCGGAATCCATGCCCAGATAGCTGGCCATGTCCGCCATTTCGGCCACCGTGTTGATGTTCACGTCGATGCCGTTCTTCATGCGGTCTTCATAGGCGAGGATTTCCTTCTCGCCGTGGGTGTAGATGCGAGTCTGGCCGTCGGCCTTGGGCGCGTCGCGCAGCTCCTGCAGATAGGCGGAGAAATGCTCCTTGATGGCCGCAGGATCGCCGAAAACGGCGGGATCCACCGCCATGAAGCCGTGGCAGGTGCCGCTCTTGGTGCCCACGTTCACGTGGCTGGAAGGCGTACCCTGAGAGAACACCGAGCAGAAAATTTCGCACAGCATGCCGTAGCCGTAGCCCTTGTGGCTGCCCAGCGTTTCGGTATTGCCGCCCAGCGGCATGATGCCGCCGCCGTTCTTGGCGACGATATTCTTCAGCACGTCCTTGGCGTCGCTGGAGGGATGACCGTCCTTGTCCAGCGCCCAGCCTTCGGGCAGCGGCTTGCCCATTTTGTTGTATACTTCCAGCTTGCCGCGGGTAACGACGGTGGTGGAAGCGTCAAAGAAGAAGGGATAGGGCTCGGCAGGAACCGCCAGCGCAATGGGATTGGAGCCGATCATGGCCATACGGGCGTAGGTGGGCACCATGATGGCCTCGCTGTTGGTCATCGCCATGCCGACCAAGCCCTGATCGCAGGCCATTTTGGCATAGTAACCGGCAATGCCGAAATGGTTGGAATTACGGACGGACACGATGGCCATGCCGGTCTTCTTCGCCTTTTCGATAGCCAGCTCCATGGCCTGATGGCTGACCAGCTGACCCATGGCGTCGTGCGCGTCGATGACGGCGGAAACAGGCGTTTCGTGGACGATTTCGGGCTTGGCGTGAACGTCGATCATGCCCTTTTCAATGCCCTTGTGATAGCGCACCAGACGCTGCATGCCGTGGCTCTCGATGCCGTACAGGTCAGACAGCAGCAGCACGTCGCTGATGATCCGGGCTTCGCTTTCGCTGAAACCGAACTTCTGGAACGCATCCATGCAGAAGGTGTTCAGCTGGTCATAGGTATAGTGCAGGTATTTGGCAGCCATGGGAATCCTCTCCTTTTGTTCTGTTCTTGAAGGAACGTCATGTGAAAAGGGCGCGGAAACGTGCACCCTTCTGTGCAGAAGATTCGAAAAACAGAACGCCTTTTCCTGCCCATGCGGGACTCAAAGACCTGCAAAGGAAAAATCTTGTCCCTTTTCTCCGCTTCTGAACACAGAAAGGATCCTTTCCGCGCCTTGGATCAATTACAGACGCTCGGCCAGCATCACGAACAGGTCCTTGTACTCATAGCCCTCGGGCACAGTGGCGCTGAGCGCTTCGGTGGACTGGGGGCAGGCGGCGACCATGATCTTCGCGTCGGTGCGGGTGATGTCGTTCCAGCGGCCCGCAGCTACCTTGGCCCGCAGTTCGGGCAGGTAACGGCCTACGACGGCGCTGCCGCAGCACTTGGCCAGACGGCGGTTCTGCCACATTTCATGAATGTCGCAGCCCATGGCGGTCAGGATGTCGCGAGCGGGCTGATGCTCGTCCAGATCCCGGGCCAGACGGCTGCCGTCGTGGTAGGAAACCACCATGGCTTCCTTCTTCGGGGCCAGCTTGCCGGCCTTGATGAGTTCATCCACAAAGGCAGTGGCGGTGACGATTTCCGGCAGTTCGATGCCCCAATCCTTGTACTCATGACGGAACAGCGCCGCATCATAGCTGTCCAGCACGACGACCTTCTTCGCGCCGGAGGCCTTGATGGCTTCGGCGGCCTTCTTGGCCTGAGCGCGCACGTCTTCCACAAAGCCCATCAGATCGCCCAGCGCGGAGCCGGAGGAAGGCTCGTTCTTCAGCACGGCGTACTTCACACCGGCCTTGTCCAGGATCTTCAGCAGGGCCTCAGCCACCTCGGGGGTGGAATAACGGGCCGTCTCGCCCAGCCACACCAGCAGATCGCCGGTCTCGGGCGCATCGGTCTTCACCTTGCTTTCGGAAGTGCCGTACATGCTGCCGGTCTTCTCGATCACATCGATGAGATCCATCACATACTTGGGCGCAACACCGGCCACCACGGACTCGGTGCGGCCTTCCCGGATGAACACCGGCGGCTCAAAGCCGGTCACGCAGTCGTTGGTGCAGGCGCCGCACAGCATGCATTCGTACATGGTTTCAGCCGTGTCGGCTTCCAGCTTCATGCCGCGGGTAATCATGCTCACCAGCAGGCCCTTGGCCCGAGGGGTATTGGTTTCCTTGCCGGTCACCAGCTGTACGGGGCAGAGGTGGCGGCACATCCAGCAAAAGCGGCACGCATCCGCATTCTTCTTGGATTTCTCGCTAAACATTGTTTCTCTCTCCTTATCGGTTGCCACTAGAATCATGCAAAGAATAGAACGGCAAACGGAACTGTCTGACTACGAATCAAGCTGCTTTCACTTGGCTCGTTTGTCTTCGGCGCGAGCCGTGGCACCCTTCGTGCCACGGCGGCCTTTCCGGCAAAAGCGTCGGAAACACGAGGCCTTCCGCCGAGTGTTTCCAAAGCGCCCCTCTTTTCCACTCAAGTCCCGCGCCCTATGGGCGCGGTGTGGGGTGCAGGGCGGCGAGAGGAAGCGGGTGTCCAGTGGACACAACCGCCGCAGGCGGTTAGCGACCGGCAGCCGTCAACCGAAACGAGGATTTGACACGGCAGTGTCAAAGACGACGATTGAGGTTGCGGGACACTACCCCTTGAGGGGTTTGGTGAGGCCGTCGAAGCGGGCGACGATGCGGAAACCGGCGCGGCTGTAGATCTTTTGGGCGAAGTTGGTTTCGCCGGTGAAGAGTGTGCTGAACTTCGCGCCCTCGGCCACGAATTCCCGCATGAGCAGGTTGAATAGGATGGAGGCGATGCCGCGTCCGCCGTAGTTGGGGTCGCAGCAGATGCCGGTGAACCAGCCGCGGCCGCTCTTTTGCAGGTCCACGGGGCCGGTGTAGGCCACGATGTGCCCGCCGGTGGTGGCGGTCAGCAGGGGGCGCGGCCCGGCGGGCCGGCGTCCGTCCGGCCAGAGGGACGGGTCGGCGTTTGGCTCGTTCTTCTGCCAGGCTTCCAGCTCGGTGTCCAGAACGTGCCGCCAGTATTCGCTGCCCACATGATCGCATAGCTCGTCATGCTCCGTGCCGCAGCCCGGCTCCCAGCGGCCTACCCGGATGCCCTCGGCCGCCAGCGCGGCGATCTTTTCGTCCAGCGCGGGGTTCCATTGGAACTTGCTCAGGTCCAGATACATGGCCACCTCCGTAAAGGCCACCTCGTAGCCCCGGCGCAGCAGGAAGGGATAGCCCTCGCAGCGTTCGTCCACGCCGGGGGCATTGTTGTGGTCGTGCCCCGGAGTGCCGGGAATGGTCCAGTTCATCTGGACGGGGGTGCTGTCGTTGCAGGCGGCATTGCTTTTGCCTGCGGCGCGGAAAGCGTCCTCCAGCGCGTCCATCAGCGCGGAGCCAACGCCCCGCCGCCGCCTGTCCTTCCGGACGACAACGACGGACAGATAGCCGGGCGTGTTTTCGTTGGTTTCCTTGTTCAGAAACGCCGTTTTGCACGCGCCGTGGATAAATCCGATCAGCTGACCGTTTTCGCCGTCCATGGCGGCAAAGGCGTGAGTGCCGGGACGGAAGAAGCGCCGCTCAAAGGCTTCTTCCTCCAGCGGAGAAAAGATCATTTCGCTGTCCGCAATGCTCTGGTTGAACAGCGCAGCGGCGGCGGGGATGTCTTCCCGGGTCAGGGGTTTCAGAGTCCAGCTCATGAATAAAGTCCTCCTGATTGATAAGATGGAAGGGTCAATACAGCCGGTATTTCTGCGCGGCTTCCACAAATTCCTGTACCTTGGGCGCGTATTTGTCCATCAGGCCCTGCGCCGTCAGCGCACCGGTGCGGTATTCATCCGTGCCCAGCAGCAGGTCGATGGAATAGGGGGATTTTTCGCTCCAGCGCACGAACTGGAACTCCTCGGGGTACAGGCTGCGGATGGTGTCCAGCAGCAGCAGGCCGTCGGTGAAGGAATCGTAGCTCTGCCGGTCCAGCACATGCATCTGTACGCCGTGGCACAGAACGCCCTGATGCTTGCTGAAGGTGGGGCAGAAGGACGTGCGGCGGAAGTGAACGCCCGGCAGGCCCAGACCGTTCATCTTCGCTTCCAGCAGAGCGCCGTCGATGAAGGGCGCGCCGATGACCTCAAAGGGTAGCGTGGTGCCCCGGCCCTCGCTTAAGTTGGTGCCCTCGAACACGCAGGTGCCGATGTAGCACAGGGCGGCGTTCAGCGTGGCGCAGTTGGGGGACGGCGCTACCCACGGCAGGTCGGTATCGTCCAGATACATGCCCCGCTCCCAGCCTTCCAGCGGGATCACGGTCAGGTCAAGGGTCAGCTTCTGATAATCCCGGATGTAGCGGGCGGCCTCGCCGATGGTCAGGCCGTATTGCGTGGGCAGCTCATAATCGCCCACGAAGGACTTGAAGGCCGGGTTCAGGATGGTGCCGCCGGTCTTTACGCCGCCGATGGGGTTGAGCCGGTCCAGCACCACCATGGACTTGCCCGCCCGGTTGCAGGCTTCCATGGCGTAGCCCAGAGAATACAGATAGGTGTAGAAGCGCGCGCCCACGTCCTGAATGTCGAAAACCAGCACGTCGAAGGCGTCCAGCATTTCGTCCGTGAAATGGGACGTTTCGCCGAAGGCGGTGAATACGGTCACGCCGGTCTCGGGGTCCACACAGGTCTCCACCTTGCCGCCCGCCTGCACGTCGCCCCGGATGCCGTGCTCCACGGCATACATGGCGGTCAGGTGGTAGCGCTCGTTGACGATGTCGATGGTGCTTTTCAGTTCCCGGTTCATGCCGGTGGGGTTGGTCATCAGACCTACCCGGCGGCCGCGGAGCTGCTCGTCCGCCAGCTGAAGACGGTCAATGCCGCTCAGAATGGTAGCCTTTTTCATCCAGAAAACCTCCTTGAAGTGTGTTGGTTTCGTGCCGTCGTTCTGTATCCAGTTATCCAAAAAACGTTTTTTCAGCTCCTTCATGATACGGGGATGAAAGAAAAATGTCAAGTGGATATGTTTTTTCCTGATAAAACAATTCTTTACCAATAACCGTTCAAGGATTGACAATCCCTTGCTTTCACGTTATCATGATGACAAAACAACTGAATGGAGGCCCCCTGTATGTATCATTCCCGACTGCACGCGACGAACGGGGTCGTGTCTTTGGCATTGGACGCGGTCAGCGGCGGCTGGCTGGAACTGGTCTGCGAAGGCGCGCAGGATAATCTGATCAAAAATCATCTGGCGGCGGAGGAAACGCCCTTCCGGCTGATGCTGCATACGGAAAAAGGCACGGTGGAGGCCCGCCCCGCCCGCTCGGCGGAGATCGGCCTGAATCCGGCCCTGAAGCCCAGCCTGCGCATCGATCAGGGGGAGCGGGAAGCCACGGTAACGGCGGAGTATCCTTCCGTGATGGCGGAGGGCCTGCCCGTGCCTGTGGCCGTCCGCTGGGAAGCCCGGCTTCTGCCCGGCGACGAGCGGATCCACCTGTCCCTGACGGTGGACAATCACGGAGAAACCGAGGTGGAGCGGGCCCTGTTCCCCTGCGTCAACGGTCTGTGGCTGGGCGAAACCTGGGAGGACGACGCGCTGTATATGCCCCGCCACGCGGGTCAGCGGGTGTTGAACCCGGTGGAGACCCTGACGGCCCCGCCCCGCATCGCCCATTGGAAGTGGCAGGAATACGACTACGCCACCGCCCTCAACGGCCCCTGCGGCGTAAAGGACAGCCGGGGCGCGTCGGTGTGGGAGCTGCCCTATTCCGGCGAATGCACCATGCTCTGGCTGGACGTGTTCGACGAAAACGAGCAGGACGGCCTGTACCTGACCTGCCGCAATGCATCCGGCCGCATGAAGACCCTGCGGGCGGAGAGCTTCGGCCCGGAAAACCCCGGCCTGAACGTGGCCGTGGGGCATTATCTGTTTCTACATCAGGGGCAGACGTGGCACAGTGAGGAATGCATCGTTGCGCCCCATCAGGACTCGTGGCACTGGGCGGCGGACGACTACCGCACCTGGCGGGAATCCACCCCGGTGGTGGAGCCGGACGGGACCCGCTATGCCGTGCCCGTGGATGCCAACGGCTGCGGCCCCCTGCATCCCGAGTGGTTCGACCGCAGCCCCGGCCTGATGGCGCATTACGATTTCCAGTACCAGACCGGCGGCGTGGTGCATACCTACAAGGATATTCCCCGGCTGTATGAAGAGGCCAGGGCCTTCGGCCTGAACCACATCCTGCTCAGCGGCTGGAACGAAAGCGGCTTTGACTACGGCTTCCCCCAGTACCGGCCCAATCCCCTGCTGGGCACCGAGGAAGAACTGCGGGACGGCGTGCAGGCCGTCATCGCCGCAGGCGGACATGTGGCCTTCTATGTGAACGCCCGGCTGTGCAATACCTCTTTCCCGGATCGGGAATCGCTGTGGAAAAACGGCGGCATCCAGAAGCGGGACGGCTCGCCGTGGCTGGAGCAGTACGGTTCCCGCAACCAGTATTTCGCCTCCATGTGCAGTCAGGCCGAGCTGTGGCAGAGCGAGCTGATCAGCACGTTCCGCTGGCTGACCCATGACATCGGCGCGGACAGCCTGTATCTGGATCAACTGGCCATGGCGACCTCCTGCCTGTGCTTTTCCGAGGCCCACGACGATCATCCCGGCGTGCGGGACGGCTGGAACACCGGCCTGCGCCGCCTGCTGACCCGGCTGGCCCAGGAAGCCCCGGAAAAAGGCGTGGCCCTGCTGGTGGAGGGCGCCAACGACACCTACATGCCCGGGATCTGCGGCGGCCTGATCACCACCATGTTCTACGACCATGCCGGAGCTTTCCCGGAGCTGTACCGGTATACCTTCCCCCGGCAGGGGCTGACCGACATGATGAACCCCCGCCGTCATTCCGGCATGCGGCCGGAGCACATGGCTCGCCGGGCCTGCAAGCTGCTCTACCGCGCCTTTGTGGACGGTATGTACCTCTGGCATTACGACCTGATGGAGGATAACTGCTATCAGCCCGACGATCCACAGACGCCCCGGGTGAGGAAGACCGACGATCTGCGCCGGGCGTGGCTGATCCGTTACGGGCAGGGTCTTTTCCGGGATACGCGGGGCCTGAGCGTCAGCTGCGGCACGGTGATGGCCCGCCGCTACGACCTGCCGGACGGCGGCGTGCTGATCGCCTGCGCCCGGGAGGGCGGGCTGGAGGGCAGTGTGACCGTTTCGCTGCCGGAAGGAAAATGGCACGGTGTTCTGCTTGCAGATGGAACAAACGAAACAGAACTTCCTCTCAGCGCTGTGGGCGAGAATCACACCTTTGTATTGCCCCAGACGGAACTGGCCGTGGCGGTGCTGCGCCGGGCGGAATAAGGTATCTATTGCATCATCCAAAAAGACCGCCCGTTATGCCTTTTCTTCAGCGTAACGGGCGGTCTTGGATTTTATTTGATATGGAAATACTTATGCAGCCCCCGGAAAAATCCGCCGCCCAGACAGACGGCACAGGCCACGAACAGGCCGAAGGACAGCGCTGCCAGCACGATCAGCCCCCATTGATGCTCCACGCTGGGCACCAGCAGACACACGCCCGCCGTCAGGAACGCCACCAGACACAGCAGCATCAGGGGGATGATATTCTGCTTCTGCCGGCTGAAATCGGTAAAGAACAGCCCCGCCGCCACAGCCAGCCCGGCAAAGCACACGATGGGCAGCTGGTTCCGGATGCGGCCCGGGGCCAGAATCAGATCGATCAGCAGAAGCAGGCCGCAGCACTGGGCCAGCACCTTGGTAAACTGGCTGACCCGGTTGTATTCCACCATGGTACCAGATCGCCCCAGAGCATCCACAGGCCCCAAAGAGCCACCAGACTCCATGCACTGCCGCCCAGACACAGGTTGACCACCGGGCAGGCGACCGCCGCCGCCAGAAAGGGCCAGCGGGCCGCGCAGATGAGCTGCTGCCGCTGCACACGGCGCTTGGGCGGAACGGGATAGATGCATTCAACCTTCATACAGGACGCTTCCTTTCACGGCATATTGTACCGCATCTTCATCCAAAAGACGGCACAGTGCTTCTTCCAGCGAGGGATCGGCAGTCTGCTTGGCAATGGTCAGCACGGCCTTACCGCCGCAGGTGACCAGCGCGCAGCCAGCCCGATTGCTCACCAGCGTGCCCAGCAGGAATTCCAGATGATCCACCCGGCTTTCCATCTCCGGGGGCAGGTGTACCACGCCCAGATTGGACAGGGTATTGGAGAAGATCTTATCCCCCAGAAAGCCGTAGATCAGCCGGGCGATGGGGGCCTTGATGAACAGGGGCACGAAACGCACTGAGTTCACCAGCCGGGTGGAGGAATGGATCATCTCCGTCATGGCCTCCCGGGAAGTTTTTTCCGTCAGCTGGCGCTGAATCTCCGGCAGGATGTCATCCAGCGTCGTCACCTGTTCCAGATTGAGCCGGATGCCGCAGTACATGGAGAAATTGCGCAGGGTGGGCGAAGGATAAAACTTGCGCATATTGACCGGCACCTGAATGTTGAAGCTGCCGCCCATGGCCTCCGTGGCCCGCCTCCCCGCCAGAAACAGAAGCCCCAGCAGATAGGCGGTCACGGTAGCGTTCCGGCTCTTGGTGGCTTCCCGCAGCTTTTCCGCGTCCATTTCAAAATGAAGGATGCGGCAGGGGCGCACCGGGGCCAGCTTGCCGCTCAGCTGCAAACTGGCCCGGTCGGTCAGGCCGGAGCCCTTGCCGCGACGGTCCGCCGCCGGGAAGGCGTTCTCGTTCTCCCCGGCCAGCGGGGGCTTGGTCACGTCCAGAATGCCGTCGCCGCAGGGGCAGCCGACGCCCAGCAGCCGCAGGTATTCGGCCAGCAGGGTCTTCAGGAAACACATGCCCCCCGTGGCGTCGGTCAGAATGTGGAAAAACTCCACGCTGATGCGGTTTTCATAATACAAAACCCGGAAGCTCTGGGAGCCGCTGGCGGCGATCTTCAACGGCCGGACGGGAATATCCGTCTCGGGCTGAATGCAGTAGCGCCGCTTGGTCTGATCCAGATAGTGCCAGAAAAACCCCTTGCGCACGGTGGTGGCAAAGCCGGGAAAGCGCTGGATGGTGAAGTGCAGGGCGATTTGCAGAAGCTCGGGCTTCACCGGCTCCTTCATGACCGCCGCCAGCCGGAATACGGACATCTGGCCGTGCTTCATGGACAGGGGATAGATCTTTGCCGCATCGTCCAGCCGGAACCAGAGGGTGGCGGGCCATGCATAGAAGCCGCCCAGACGCTCCGGGCTGAGCCGGTTCAGGGCCTCCTCCAGCGGGCAGCCCAGTCGTAGCAGCAGATCGATAGCGGCGGCAAAATCCCGGCGGAACTGGATCATCTCGTCCCGGGCCAGCGACAGATGGGCGTTCAGCCCATCGAAATATTCCCGCAGAAGGGTCTGATGTTCCTTTTCAAAGCCGTTGATCCACAGCTCGAACAGCTCCCGTTCCCGCAGGTGCGGGGTACGGGCGGTTTTCTCCGCCTGTTTGCGAACGGAGCGTTCCCAGCGCGCCTGCTCCTTTTCGATCTTCCGGGCCGCCTTTGCCGCCCGCTTTTCGGCCTTCTGCCGATTTTTTTCTTCGGATTTCTGTTGCTTTTCTGTTTCTGCCGTTTGGGGTATGTCTTCGGCCTGTTCGAAGGCCGTTTTTTCGGTTTCTTCCGCCATCGTCAAAATCCTCCCGATGTGGACTGCCCCGCCAAAGTTGCCAGCGGGCAACTTCTATTATACTGCCCCCGGCCCTTCGGCGCAACCGGACGGGAAAGGGGGTGGGAGGGGATGGAAGGGCAGCAGAGATACTGCTTTGCATTCTTCTCATTTGTGCCGGTTTTTCCATTGCTTTTCTTCTTGCAAATGCCGTACAATTTTTGAAAAAAGGGGAATTTCGATGAGGAAAATTGCGGCTGTTATTATATTTTGTTTGGTTATTTGTACGTCTGCGGTTGCGGAGTCATGGCGTGTCTTTGACAATGCAGGAATTTTTTCACAAAGCGAAATCGAAGAGCTGGAAAACGAAATTTCGGTTTTTCAGAGAGAAACCAACGTTGATTTCGTCGTACTCACCACTGATGATTATTTAGGTTCCGGCAACCAGCAGACGATTGCAGATGCTTTTTTCGACTCTGGAAACTTTGGGTTTGGACGGCTGGCGAGCGGATTGATTTACTATATTGACATGAATCAACGCTATCTTTATGTTTCTACCGCTGGCGAAATGATTACTGTATTCGAGGATTATATAAACGACTCAATAGAAGCTTGCACCGACTTCATGGCAAACGAAGATTATAAGGACGCTGTTTTGGAAATGATCGATTGGGCGAAGAAAGCAGTTGCAGAAGCTGACAGCAACGCGCAAGCACCAACGAAACCATAAAAAGGGAGCGGTATCAACCGTTCCCTTTTGGCATCTCCAGCGCCCGGCACAGCCGCCGGTCGGCCTCCCGCTCGGCCAGCAGGCCGTCGGCATAATGAGCCCGAAGCCCGGCCAGCGCGCTTTCCGGCAGGCGCTTCACCAGAGCGGCCAGCGTTTCGTCTTCCGCGTCCAGATCGGTGAGCAGATCCAGCAGGTCTGCCAGCGAATGGACGTTTTCCACAATCAGCGCTGACTGCTGTTCGGCGCTGTCCGCCTGAAGCAGCCGTTCCAGAAGTTGCTCATAGGCGCGGTTGTCCATGGCTTCGCCGTAGAGCAGTTCCGGCTCGGCGGCGTTTTCGGCTGCGGGCAGGAGAAACGCCCGCTCCGGCTTCCCAAGGGATAACGCGGCCCGGACGGATTCCGCCAGCCGGGGCAGGCATTGAGCGGCATAGCGAAGCGCCCGGCCCGGAAGCTCCGGCTGTTCCGCCAGACGGGTCAGCGCCTTTTCAAGGGCGGGACGGATCATCGCCCGGTTTTCGAACCCCTGAGCCAGCCGTTCCACCTCGCCGGAGGTCAGATCCAGCGTCAGCGGCGAGCGGCCGCACAGCGTCAGGCCCATGGCCGACAGGCAGACCGGCTCGAACAGATTCACCGGCGCGCTGGCGTATTCCCGGCTCAGGCCCAGCAGCAGCCGGTGAACCGCCCGATGGGGAAAGGCGCGCAGAAAGGCGTTTTCGCCGTCGATCTCTTCCAGATAGCGCTCCATGAACTCTACGCCCTGCAGGGCGGGACGGCCCAGCAGAGGCGGATAATCCGCCGTGATCGGAAGCTCGTGGGCGGCGAATTCGGGCCGGTACAGCCGAAAGAAGCCGTTTACGCCGCCCTCGATGGTGGAACGCCAGAACACATTGGGGGTCTGGAACAACCGGGTCAGGATCCTCCGCTGAAGGACGCGCACCGTCCGCAGCTTTTGCCGCACCCGGCCAAGGCCTTCATCGTACAGCTCGCCCAACGGCCGTGTTTTCAGCGCCGCCGCCGCGTCCTCCGGGGAAGAAAAGCCCTTCAGCGCTGCGCCCAGCACCATTTGCAGCGAGCGCAGCATCTCTCCGGCCACTTCCACCGGCAGGGAAGCGCTCCCTTCCCCCGCATATTGAACCGCCATCCGGCGAAGCAGCTCCGGCAGCTGCGCCTGCAGGCAGGAAAGATCGCCTTCTGTCAAAAGGCCGCAGGCAAGCGACTCTTCCGTCAGAGAAGCGAAATAATCCCCGGCCTGAAGCCGCGCCGGGTCGATGGGATGAAAAGCCGCCGGCAGGTTTGCCGACAGCCCTTCCTCCGTTCTCCTCTGGTTTTCGTGCATTTCCCTATTTACATCCATGAAAGCTCCTCCGGGCGGCCGCCCTGCCGCAGATGCCGTGGCAGACGCAGCAGAAAGCAGTCCCCCATCAATTCCATGCAGCCCTGACAGGCCCCGTCATAGGCCTGCCGCATTCGCTCCAGCAGCCAGCCGTCGGGCAGACTGTCCGGCAGCTCGGCCCGGCAGTCGTAGAACAGGGCCAAAAGGTCCGCCAACTGCTGGCCCTGATTTTCCCGGGTCAGCCACGGGGAACCGGCGAAGGCGTTCAGCAGGCCTTCGGCGGCGCTGGGTCCCCATTCGATACGCCCGGTTCGGCGCAGGGCGTCTCCGTGAGCAAGGGCGACCGTTCGCGCCTGCTCCGCCGTCAGCGTCAGCCCTTCTCTCTGCTGACGGCTGACCGCCAGCAGACGAGCGGCTTCTTCTTCCGAATTTCCGATCATCAATTCCAGCTTCATCGTTCCGGCGTTTTCTCCTTTCGCAGGGAGGAAAGCAGCTGTTCCAGCGCTTCCCGCTGAAATTCGCTTTGAGAAAGATGAAAGCGTTCCGCCAAAAAGGCTCCCTGATTTTGGAGGGTGTCGTTCCATCCGCTCAGGGCCGACCACAGCACCACGACGCAGCGTTCCGGGTGAAGCGTTTCGCGCACGCTGCCTTCTTTTTGTCCCTGACGAATCATTTCCGAGAGCCGCCCGTTGATCTGCTGGCCTAAAGTCAGGATCTCCTGCACCGTCCGGTTACCGCCGTCCAGCTTTTCCGGCTGAACCTGCCGCACCTGCTTTGCCGACTGCGGGCAATCCCGCAGGTACCGAAGCACGGCTTCGCAGGCGGCGAAATAGCGCTCCTCGAAGGTTTCCCGCCGCAGGGCGTCTTCCAACGCCCCGTCCAACTGTTCAAGCCCCTTCCGGACAATCTTCCGGAGGAAGTCTTCCTTATTGACAAAATAGGCGTACAGCGTCCGGCGGCTATACCCGGACGCTTTGGAAATATCATCGATAGTCGTTGCTTCAAAGCCCTTTTGCTGAAAAAGCTCCTCTGCCGCCGTCAGCATCCGCTCCCGGTGCAGGGCAGCGATGGCTTCCTTCTGATTGATACCCAAAAAAGTATACCTCCGTGATAGAGAATAGACTGATAGTATATCATGGAGGGAGAGCGTTGGCAAGGGGGGAGAGGGTTTATTTGTTTGACATTCTTAAATGCTGTTGCCCTGGCATAAGCAACCTTTTATAATGACAAAATCGTTGTATTTATGCTATACTTCATTATGCCGGTTTCCACCTACCAATGCAATGCTGAGGCTTCTTGAGGTTATAGCTATCTGCGGATGAAAAATGGTTACGTTATCGGGGGAGTGCTCATAAACGACACTCGATTCATCACAGCAGGAACGAATGTTACCGAGAAAACCTTCATCATCTGGAATATACCGTTCTGCTTCGTAGCCGCTTTATCGCCCACAGGTGCGGTTTATCCATAGAAAAGCTCTGTCAGTCGTTGATAGGCTATCTATGAGAAAACGAAGAAACTGGCGGCACCTGAACAAAACAGAAGAAGTGCGCGATTGACGGCCTTTTCTTTGGAGGACGACTATGGGACTAATTGCAGACTATGTGGAATCGAATAGGCTTATGACGATTGTGACGATTGTGACGAGCGTGCGCTGCTGGATGCCATACTTCGTATTGAGTGCGAGCATTCTGCTAAACAAAACATTTCTATCTTCCATGAACTATGGGATCCTGTTACTTTTGACGATGTTGATTTGATGCCGGTATCGACATTTGCAAGCATTGCTGGGGCGAAAGCAGATACCCGCACAGGGCATCTGACAAAAGTTAAAAGCGATCATAATGCTGTCGGACAGCTAACGCGTGTTCAGGAAAATACGGTGCCCTTAACCAAATCCTCCGGCATCGGCCAACTTACACGCGCAGATCATAGCAGCCCAGCACCTGAAGAGACACCGCGTGTTGGGAAACTTACTCGCAGCAAGAGATAACTGCAGATTAGCCAACATATTGGATAGAGCAAAACGCCATAGAAGAGGACGCATGGGAC
>OLQT01001555.1_pt1 | contig 13976 bp, 7 predicted proteins | sample 1672651 | NCBI WGS metagenome assembly OLQT01 (sample SAMEA3136709, study PRJEB25190) | human gut metagenome | biome: human gut; feature: human-associated habitat; material: faeces | place: Austria | collected 2013 | reverse complement strand
CAACGGCATGGTAATGCCCCTTCTCATGCTGCCCTGCGTCTTTACCAGCGCACTTTCCATGGTGGCGCTTCCCCGCATCGCCAAGGCAGAGGATGATCCCCGGGAGCTGAAACGGCTGGTTCTGACCTGTCTCGGCTCCTGTCTGCCGATAGCGCTGGGCTGCACGGCTCTGGTCTATCTGTCCGCGCCGGTTCTGGCCAATACCGTCTACCGTATGGCGGAGCTGACAGCGCTGTTTCGCGCAGGCGCGCCGCTGACTGCGCTGTTTGCCGTGAGCCATCTCATCGGAGCCGTCAACACCGCGCTGGGGCAGCAAAAGCGCTCCATGTATGGAGCGGTTGCGGTTTCCGGTGCGACGCTGGCGATGACCTGTCTGCTTGCCGCCATGCCCGGCCTGCGGCTGTACGGCGTTATCGCCGCGCAGGCGGTCGGGCAGGTATTGATTCTGCTGTGGAACGTGGGCATTCTGGCCCTGTGGCGCAAAGAACGCCGCTCCGTCATTCATGCCTGATGATAGATGTGCCTCAGTTCATCCGTCTCGCTTCCGTCCTGATGGTAGACGATCAATGGCGGCATCCACAACAGGCCGGGTTTGGCATTTTTCATTGCCTCCACCAGTGCGAGATACGGCGCGCGGTCCACACGTGCACAGACCATGCGGATGCGCTTGGGCTCCAGCCGGATTTGGCGCATGGCATCCAGTAGCTCAAGCAGCCGCGCCGCCGGAAACACCATGCTCAGACGCCCGTGGGTTCGGAGCACGGCGGCACAGGCCGCCGTAACGTCCTGGATGGTACAGTCCGTCTCATGCCGCGCCAGCAGCAGAGAGGCCGTCTCATTGGTAAGCGTCCCTCCCTGCTTGCCATAGGGCGGGTTGCACACCACTGCATGCATGCTCTCCCGTCCGATAAGCTCATAAGCGGCTCGCATGTCCGCCGCGTGTACACGAATTCGTTCCTCCAGCCCATTCAGCGCGACTGAGCGCCGGGCCATGTCCGCCATTTCCGGCTGGATCTCAAACGCTTCAAAACGGGCGTCCGGCTGTTTCTGGCTGAGCAGCAGCGGCAAAATACCGGTGCCGGTTCCCATATCGGCTACCCGTTCACGGGGCCTGAGCCGGGTAAAATCTGCAAGGAGCACCGCGTCCATCCCGAAGCGGAAGGCCCGCGGATGCTGAATGATGTGCAATCCGTTGCGCTGCAAATCGTCCAGACGTTCGCCGGGTTTCAGCAGGTTTTCGGTCATGGCACCACCTCAAGATAGGCGGTCTGGCAATAGCCCTGCACGGTTCCGTACTGCACCAGGCACCAGCTGCGGCCGGTGAGAATGATCTCCACCTGTTCGCCGGAAGGTACGGAGGCAAGCGGATCGCCGCTTTCAGCGCACATGGTCCACAGGCGCAGCGCATCCCCGCTCTGGGGTGCGGCAGTCGCATAGGTTGCGGAATTCGGAACCTGGAGCGTGATGTCCAGAATGACGCCGCCGTTCTCCGCCATGCCGTCCGGAATCTGCTGGCCTTCGCTGCCGCCGCCGGAGGGTTGGGAGGTGCCACCGGACGAGGACGAGCCGCCCGTCTGCCCGCCGCTTCCGGAGGAAGAGGAGCCGCTCCCATCATCCCCGGTAGGCTGCGTGGTGGTCAGATAGCGCGTCATGACATAGCCATACTGGCCGTTATAGCCCACATAGCTCCATTCCTTGCCTTCCACCAGCAGTTTCACCGCCGCCAGACGGGGAATGGTGCCAATCAGCTGGGCCGAACTGTCCGGGGAATAGCGCAGGTTCAGGCTGCCGGACGCGGTGTTGACCCACGCGGTGACAGCGGTGCTTTCATCCGGCTGCTCCTGCGGAGGAGCGGGCGTCGGCGTGGCCGGCTGGGATGTCTCTCCGCTGCTGCCCCCAGTTTCGGGCTTGTCCGTCTCGCCCTGATCTTTGTCCGTATCCGGCTCCTGAGGCAGGGTGGGCTGGGTATCGAAGCGCAGGAACGAGGTCATCACATAGCCCTCGGTGCCGCCATAGGTCACCTGGCACCATGGATCACCGTAGCTGAGCACGGTGACGGCGCTGCCGCGCGGAATGGTGCGCAGCACCCGGTACGCGCTGCCGGGCTGCTCGCGCAGGTTGAGCGAACCGGACGCCGTTTGCACATAGGCGGTCATCGTGCCGCTGGAATTGTCGCCGGCATTTCCGGTGTTTCCGGAATTGTCCCCGCTGCCGGAACCGTTTTCGCCGGAAGCATCGCCGCCGTCTGGTTGGGTCTGGGCAGAATCGCCGCTAAAGGTAAGGTACGTGGTCATGACGTAGCCGATGGTGTCGTTGTAGACCACGTAGCACCAGCTGTCGCCGCGCTGCTGCACGTTAACCGTGGCATACTGTGGGATGCGGGCGATCACGCCGCCGCTTAGCGACGGCTCGGTACGCAGGTTGAGCGACCCGGAAGCGGTGGTGACCACCGCGGTGGTGCCGCCGGAGATTTCCGGCTTGCCCTGATGGAAAATCAGGTAGGTATTCATCACATACCCGGTCTGTCCGCCATAGGTGGTACGGCTCCAGGCCGCCAGCCGCTCGTCGATGCGGATGGTAGTGCCCTTGGGAATCCGGGCCAGCACAGGGCTTCCGGGAAGGGCGTCGCGGCGCAGGTTGAGGGACCCCGACACCGTGGTGACCACGGCATAGAGCGCGTCGTCCCCACCGGGTTCGGGGGTGACGATGGGCTCGTTGGGGTCGTTGGCGTCGGTATCGCCGGCGATATCGCCGCCGGTGTCGCCCTCTCCGGTGGAATCGTCCGGCAGGTCGGGCATGGGCTCGTCCTGGAAGGTCAGAAAGACCGTCATCACATAACCCGTCACGCCGTTATAGGTCACATGACACCACTCCGCACCGCGCTCATGCACGGCGATGGTGGCATACTGCGGAATGCGCGTAAGAATCGCGCTGCCCGACCGCGCCTGCTGACGCAGGTTGAGCGATCCGCTCTGCGTGGTGACCACGGCAGTGGTGCCGCCCTCCGGCACGGAGGGGGTCGTGCTGCCGCCGTCGGTAAAGGTGAGGAAGCAGGTCATGCTGTAGCCGCTGATGCCGTTGTAGCGCACGCCGCACCAGGTGCTGCCCTCCTGCGTCACCTCCACCAGCGCGCCACGCGGGATGGTGGTCAAAATCTGGCTGCCCGCGCTGGCCTGCGCGCGCATGTTGAGCGAACCGTATTCCGTGGTCACGATGGCCGTGCGCACGGCGGGCGTTTGCGTATCGCCTTCGGTGACACCGTCACCCTGGCCGCCGTCCTCATTCCCCGCGCCGCCTGTTCCCTCCTGCGTACCGCCTGTACCGGGTTCCAGACTTTCGCCCGTGTAGGAGATATACGCAGACATCACATAGCCGGTCATGCCCTGATAGCTGACCACGCACCAGGAACCGTCGTCGGAAGAGACGGTCACCTGCGTGCCGGAGGGAATCTGGGCGAGCACCTGCGCGCCAGTGGAGGCGGAGGCGCGCAGGTTGACGCTGCCGGTACCGTCCGATGTGCTCACGGTCGCCGTGGCGCTGCCGGACGATACCGCATCCGACGGATAGGTGGCGGTAACGGCGGAGATAAAGCCGGTATTGGCATAGGCCACGGTGGCGTTGTACTGCACCTTGGCCCAGGAGCCGGACTGGCTGAACACCGTGAGCACGGCCCCGGAGGGCGCGGTGCTGACCACACGCGCGCTCATGCTGCCTTCTTCCCGAAGGTTGACGAAGTCCGACGCCGTGACCGTGGCAAAGCCGATGATGGAGGTAGCCGTCTCCTCCGTGCCCGTGGGCGTGCCGGAGATGGACAGCGCATTGCTGGGCACATACCCCTTGAGGCTGCCGAAGCGGATGAAGCACCAGGTGCCGTCGTTGGACAGCACGTCCACGATGGCGCCGTTACCCGCCGTGCCGATGAGCGGCGCGGTGGTGGACTTGGCGCTGCGAATGGCCAGCGCGGAACCGGCGCTGACCAGCTTCACGGTGCCCCGGCAGGCGCTCGTGTCCTCTTCCTCAAGGTCCGCCGGCGGCTCCACGGTCACCTGCTCCTCGGATGAATCGGCGCTTAAAATGGTATTGGTAAAGCTGTGCTGCACCCGTTTGCAGCCATCATAATAAAACCCAAGGATCTGATCGTAGGTATAGCCCAGCTTGGCCATGTACATGGCGCCGCGCTGGCTCATGCCCATGCCGTGGCCGTAGCGGCGCGCTTCCAGCACAAAGTTGGACCCGCTTTTGGAAACGCTCCACAGCTCGTTGTCCAATGACTGAATGCCCATGGAAAGAAGGCTTTCCAACTCGTCAAAGATATCGCAGGTGACGGTCACGGTGGCCGTGGTGGAGCTTCCGGCGCTGTTTTGGGTAGAGGCGGTGAAGGTGAAGTCCATCTTGGTATACAGACGGCTGGGAGATGCGTACTTGGGCGTATGCGCGGTCACGTTTTTGAGGGTTTGCAAGGTGGTGTTGCTCTGCGTGGCCGAATAGCCCATGCTGCTCAGCTTGCTCACGGCCTTGGTTTTGAGCAGGCTGATGAGACCCGATGAGTTCATCGAGCTGGTCAGATCGGCGTATACGGTTTTCTTCTTCACGGTGGAGCTGGGGTTGGCATAGTCGAAGGGATCGTCCTTGACCTTCATGTAGGCGTAAGCGCCGCCGGAGCGGTCGATTTCGGTCTGGCCGCCGTTGCTGGCGGAATAGTAGGTGGTGATGTAGCTGGACCCGTACATGAGCACGATTCCCTTGGTGGCGTCCACGGCGGCTACGCAGTTGGCGTTGCCCGACGGCGTGCCGCGGTATACCTGATCGCTGGTGGTGTCCTTTACGTCGTAGAGGCCGGAAGCGCGATTTTGCATCATGCGCACGGTATAGGTACGCGCGGCCACGGCCTGTGCCTTGAGGGCCTCGATGTTGGTAGAGTTGCCCATCTCGTAGGGCAGCACGCCATAGAGATAATTTTCGATATAGATGTTGGCGATGGTATAAAGCGTATAGCGACCGCCGCTGGAAACAGCCTTGAAGGTCAGATCGCCCGGATAGGGATTGTTGCTTTCGCGCGCCTGGCTGATCTTGATGCCGTTGGTGCCGCTGGCGCTGTGGCGCCGCAGGGAAAAGCTGGTGCCCATATTGGTTTTGACCCCGTTATGGGTCAGCGTGATCGCACCGGTGGAACTGCTGAAACCCACCGTGAGCGAGCTGCCGCTGGCAATGAATTCGCCCGTGGTGGAAATGCTGTAGTTGCCCACCACCGTCAAATCCAGCCGGGAGGGATTACCCAGCGAGGACAGATACACCCGCACCATGCCGTTCATGGCAGAGGCCCGCGTGCTCAGCGGCGCGGAAGCCACCTGCACGTCGCTTACCGAAGCGGCGGAGGCATAAGGCGCGCCGCCTGCCGCCAGCATGACGGCGATTGCGCAAAGGGCCAGCACTGCGCGCAGCCTCTCCCCTACGTTCTTTGGCATCTCGGTCGTTCCTCCCTCGCATGGTTCGTAATACTTTCGTAACTATTTTGGATTGTACCACACGTTTCCCTGTTTGTCCATGCTCTTTGGGCAGGGAATGCTTACCTGCCTTGAGCTTGCTCCTGCGTATGAAACAGCCTTTGGGTCAGTTCACCCTCCGTCATGCTCTCGCTGATGCGTCCGGTATCGGGGTCCACCACCAGCAGCAGATGATAGCGAAGGTCCGAAAGGCGGCCGGCCATCCGGGCCAGCGTCAATCGGGACGGCGGCCCGGCGCAGGCGTAGGCCCCAACAGGCATCATGCGTCCCTCCGCGAGCTTGCGCGCGGCATCCTGCGCGCGCTGCATGCGCCGGACCGACTGCGCCACGCCCGAGGCGTGCGCCGCATAGGCCAGATACGGCCCCGCACACAGCAGCGACAGGTTCACATGCCCCAGCCACGCGCCATACAGCCCCAGCACGACCATGGAAAGGCCCAGCGCATAGGCCAGACCCGTCAGTACGCGTTGGGCCGGGCGCTCCACACCCAGCCGTTCGGCGGCGGCCAGCAGCGCCCGCGCGCCGTCCAGCGGCCACACGGGCAGCAGATTGAACGCCGCCAAAGACGCATTGGCCAGGTACAACGCATGCCAAAAGGGCTTATCCGGCGCAAAGCGCAGACAAAGCCAGGCTCCCACCGCGCTGGCCAGAACGCCCGCCAGCGAGGAAGCCGCCTTTTTCCCCGGCGAAAGGCGCTCATAACAGGCCGCGTCGGCCATGCCGCCAAAGGGCGTGAGCTCCACCACACAGTGCTTTACCCCGCATAGCGCCATGGCCGCCACATGCGCCGCCTCGTGCCACGTCAGCGCGGCGACGGCCGCCAGCACCACATGGCTGGGTGCCAGCAAAAAGCACGCCCCCAGCCATGCCGCGCCTGCCGGATGCACACGCAGCTTGAGGCGCATCATTCGGGAATGGGCTTTAGCAGCCCTTCGGGATTGATGGAGCGCCCATCCCGGCGCAGCTCAAACACCAGAGGCTTTCCCTCGATGGTGGTGGCGATCACGTCGCCCGCATAGACGCGGTCGCCCTCCTGCGCATAGCAGGTGAGCAGATTGCCATAGATGGATTCGGTATCGTCATCGTGCCGGACGCGGAGAATACGCTCCTCCTCCAGCCCGTGCGCCACGCTCATCACCTCGCCGTCAGCCACGGCGCGCACATCCCGCACCGTGCTCATAAAGGCCATGTAGGGCTCTGACTGGCTCCAGGCATGCACGGTATCGCCCGCCATGGGCTCAAAGACGGTGACCGTTTCCTTTTCGCTCCACACGGCCTGGATGCCGTCGGGCAAAATGCCGCCCACAAAGCTCAGTTTTCCCAGGCTTTCGTCCCATTCCATCTCCGTGCTGGCCTGAAGGGCGCCAAACACGCTCTGTGCGTCCGGCGAACCCGCGTTCTTTACCGCTATCACCGTCAGCAGCATCGCACCCACCACGGCCAGGTTGCGCACCAGCTTATCCGCCCGGAGCAGCCGTTTGCCCCATCCGTCCTTTTGAGGCAGCTCGGTCAGCTCCGCGCCTGTCCGGGGCGCTTCCTCGCTCAAAAGCGCGCCTTCCCGGCGGACTTTCATATTTTTGACCTGTGTTTGACGGTTCACAAAAAATCCCCTCCCTGCGCTGATAGTCTATGCGCGGCGGGGAGGGGGAAGAACCCTTTAGAGAAGGCCCTTCTTCTGCATATATTCAAAGGTGCGGATGAGGGCGAGCTTGCCGTGGCTGTACGTGAGTCCACCCTGCAAAAACGCGGTGTAGGGCTCGCGCATGGGCGCGTCCGCGCTGAGCTCGATGGACGCGCCGCTTACGAACGTGCCCGCCGCCATGATGACCTGATGCTGGTAACCGGGCATGTCCCACGGCTCCGGCAGGGCCATGCTGTCGATGGGCGAGGCCATCTGGATGCCCTGGCAGAAGGCGATCAGCCTCTCCGGCGTGCCCAGCTCCAGCGCCTGGATGATGTCCGTGCGCCGGTCATCCGGCGCAGGGGTGGAGCGCATGCCCAGCGCCTCGCACACGGCGGCAGCCAACACAGAGGTGCGCACGGCCTGCGCCACCACATGGGGAGCGAGGAACAGCCCCTGATAGAAAGGCTGATAGCTGCCCGCATAGCTGCCCACCTCGCGGCCGATGCCCGGCGCGGTCAGGCGGTAGCTGACGCGGTCGATCACGTCCTGTCGGCCCACGATATAGCCGCCCGTGGGCGCAAGGCCGCCGCCGGGGTTCTTAATCAGGCTGCCCACGCACACGTCCGCTCCAAACTCGGTGGGCTCCTGAGTGCAGACAAATTCGCCATAGCAGTTATCCACCATGAGCACCGCGTCGGGAAAATCCCGTTTGAGCATCTCCGACAAGGGGGCGACATCCTCGGGCATGAGGCTGGGGCGCGAGGAATAACCCCGGCTGCGCTGCACGGCCACCACGCGGGTGCACGGCTTCATGGCTGCGCGGATGGCGGCAAGGTCCAGCCGTCCGTCCGCGCCCATGGGCACCTCGGCATAACTCACACCCATTTCGCGCAGCGATCCCGGCGGGCATCCGCGCACGCCGATCACATCCTCCAGCGTGTCATAGGGGCCGCCGGAGGCATAAAGCAGCTCGTCGCCGGGCCTGAGCAGCCCGAACAGGCACATTGACAGCGCATGCGTGCCCGACGCGATCTGCGGACGGACGATGGCCGCGTCGGCATGGAACAGGTCCGCAAAGAGCTTTTCCAGCGTGTCGCGGCCGATATCGTCGTATCCGTAGCCCGTGGTGGGCGCGAAGTGGCGCGCCGCCACCTCGTGGCGCTGCAGGGCGTCTAGCACCTTGGCGGTGTTTTCCAGCGCGATCTCGTCGATGCGCGCAAACATGGGCTGGCAGCGCTTTTCTGCCGCCTCAATGATCTTTTTCATTCGTCTTGCTCCTTTGCATCGTTCCAAAAGGCCTGCACATGCTCCATGGCCCGGTCAAACAGCGCGTCCGAATCGCGCGCGTCCAGCCACACGCATCTCGTTTCCGCACGAAACCATGTGCCCTGCCGCTTGGCGTAATGGCGCGTGTGCACGATGATATCCCACACGGCCCGGTCCACATCGCCCTGTCCCATGGCCGCAGGGATCAGCTCCTTGTAGCCGATGCCCTGCATGGACTGGGCCGCAGGCGCAACGCCGCTTTCCAGCAGGGCGCGCACCTCCGAAAGCAGCCCTATCTCCATCATGCGGTGCACGCGGGTTTCCAGCCGGGCATAGAGAAGTTCGCGCGGCCATTCCAGCACCAGCGGCAGCACGCGGAAGGGGCGGTCCTGCGCGGCGTGATTCTGCCGGCTCATGGGCACGCCGGTCTGCTCGTATACCTCAAGGGCGCGGATCACGCGGCGGCGGTCGTTGGGGTGCAGGCGGGCGGCGGTTTCGGGGTCCACGGCGGCCAGGCGGGCATGCAGGCGTTCTTTTCCGCCCGGCTCGTCCGCCAGGGCGTTGAGCTCGGCGCGCAGACGCTCATCCCCGCCCGCGCCGCCCAGCGACAGCCCGTCCATCAGCGCCTTGAGATACAGCCCCGTGCCGCCCACCAGAATGGGCAGCCTGCCGCGCGATATGATCTGGTCAATCACATGTTCCGCCGCAACGGCATAGTCGGCCACGGCGTAGGCTTCGGTGGGGTCGGCCACATCCAGCATGTGGTGCGGCACAAGCGCTTGCTCCTGCGCCGTGGGCTTGGCGGTTCCGATGTCCATCCGCCGGTAGATCTGCATGGAGTCCATGCAGACGATTTCGCCCCCAAGGCACCGGGCCAGTTTCAGGGCCAGATCGCTCTTCCCGCTGGCCGTAGGGCCTGCAACGGCGATCACGGGGGGCTTATTCTCCATGGAATCGTCCCCCTTTACTGCACGCGCTTAAAGCGCTTTTCCAACGCGTAGCGCGTGATCTCGGTCACGATGGGGCGGCCGTGTGGGCAGGTGGGCATGCAATCACTTTGCAAAATCTCCTGCAAAAAGCCGCGCACCTGCGTTTCGTTGAGGCGGTCGCCGCCCTTGATGGCGTGCTTGCAGGCCATCTGGGCCACGCGCCGGCGCATACGCTCGCGCGTGACCTGCCCGCGCCCGGCCTGCCATTCGTCCAGCGCCTCCAAAAGCAGCTCGCGCGGGGATTCGTTTTCGCCAAAGAGTGTGGGAATGGCCTTGACCGCCACGCAGGTATCGTCGAAGGGCTCCACCTCAAACCCCGCGTCCGCAAGCACCGGCGCAAACTCCGAAACCAGCGCCCTGTCGTGCGCCGTCAGCCGCACCAGCTGCGGCGATAGCAGCTGCTGGGATACCGTTCCCTTTTCAAACCGCTCCATCAGCCGGTCGTAGAGCATGCGCTCATGCGCGGCGTGCTGGTCCACAAGGAGCAGCCGATCGCCCGATTCAAAGATCCAGTAGGTATCGAACACGATGCCCACCAGCCGAAGCGGCGCGCTCTGTGCCGGATCTTGCGGCGCAAGGGTTTGCTGCTCCGTTTCAGGCGCGGACGGGAAGGCCGGACCGGATGCCGGGAAGCTTGTCTGCGCAGGCGCGGCAGGTTTCCCGGGAAGCGCAGCCGGGGCCGTTGCCGGCTTTTCCGGCACTCCGGCCGGACGCGGCGCAGGGCCGGCGGAAAACCAGCCGGATACGGGCGGCAGTTGTGCAGGGGCGGACGATGGCCGCTCCCGTGCAGGAGCAGCAGGTGCTACCGGCATGGAAACCGCCGCGCCAAGCGCAGCACGCGTGACTGCCGCAGGGGCGGCGCTCTGCGCCATTGCGGACCTCGCGGGCGCATCAGGAATCACCACAGGCTCAAGGGCAGCCAGCTCCTGTTTCTGCGCTTCGGTCAGCACCGGGTGCCGCAGCTCCGACGCGGCATCGGCCACGGGTCCCGCGCCGCTTTGCGGGCCGCCTGCCTGTGCCGGAGGCGTCACCTGCCCATCGAGGGGATTGTCCAGCCTGACCAGCGAAAAATCAGCTTTGGGTTCCACGTTGGAAGGGGCGCTTTGCGCCGCCGAAAGCCGTTCACCCAGCGTTTCACCGCGCATGGCCTCCCTCACCAGCGTGCGCACGGCCTCGGCCACGGCGGGTTCGTTCTGGAAGCGCACCTCGAGCTTGTTGGGGTGCACGTTCACATCCACCTGCTGAACGGGCACCTCCAAAAACAGCGCGCACATGGGAAAGCGCCCTACCATCACCTGTCCCTCGCAGCCTTCCTCCAGCGCGCGGCTGAGGGGCTGGCTGCGGAAGAAGCGCCCGTTGACAAAGAAGGACTGTTGCTGGCGGTTGCCGCGGGCAAGATCCCCCGCGCCCACATAGCCGGAGAGCAGCACGCCGTTCATGTGGCCGCTCGCCTTTCGCATTTTGCCAAACGCCTCGCGCCCGTAGAGGCTGTAGAGCGCAGATTCGATACTGCCGTCCCCCATGCTGTGGTAGACGGTCTTGCCCTGGCTGACGAAGCGAAACGCCACATCCGGCCTTGACAGGATGAGCCGCTGCATGTAATCCGCCACGAGGGAAGCCTCCACGGCGGGCTTTTTGAGAAACTTGAGGCGCACGGGCGTGTTGCAGAACAGATCCTCCACCACGATGGTGGTGCCCACGGGCGAGGCCGCCTGGCGGATATCGGTAAACTCCCCCGCCTCTACCACGGCGCGGGTGCCGAAGGGCGCCTCCTGCGTGCGGGTGGTAAGCGTGACGCGCGATACCGCCGCGATCGAGGCCAGCGCCTCGCCCCGGAAGCCCAGGGTATGGATGTTGTAGAGGTCCGCGGCGGCGGCAATCTTGCTGGTGGCGTGGCGCTCAAAGGCCAGGCGCACCTGCTCGGCGGGAATGCCGCAGCCGTTGTCGGTGACGCGCAGGTACTTGATGCCGCCCTCGCGCAGTTCCACGGTCACGTTGTGCGCGCCCGCGTCGATGCTGTTTTCCACCAGCTCCTTGACGGCGGAAGCAGGACGCTCCACCACCTCGCCCGCGGCGATCTGCCCGATAATCTCGGCGGACAGTTTTCTGATAACCGGCATACGCCCCTCCTTTACAGCCTGCGCGCCTTTTCACGCAGGCGGAACAGGATGTTCAGCGCGTCCATCGGGGTGACGGACAGCACGTCCAGGTTTTTGAGTTCGTCAATCAGCTCGTCCTGGCCCAGGTGGAACAGGTCGGTCTGGCGGTTTTCCTTCTTGCGCTTTTCCAGGATGTTGGAGGAGATGGTCTCCTGATTGATGTCGCTCACTTCCAGCCGCGCCTGAATCTCATGCGCGCGGGCTACCACGGGCGCAGGCACGCCGGCCAGACGCGCCACGTGCACGCCGTAGCTCTTATCCGCACCGCCGGGCATGATTTTGCGAAGGAAAATCACGTCCTCCCCGTGCTCCATGACCGAGATGCAGTAGTTTTTCACACCCGGGAAACGCCCTTCCAGCTCGCTCAGCTCGTGATAGTGCGTGGCAAAGAGCGTCTTTGCGCCGATGCGCTTCGGGTCCAGCAGGTATTCCACCACCGCCCAGGCGATGGCCAGGCCGTCAAACGTGCTGGTGCCCCGGCCGATTTCGTCGAGAATGACCAGCGAGCGGCTGGTGGCGGCGCGCAGGATGGCGGCGGTTTCGCTCATCTCCACCATGAAGGTGCTCTGGCCCCCGGCCAGGTCGTCCGAGGCGCCAATGCGGGTAAAGATGCGGTCGCACAGGCTGATGTTGGCCTCGCGCGCGGGCACGAAGCTGCCGATATGCGCCATGAGCGTAATCAGTGCCACCTGGCGCATATAGGTGCTCTTGCCCGCCATGTTGGGGCCGGTGATGATGAGCATGCGGTTGTCACCGGTATCCATGGTCACGTCATTGGGCACAAAGGGCGCGTCGGTGACGGTGCGCTCCACGATGGGATGGCGGCCCTCCACGATGGTGAGCACGCCGTCCTCGTTGATGGTGGGCTTGACGTAGTCGTTTTCGCGCGCCACCTGCGCCAGCGACAAAAGCGCGTCCGCGGTTTTGAGCACCATGGCGTTTTGCTGCACCGCGCCGATCTCGGCGGCGATGGCCTCGCGCACGGAGGCAAAGAGCGTGCTTTCCAGCGTCAGGGCCATTTGCTGGGCGTTAAGGATTTTATGCTCGATTTCCTGAAGCTCCGGGGTCACATAGCGCTCGGCTCCGGCAAGGGTCTGCTTGCGGCTGTAGCGCAGGGGCACCAGATCCAGGTTGCTCTTGGTGACCTCGATATAATAGCCGAACACGCGGTTATACTGGATCCGCAGGTTCTTGATGCCGGTTTCCTGTCGCTCGGCCGCCTCCAGATTCAAAATCCACTGCTTGCCGTTGGCGGCCGCGTCGCGGTATTCGTCCAGCTCGGCGCTGTAGCCCGCGCGAATCACGCCCCCGTCGCTGAGCAAAATGGGCGCGTCGGGATCGATGGCGCGTTCCAGCAGGTCGCACAGGGATTCCAGGGGCGTCAGCGTGTGGGCCAGCGCCTGGATGGCCGTGGTCTCAAAGCGGCCAAGCAGCTCCTTGACCGGCGCCACCGCCTTGAGCGAGCGCAGCAGTGCCAGGCAGTCGCGCGCGGTGAGGCTGTTGTAGCTGATCTTGCCCAAAAGGCGCTCCATATCCGCCACATTTTCCAGCGCTTGGCCCATTTCCTCGGCCGCCATGTAATTGTCCTTGAGGGCCTCCACCGCGTCAAGCCGCGTCTCGATAGCCTTGCGGTCGATCATGGGGTTTTCCACCCAGCTGCGAAGCAGCCGTGCGCCCATGGCGGTGTGCGCGCGGTCCAGAAGCCAGAGCAGCGACCCCCGCCGCTCCCCCGCGCGCAGGCTTTCCACCAGCTCCAGGTTGCGCCGCGTCATGCGGTCCAGAAACATGGTGCGCTCGCCCTGATAGATGGTGAGCTGCGTCAGGTGCGGCAGGGCGTTTTTCTGCGTATCATTGAGATAGATCAAAAGCGCCCCCGCCGCGAGGGAGCGCCGGTCGCGCTCGTCCAGGCCAAGAGCGGTGAGCGAGGGCACCTTGAAATGTTCCAGCAGCGCGCGCTGCGCGTTTTTCTTCTGGAAATCCGAATCGGGCAGGACGGTGCAGCTGATGGTTTCGCCAAGATGCGGGGTTAGCTTGCTCATGTCGTTGGTGACGATTTCGCGCGGACGGATGCGCATCAATTCGTCGCGCAGGGTGCGCTGCGCGTCGTTAAGCAGGTGCGCGATCAGCTCACCCGTGCTCACGTCCGCATAGGCCAGCGCCGCCGCCTTGCCCACAAAGGCCACGCACAGCACATAGCAGGCGCTTTTTTCGTCCAGCTGCGAAGGATCGGCCACCGTGCCGGGCGTGACGATGCGGATCACGTCGCGCTCCACCAGCCCCTTGCTCAGCGCCGGATCGGTCAGCTGCTCGCACACGGCCACCTTGTAGCCTTTTTCAATGAGCCGCGAGATATAGGCGCTGGCCGCGTGATAGGGCACTCCGCACATGGGCGCGCGCTCGGAAAGGCCGCAGTCCTTGCCCGTGAGGGTCAGTT
>OLQT01001550.1_pt1 | contig 14010 bp, 10 predicted proteins | sample 1672651 | NCBI WGS metagenome assembly OLQT01 (sample SAMEA3136709, study PRJEB25190) | human gut metagenome | biome: human gut; feature: human-associated habitat; material: faeces | place: Austria | collected 2013 | reverse complement strand
TAGCGGCTCGTGTCCTGCGCGACGACGATCAGCTCCTTGAGGCCGGACTCCGCAAGGCCGCGGGCCTCCTGCAGGATGTCCTCCACGGCGCGGCTGCGGTAGCGCCCGCGCAGATGGGGGATGATGCAGAAGGCGCAGAAATTGTTGCAGCCCTCGGCGATCTTGATGTAGGCATAGTGCTGCGGCGTCGTGAGCACGCGCCCGGCCTCGTCTGCCGGGGCGTCGATGTCGCCGAACTCGCTGACGGTCTCGCCGCCGTTCAGCAGGCGGTCCGCCACGGAGACGATGTCGTCATAGCTGCCCGTGCCGAGCACGCCGTCGACCTCCGGCATCTCCTGCAGGATCTCGTCCTGATAGCGCTGCGACAGGCAGCCTGTCACGAGCAGTCGGCCGATGCGGCCCTCCTGCTTCAGCGCGCCCATGGCGAGAATGTTGTCGATGGCCTCGCTCTTGGCCGAGTCGATAAAGCCGCAGGTGTTGACGATCACGAGATCCGCGCCGTCCACATCCTCCTGCAGGGTGTAGCCTGCCTGCTGCAGGCGATAGAGCATCTGTTCTGCGTTGACCTGATTTTTGGCACAGCCAAGGGAGATCATTCCCACTCGTTTGCCCATCGGGGTTGTACCTCTTTCCTTATTCCTCCGGAAAATCCGGGTCGTAACGTTCGAGCGCGCGGCGGATATCGCCCCACGCATGGCCGCGGCGCAGCAGCGCGTCTGCTGCGCGGCGGATCTCCGTGCGGTCGGGCTGCCTGCCGCGGAACCGCTTCTGTAAAAATGCGTCGATCGCGTCGTCCTGCTCCGGGAGCTCGGCAAGAGCCTCGTCCCACAGCTCGCGCGGGATGTGCTTGGCGTAGAGCATCTGCCGGATGCGTGCCGCGCCGTAGCCCTTTGCCGTGCCGCTGCGGACGATCTGCCGGGCTGCGGCCTCGTCATCGAGCAGGGAGAGCCCGGCGAGCCATTCGACGGCCTGCCTGGCGTTCTCGGGCGATTCGCCCTTCTGGCGCAGACGGTGCTCCAGCTCGGCGCGGGAGACCGTTGCGGCGGACAGAATGCGAACGGCGCGCTCCTTTGCGGACGCGGAGCCGGCAGCGGCCTCGAGCGAGGCGCGTGCGGCGTCCGGAATGTCCATGCCGGGGCGCAGGCTCAGGTCCGCGACCACGGCCGGGAGCACCAGCATGGCTTCGCCGCTGTCAAAGCGCAGACGCAGTTTGCCCTGCGGTGAGCGCGTCTGTTCAATGGCAAGCAGACGCATTATTCGGCGTCAAAGTCGTCCGCAGAAACATCCACGGGCTTGGCGGGGGCGGCGGGCTGCTTGATGCGGCTGTTCTGGACCTCCATCAGGTGGGCACGGACGCGCGCCTCCAGTTCGGCGGCCAGCTCGGGATGATCGGCGATATACTGCTTGGCATTGTCGCGGCCCTGCCCGATGCGCTCGTCGCCGACGGAGAACCAGCTGCCGCTCTTATTGACAAGCTCCAGCGTGACGGCGATATCCAGCAGCTCGCCGAAGCGGGAGATGCCCTCGCCGTACATGATATCGAACACGGCCTCACGGAAGGGGGGCGCGCACTTGTTCTTGATGACCTTCACGCGCGTGCGGTTGCCGACGATCTCAGTGCCGCTCTTGATGGCCTCGATTTTGCGGACGTCCAGACGCACGGAGGAGTAGAACTTCAGGGCGTTGCCGCCGGTCGTGGTCTCGGGGTTTCCGTACATGACGCCGATCTTCATGCGCAGCTGGTTGATGAAGATGACGATGCAGTTTGTCTTGGAGACGGTGCCTGCCAGCTTGCGCAGAGCCTGCGACATCAGACGGGCCTGCAGACCGACAAAGGCCTCGCCCATTTCGCCTTCGATCTCGGCGCGGGGCGTCAGAGCAGCGACAGAGTCGACGACGACGACGTCAATGGCGCCGGAGCGGACGAGGGCATCTGTGATATCGAGAGCCTGTTCGCCGGTGTCCGGCTGGGAAACGAGCATGGAGTCGATGTCTACGCCGATGGCGGCCGCATAAACGGGATCGAGCGCGTGCTCGGCATCCACAAAGGCGACTTCGCCGCCGCGCTTCTGTGCCTCCGCCAAAACGTGCAGGGCAAGCGTCGTCTTACCGGAGGATTCCGGACCGTAGATCTCAACGATACGGCCGCGGGGCAGGCCGCCGATGCCGAGGGCAGCGTCCAGTGCAAGGGAGCCGGTGGGGATGGCATCCACGTTCATCTCCGGACGGTCGCCCAGACGCATGACGGCGCCCTTGCCATAGTTTTTCTCGATCTGGTGCAGCGCGGTCTCCAACGCTTTTTTCTTGTCGTCTGCGGGCGCGGGGGCCTCGTAGGCGGGCTTTTTCTGTGCCATGGTCAGCCTTCCTCTCTCTTCCGGGCAAGCACGGCCCGGGTGATGTCTGCGGTGTCTTTTTTCAGCTCCGCGATCTCATAGCCTGCGCGGCGCAGCAGGTCGCACACGGCGGCGTCCTGGCCCATACCGAATTCGAAGCAAAGCCAGCCGCCGGGGTTGAGCGCGGGGGTGAAGTTGCGCACGATGGCGCGGTAAAAATCCAGTCCGTCGTCGCCGCCCCAGAGCGCCAGATGCGGCTCATAGTCGCGGACGGACGGATCGAGCGTCTCCATTTCCGCCGTTGTGACATAGGGCGGATTCGAGACGATCAGGTCAAAGGTGCCGAGAAACGGGGCCGCGGGCTGCCGGACGTCGATCGTCAGGCACTTCACACGGCCGGACAGGCGCTGGCTGCCGACGTTCTGCCGGGCCACGCGCAGCGCGGCAGGGGAGACGTCTCCGAGCGTCACGCGCGCGTCCTTCACGCGGCGGGCGATGGCAAGGCCGATGCAGCCGGAGCCGGTGCACAGATCCAGAATGCGCGGATTCTGCTCGAGAAACAGCGCCTTTTTGATGGCAAGCTCCGTCACGGCCATGGTGTCATCGCGGGGAATGAGCACGTCGGGCGTGACGGTGAGCGTCATGCCGTAGAAGTCCCATTCACCGAGGATGTAGGGCATGGGCTCTCCTGCCACGCGGCGGCGCACAAAGGACTGCGCCAGCTCACAGATCTCCTCAGAGGCGTAGAGGTCGCGGTCCGAGATCAGCTGCTCTGCCGTTTTGCCGGAGGCCGCGCAGATGAGCTCCCGCGCGACGTTCGAGGCAAACTGGCCCTCTGTGGGCAGCAGGGCGCGGCGGGCGTCGAGATAGAGCTCGGCGTATTTCTTTACCACCGGTCCTCGCCCTCCTTTTCCGGCAGAACGAGCGTCAGCGCCTCGATGCCGACCTCCAGCATGGAGTCGTCCGGCTCGTTTGTCGTCAGGTACTGCAGCCACATGCCGGGAGCGGACAGCGCGCGCGTCAGCCAGTTGTCATGGCGGCCGACGAGACGGTTGAATTCATAGCTGATGCCGACGACGATCGGCAGGAGCAGGAGCTTCAGCACCACGCGCACGATGGCCTCGAGCCAGTGCGAGGTGATGCCCGCCGTGATCGGCCGCAGCAGCGGCGTGGCAAGGGAAAAGACCAGAATGGAGACGATCATCACGACGAACAGGAAGCTTGTGCCGCAGCGCGGATGCAGGCGGGTCATTTTGCGCGCGTTTTCGACCGTCAGGGGGAGCTTAGCCTCGTAGCAGCGGATGGTCTTATGCTCCGCGCCGTGATAGGAGAAGACGCGGCGCATGTCCTTCATGCGGGACACGAGGAACATGTAAGCAAGGAAGATCACGATGCGCAGCAGGCCCTCGAGCAGGTTGCGCACGATCTCATTCGTGGTGACAAAGCGGTTCAGGAACGAGCCGAGCAGCGACGGCAGCACGAAGAACAGCGCGATGGAGAACGCCAGTCCGAGCACGACGGAGAACGTGATGAGCGCGTTCTGCGCCTTCTCGGAGGACAGGCGCTTTTCCAGCCAGGCCTCAAAACGGCCGGGCTCCTTGCCTTTTTCGTCCTCGTCCTCCTCCGCAAAGAAATCCGCGGAATACATGAGGGCGGAAACGCCGGTCTTCATGGATGTGCAGAAATTGAAGATGCCGCGGATGAACGGCAGCTTCTTCGGCGACCACTTCTGCGAGAGCTTCCGCGGCTCGACCTTGCGCTGCAGGCCGTCCTTCGTGCGGACGACAACGGCGGATTTCTCCGGGCCGAGCATCATAATGCCCTCGATGAGGGCCTGCCCGCCGATCATGGTCTTGAATTGTTCCTGCGGCTGCTGTGTGTTCTTTTTTGCCATGTGTTTCCTTTCTATTGCTCTGCAATGGGGAGCCGGATGGTGACGACCGCGCCGCCGCCCTCGGCATTGGCGATGTCGAGCACGCCGTTGTGCATCGTAACGATCTCTTCGCAGACCGCAAGGCCGATGCCGCTGCCGCGCGCCTTGGAGGCGCCCTTGTAGAATTTCTTTTTCACAAGCGGCAGCTCCTCTTCGGGAATGCCGGGGCCGAAGTCGCGGATGCGGATGGCGACGGAGTCCTGCCCGTCTGCGTTTTCCCGGCAGATCTCGGCCGTGATCCTGCCGCCCTCGCCGCCGTGCTTGGCGGCATTGTCCAGAATATTCAGGAAGACCTGCTTCATCCGCGCCGGATCGCAGGGAATCTCCGGGATATCGTCATCGTTTTCCAGATAGTCCAGCACGATGCCCTCCTGCCGCAGGCGGGAGCCGTACATGAATACGGTGTCCTCAAACTCCGTGCGCAGGTCGCACGGCACGACGTTCAGCGTAAAGCGGCCGTCCTGAAGGCGGGTGAACTCCAGCAGCTCCTCGACCATGTCCGTCAGGCGGGCGGCCTCGCGCTGGATGATGCTTAGGCCGCGGCGGGCCTCAGCGCTGTCAACGCCAGCTCCGGCGGACAGCAGCGTTTCGCTCCAGCCGCTGATGGCTGTGAGCGGGGTGCGCAGCTCATGCGAGACGGACGAGACGAACTCGGACTGCATTTTCTCTGCGCGGCTGATCTTCTCGGACATTTCGTTGATGGTGTCCGTCAGCTCGCCGATCTCGTCGTCGGACTTCCGCGGGATCTGCACGCCATAGCTGCCAGCGGAGATGCGCTTGGCCGTGGTGGTCAGCTCCTGCACCGGGACAAGGATGGATTTGACAAAGTAGCGGCCGCTGACATAGACAACGAGCAGCACGATCAGGCCGACAAGCGCGGCGCACAGGCTGAAGAGCATGATCTGCCGGTCGGCGCGGCGCAGGCTCGTGACATAGCGCAGCACGCCGATGACCTCGCCGTTCGTATAGATGAGCGGGCTGGAGACTGCCATGATGCGCTCGCCGGTCGCGGGATTTGTTCCGGTGTAGGACGCGATGGCCTTCGTCTCGATGGCCTCGCGGATGTCGGACGTCACACCGGCCATACCGGAGTACACGCCGTAGGACGAGGCGACGATGCGGTTGTTCGTGTTGACGAACTGCAGCTCCATCTGGTCCTTCGAGTCAAAGCTCTGGGCGAATTTTGCGCAGGACTGGTAATATTCGTTGTAGCTCTGGCGGACGTAGTTGTCGAAAAAGCTCGTGCTCGTGCGCGCTTTGGCCTCCATCCCGGCCTCCATGCTGGAGTAGTAATAGGCTGCGACCATGATCGAAAGCGCGATCACGCAGAGAAGCACGATGGCAAACAGAATGCTCAGCGTATTGCGCAGCCAGCGCTTCTGCAGGCCGCTGTTTCGTTTCATGGCGGTTCCTCCCGGGCTTACAGGCCCCATTTATAGCCGTAGCCCCAGACCGTGGTGATGTAGGTCGGGTTTGCGGTGTTATCCTCGATCTTGATGCGCAGGCGGCGGATGTTCACATCCACGATCTTGAGCTCACCGTCATAATCGCGGCTCCAGACCGAGGTGAGAATGTCCTCCCGCGACAGGGCGCGGCCGGGGTTCTGCATGAACAGCTGCAGAATGGCGAACTCCACCTGCGTGAGCTTGATGCGGCGGCCGCTCTTTTCGAGCGTGCGGTTGCGCAGGTTGAGCGTGAACGGCTCGTGGACGATGACTTCGGGATCGGCCTCGGCCGCGCCGCCGATGCGGCGGTAGAGCGCGTCGATGCGCGCCGTCAGCTCGGCGGGGGAGAAGGGCTTGGTGACATAGTCGTCCGCGCCGGTCATAAGGCCCGTGACCTTGTCCATCTCCTGCGTGCGCGCCGTGAGCATGATGATGCCGATGGCCTTGTTCGTCGCACGGATGCTGCGGCAGACCTCGAAGCCGTCGATATCCGGCAGCATGATGTCCAGAATGGCCACGCCGGTGTCCGGGTTTTCCTTCAGGCGCTCAAGCGCCTCGCGGCCGGTCCCGGCCTCGATGGCCTCATAGCCCGCCCGCTTGAGATTGATGACGACGAAGCTGCGGATGCTGACCTCGTCCTCCAGAATCAGTACCTTTTTCATGCTTCTCTCCTTTTCCTGCCTTCCGCCGAGCGGCGGAGACTGCAACGGGGATCGGTCAGGACGTTGTAACGTCGCCGGTCTTCCAGTCGTTCTGAATAAAATGGAATTGCGTGCGGATGGCATCGGCCGTGATGCCGAGCGCCACGGCGCGGCGTGCCAGACGGCAGACATAGACCGTCTCGCCCTTCTGCGTCAGGACCTGCCAGCCGTCTCCAAGTGCGCTGAGGTCCGATGCGGACAGGGCGGCAATCGTCAGAAGCTCCTCAGTGCTGCCGCCGGCTTCCCACAGAAAGCGGTAGCCGAGCGTGCTGCCTGCCACGGCGCTGCGTGTGAGCACGAGGTGCTCCTGCCACAACGTCGGGATCTGCAGATACCAGCCGCCCGTGTGGCAGTGGAATGTCAGCAGCTTCTCGTCCCGGGAACCGTCGAGCTGCAGATTATACCAGCTGACAAGGTACTGATCCTGCGAGCTGGCATCATAGTCGAGCGACGGCATGGGGCAGAGCATCGGCAGCTCGATCAGGCCGTCTTTGTCGATGTCGCCGCCGTAAATGTAGTAATCACGCAGGGTCTGCACGTCGGTGTTGGCGTCCTCCGAGCGGGAGAGGTTGGTGAACACCCCGTCGCGGAAGACGAAAATATCTGTGATCAGGCTGCCGTCGCTGTACTCCGAGGCGACGAAGACCGCTGCGACGTTCCGGCACATATAGCCCGTCAGAATGCGCTTGACGGACGAGACAGCCACAGACATCGAGACCTCGCGCTCACGCTTGAGCTGACCGCCGGCCCAGCAGTACAGCTCGGCAATACCGTTCTGCGAATCGCCGCCGCTGTGCAGCACAACGATCTCCTGCCGGCTGTCCGCGTCCAGATCGGCCGTGACGAATTCGGCGTATTCCGTGCTCATCAGCTCGGTCAGCGTGCCGCCGCGCAGGGAATAGACATTCATGAGCTGCGGGACCTGATCACTGATCTGGCGTCCGACAACGAGCTCATAGCCCGGCTGGTCGTCGAACGCAACATAGGAGACATGGTGGAACGCGCTGCCTGCGCCCTGCACGGATGCAGCCAGCGTGAAGGCATCGTTTTGCCGGTCAAAGACATAGATGCCGAGCGGAAGCTCACCGGTCGTTTTGCAGTAGACGACGGCTTCGTCCTCACCGTCGCCGTCGAGGTCGACCATCTGCACGACCTGCTGGTTATCGCCGGAGACCGGCGGGGCATAGACCGCACCGTCCGGCAGGGCCAATTCGATGGCGTTCTGCAGGTCATAGTATTCCTCTGACTGCTTCGGAACGGCGTAAAGCCCCTCTGCGGGCTCCAGAAAGCACCCGCCGAGCAGCAGGCAGGCCAGCAGCAGGGGAAGGAAGCGGATGCATTTCTTCTTCATCGGGTGCGTTCTCCTTTCGCCGATATTCTCCATCCAATATTATAACATAAATCGTAACCATTGTGTAGTGGGTCTGTCATTTTTGTGGGCAAAATTTCGGCCGGGCCGGGTCATTTCAGCACGACGGAATCCTCACCGAGCAGGGCGCGCAGCTCCTGCAGCATATCGCCGCGCAGGCCGCACTGTGTGCCGCGGCGGACGCCCGTATCCGCAAAATACAGGACGGCCGCCACATTGCCGGGGAACATGTTGAGTGTGGCGCGGACCTTGCCGAACAGCGGCGACTGCTCCGACGGCAGGCGCAGATACAGCCGCGAGGCCTGCAGGACCGCCTGCTCCTGCGCAGCGGGGCGCGGCGCGGCGGCCATGGGCGGCGGAGCCTGCTTTGTGAAGGCCTCAAGCGGGTCAAAGCGGTTGACCACGAGCTGCGGGGACTTTTCGTCGCGCACGGAGATGCGGCCCTCCGCCACGACGGCGGCGTTTTCCGTCAGCAGGCTGCCGCTGCGCTCGAGCACGTTCGAGAATGTCAGCAGCTCCATTGCGGCCGTGTCGTCCTCCAGCGTGACATAGGCCATCATGGATCCGTTGCGGGTCGTCTTACGGCGGATCTCCTCGACCATGCCCGCAATGCGGACGTTCTGGCCGTCGTGGAAAAAGCCGTCGTTTTCTTCAAACGACTGCAGGATGCGCAGAATGGGTGTGACGCCTGCCGCGCGCAGCCGTGTGCGGTATTCGTCGAGCGGGTGGCCGGAGAGATACAGGCCGACCGTCTCCTTTTCCATCTGCATGAGCTCCGCCGGGCGCAGCGGGGGAAGCTTCGGCGCGGGGATCTCCGGCATGCCGCCGTCCTCCGGCCCGAAGAGCTGCAGCTGCCCCTCGAGATTGCGGCGGTAGGTGTCCGCCGCGGCGTCGAGCACCATTTCATAAATGGCCAGCATCTGCCCACGGCCCATGCCGAGACCGTCCATTGCGCCGCATTTGATGAGGTTCTCCACGGCGCGCTTGTTGAGGTCCGAGCCCTGCATACGGCGGGCAAAGTCCTCCAGCGAGACAAAGCGGCCGTTTTCCGCGCGCTCTGCCATGACCTGCCGGATGAGGCCGCGGCCGATGTTTTTCACGGCGCCGAGGCCGAAGCGGATGCCGTCCGGCTCCACGGTGAATTTGTCCTCCGAGGCGTTGATGTCCGGGTGCAGCAGGCGGATGCCCATATCGCGGCAGTCGGCGATGTATCCGGCTGTCTTCGTGGAGTTGTCCAGCACGGATGTCAGCAGCGCCGCCATATATTCGCGGGGATAGTGGCACTTGAGATAGGCCGTGTCATAGGTGACCTTGGCATAGCACACGGCGTGCGCCTTGTTGAAGGCGTAGTTCGCGAAATCCAGAATTTCCTTGTAAATGGCCTCTGCCGCCGTCTCGGACACGCCGTTTGCGATCGCGCCGGGGATGCCGCGCGCGGCGTCACCGTGGACGAAGGTCTGCCGCTCGGCGATGATGACCTTTTCCTTCTTTTTGGAAATGGCGCGGCGCATGTTGTCCGCTTGCCCGAGGCTGTAGCCGCCGAGCTTGCGGAAAATCTCAATGACCTGCTCCTGATAGACGATGCAGCCGTAGGTCACGGCGAGGATCGGCTCAAGCTGCGGGCAGAGATAGGTGACGCGCTCCGGATGAAACTTGTTTTCGATGAAACGCGGGATGGAATCCATGGGGCCGGGGCGGTAGAGCGCGACAATGGCGGTGAGGTCTTCGATGGACTGCGGCTTCATATTGACGCACACGCCCGTGATTCCGGCGGATTCCAGCTGAAAGACGCCCGCCGTCTTGCCCTCGCCCAGCATGGCGAACGTCGCGGCGTCGCCGTCCGGCAGCCGCTTGAGATCAAAATCCGGTTCGCGGCGGCGGATGGCGCGGGCGGCGTCGTCGAGGATCGTCAGATTGCGCAGGCCGAGAAAATCCATTTTGAGAAGGCCAAGCTCCTCGATGGTCGTCATGGTAAACTGCGTGACGATGGTCTCGTCGTTGCGCGCCAACGGCACATAGTCGCTGACGGGATTTGCCGTGATGACGACGCCTGCGGCGTGCGTCGAGGTGTTGCGGGGCATGCCCTCGAGGCCGCGCGCCGTGTCGACGAGCTTTTTGATGCGCTCGTCGCTCTCGACCATCGTGCGCAGCTGCGGCGAGATGCGCAGCGCCTCGTCGAGCGTCATGTGCGGCGTGGCGGGAATCTGCTTGGCCACGGCATCCGTTTCGGCATACGTCAGGTTCATGACGCGGCCGACGTCGCGGATGGCGGCGCGGGCGGCCATGGTGCCGAACGTCACGATCTGTGCCACATGGTCCTTGCCGTATTTGCCCATGACGTAGTCGATGACCTCGCCGCGGCGGAGCTGGCAGAAGTCCGTATCGAAATCCGGCATGCTCACGCGCTCCGGGTTCAGAAAGCGCTCGAAGATGAGGTGATACTGCATGGGGTCCATCTCGGTGATGTGCATGCAGTAGGCCGCGATGGAGCCTGCGCCGGAGCCGCGCCCCGGCCCGACCGGGATGCCCTGCTCCTTGGCCCAGCGGATGAAATCCGCCACAATGAGATAATAGTCGACATAGCCCATCTTCTCCACGACGGACATCTCGTATTCCAGCCGCTCACGGTAGCCCGCAGGGGCACCCGGGTAGCGCTCGCGGAAGCCCTCATCGCACATGCGGCGGAAATACGTCAGAGAATCGCTCCCGTCCGGAGGCGTGAAGGCGGGCAGATGATAGTGGTTGAATTCAAATTCGACCTTGCAGCGGTCGGCAATGCGCTGTGTGTTTTCCAGCGCCTCCGGCAGGGCGGGGAAGAGGGCGCGCATCTCGTCCTCGGACTTCAGGTAGAACTCCTGCGTCTCAAAGCGCATGCGGTTCGGGTCGTCGAGCGTCTTGCCGGTCTGGATGCACAGCAGCACATCCTGCAGCTCACTGTCCTCGCGCGTGAGATAATGCGCGTCGTTCGTCGCCACGAGCGGAAGGCCCGTCTCCTGCGCGATGCGCAGCAGGCCGCGGTTGACCTCACGCTGCTCCGGAATGCCGTGGTCCTGCAGCTCCAGATAGAAATGCTCCGGGCCGAAAATGCCGGAAAGCTCCAGCGCATAGGTCTTGGCTCCGTCATAGTCCCCGGCGCGCAGCCTGCGCGGGATCTCGCCTGCCAGACAGGCCGACAGAGCGATCAGGCCCTCGCTGTGCTGCCGCAGCAGGGCGAGGTCTACGCGGGGCTTGCCGTAAAAGCCCTGCAGGAACCCCATGGAGACCAGATAGCTCAGATTGCGGTAGCCCGTTTCGTTTTCGCACAGCAGGACCAGATGGCGCGCGTCATTGTCCACGCCGTGGACGCGGTCTGCTATGGTGCGCGGCGCAACATAGATCTCGCAGCCGATGATGGGCTTGATGCCCTCGGCCTTTGCAGCACGATAAAAGTCGATCACGCCGTACATGACGCCGTGATCGGTGATGGCCAGCGCAGTCTGGCCCAGCTCTTTGGCGCGCGCAGCAAGCCTGCCGATGCGGCATGCGCCGTCGAGCAGACTGAATTCGCTGTGGACGTGAAGATGTACGAATGCCATGAGGCAGCCTTCCTTTCTCGGAAAAGCGCGGCGGTCACGCCGGGCCTTCTTCGGTCGTCTCCGTGCCCTCTGCCGCCAGAGCCAGCAGCTTGCGCATGCGGTGGTTGACGGTGGACTTGCTGGTGGGCGGCTCATGAAGCTCTGCCAGCTCGGAGAGCGTGGCCTCCGGGTGCTCGCGGCGCAGCAGGGCCGTCTGCAGAAGTTTTTCGGGCAGAGTGTCCAGCCGGCCCTGCGCCTCGAGCATGCGCAGCGCGGCAAGCTGCTCCTGCGCGGCGTCCACGGCCTTGGTGACGTTTGCCGTGTCGCAGTTTGTCTTGCGGTTGGCGTCGTTGCGCCAGTCCTTTTCGATCTTGGCCTGCATGACGGTCATGGCGCTGACCGGCGCGCCCATCAGGGCCAGCAGCTCCTCGATGGTCTCGCTCTGCTTGAAGTAAAGAATGCTGCTTCCCTTGCGCTCCGTCTGCTTCGGCGTCAGGCCCATCTCCAGCAGCAGCGTGCCCGTCTCGGCGCATACGCGCCGGTGCGAGGTGGAGAATTCCAGATGATAGCGCTTGGCAGGGTCTGTGACGGAGCCGCCCGCCAGAAAGGCTCCGCGCAGGAAGGCGCGGCGGCAGCAGTCATTTTCCAGCAGGGCAAGATTCACATGCAGTGCAAGGCTCGATTCGGCGGAAAAGCCGCAGAGCGTGAAAACATGCGAGATTTTTTCCGGGTCCTCCAGCACGAGCACGCGCTTGCCCTGCGCTTCCGGCTCCGGCAGCGCGTCAAAGCGCAGGCCGAATCCGCGCTGCAGCAGGCGCGGCAGCCGCGCGGCGAATTCCGGATTCTCCGTGACGATGCGGATGCACGAGGCACTGAAATGATTGGCATACAGGAGTGCGCCTAGCATCTCGGCCAGCGCGCAGCATTTTGCGCCCGGTGCCGTGCGGCAGAGCTCCCGTTTCACGTTGGCGGAAAAGGAGATCATGCGTTTCCCTCCCGGCTCAGATCGCGGTGGAAGACCGTGACGGTATGGCCATGCTCCCGCAGCCCGGCGGCCAGAAATTCTGCGCCTACTACGGAGCGGTGACGGCCGCCCTTGCAGCCGACGCCGACGGTCATGTCGTTGCCCCAGCCGCGCTCGGCATACAGGTCCGCCTGCAGGAGCAGCATGGACAGCGCGTAGTTCAGTACGGTGCGGCTCTGCTCATTGTGCAGGATAAAATCGCGCACAGGGGCGTCCTGACTGCATAGTTCACGCAGCTCCGGCTCCCAATAGGGATTTTTCAGGCAGCGCAGATCGAATACCTCGTCAGCCTCCGGCGCGCCGTAGCGAAAGCCGAAGGAAAATATCGTAAAGCTCATGTGTTCCTCAGTCCCAAAGGCGAATTTCCGGCTCGAGCCGGATGCCGCTGTGCTCCAGAACGCGCTGCTGCACCTGACGGAGCAGCTCCAGCACGTCTGCGGCGGTCGCGCCGCCGCGGTTGACAACAAAGCCCGCGTGTTTTTCCGAGACCTGCGCGCCGCCGACCGTCAGGCCCTTCAGCCCGGCAGACTCGATGAGCGCGGCGGCATAGCCGCCCTGCGGGCGCTTGAAGGCGCTCCCGGCCGAAGGCAGGTCCAGCGGCTGTGAGACGGTGCGGCGCGTCATCAGCTCGCGCATCGTCTCGCGGATGATGCCGGGGTCGCCCGGCTGCAGGGCAAAGCACGCCCGGACGATCACGCCGTCCGTATGCTGGAAGACGCTCGTGCGGTAGCCGAAGCCCTGCGAGACGCCCTCCCGCCGGACGAGCGTTCCGTCCGGCAGCATCTCCTGCGACCAGCGGCACACGGTGCGGATCTCGCCGCCGTAGGCTCCGGCGTTCATATAGACGCCGCCGCCGACGGTGCCGGGGATGCCGTGGGCAAATTCCAGACCCGTCAGGCCGTTGTCGCGGGCAAAGCAGGCGAGCCGCGCCATCGTGACGCCGGACATGGCCTCGATATGCGCTGCATCCGGCATGGAAAGGCCGGTCAGCGCGCCGCTCGTCACGATGACAAGCCCGCGCACGCCGCCGTCCGGCGCCAGAATATTCGTGCCTGCGCCGAGCAGACGCACGCGGATACCCTCCTGTGCGCTCAGGCGCAGCAGGGTCTGCAGCTCTGCAAGCGACGACGGGAAGGCCATCACCTCGGCGGGGCCGCCGATGCGGAACGAAGTGTGCGCCGCAAGCGGCTCCTCACGCAGCAGGCGGAGCCTGGGCAGCGCGAGGGAAAGACGGTCAAACAGATCCATGAGATATCCTCCAGAATATCAAAAAACAACAGGGCCATCCTCCGGCGGAATTTCTGCCGGGACGCGAACAGAAATCATTTCATTATAGTATACCACAGTCTGCCGTCCGCAGCAAGCCCCAGAACGCGGCGCATAAAAAATGGACCGCCGCAGATCCTGCGGAGGTCCATATCAAAAGCATTTAGGCCAGCACCGCCCAATTCAGCGAGAGCGTTCGGCGAAAAATAACCGGCGAAGGCCGAAGCTACAATTGTGCTGTGTTGCCTTAGAAGCTCTGCCCGGCCGTCTCGTCGAAATGGCGGTTGATCTGCTCCGTGAACTCCGCCGCGGCGTTGTAGCCCATCTTTTTCTGGCGGTTGTTCATGGCGGCGACCTCCAGAATGATGGCGAGGTTGCGGCCGGG
>OLQT01001549.1_pt1 | contig 14013 bp, 10 predicted proteins | sample 1672651 | NCBI WGS metagenome assembly OLQT01 (sample SAMEA3136709, study PRJEB25190) | human gut metagenome | biome: human gut; feature: human-associated habitat; material: faeces | place: Austria | collected 2013 | reverse complement strand
AAGCTCACGTTCATCGTCCGTATTGACCTTGCATATCTTGATTTCGGGATGTTCTTCTCCAAGCTCCTCAAGCACAGGGCCGAGCATTCTGCACGGACCGCACCACGATGCCCAGAAATCCACTAAAACCGGCTTATCAGACTGTAAAACCTCCTGCTTGAAGTTTTCCGACGTTACATCTATATGGCTCATAATTGATACTTCCTTTCATTTTCTCGGTTTATTGCTTTCCAAAGAATATAGTGCGTAAATTTATCGCTCTTATTCTGCATTAATTTTATCATATTTAAAGGGAAATGTCAAGATAATTCGTAAACGTTACTGATTTTATTTTTTCAAAAAGCCGTTGCAAAAGCCGTCCGGATATGTTATACTTTAAGAAATATGTAATATCACCATCGGTGCGGTTTTTCGCACTTGAATTCCCAAAGACAAGAAGGAAAGGAAACTGGAAAATGGCGGAATTTTCAACAAGCGAGCACGAGCTCGTACTCGTCATTGACTTCGGCGGACAGTACAATCAGCTTATCGCACGCAGAGTCAGAGAACATAACATATACTGCGAGGTCATCTCATACAAGACACCTATTGAGCAGATAAAGGCAAAGAATCCTAAGGGCATCATCTTCACGGGCGGTCCGAGAAGCGTATATCTTGACGACTCCCCCAGAATGACAAAAGAAATATTCGAGCTTGGAGTACCGATATTCGGCATCTGCTACGGTGCGCAGTTTATGGTTTACGGTCTTGGCGGTACTATCGGCAAGGCTAACGAAAACGCCGCCGCTGAGTTTGGCAGAACAGAGTGCGAATTTGATACAGAATGTGCCGTATTTGACGGTCTTAAGAAAAACTCGGTAGTATGGATGAGCCACAACGATTATATCGAGGTTCTCCCTGACGGCTTCAAGGCTGTAGGTCACAGCGACAAATGCCCCTACGCCGCAATCGAGAACGTTGAAAAGGGATTTTACGCTACACAGTTCCACCCCGAAGTAAACCACACCGAGCAGGGCTTTGATATGCTCGGAAACTTCCTTTATAAAGTATGTCACTGCAATGGCGACTGGACAATGAGGAACTATGCGGAAGAAGCTATAAAGCAGATCCGTGAAAAAGTCGGCGACGGTAAGGTACTGCTTGCTCTTTCGGGCGGCGTTGACAGCTCCGTCGTCGCAGCGCTGCTCATCAAAGCCATCGGCAAACAGCTCATCTGCGTGCACGTGAACCATGGCCTTATGCGCAAGGGCGAAAGCGAGCAGGTCATCGACGTGTTCAAGAACCAGCTGGATGCGAACCTGGTCTACGTGGATGCCACCGACCGCTTCCTGGGCAAGCTCGTCGACGTCGAGGAGCCCGAGACCAAGCGCAAGATCATCGGCGCCGAGTTCATCCGTGTGTTCGAGGAGGAGGCCCGCAAGGTCGGCAACGAGGTCAGCTTCCTGGCGCAGGGCACCATCTACCCCGACATCCTGGAGTCCCAGGACGGCGTGAAGGCGCACCACAACGTGGGCGGCCTGCCCGACGATCTGCAGTTCGAGCTGTGTGAGCCCGTCAAGCTGCTGTACAAGGACGAGGTGCGCGTGGTCGGCCGTGAGCTCGGCCTGCCCGAGAACATGGTCGAGCGCCAGCCCTTCCCCGGCCCCGGCCTGGGCGTTCGCTGCCTCGGCGCCATCACCCGCGATCGCCTGGAGGCGCTGCGCGAGGCAGACGCCATCGTGCGCGAGGAGATCGACAACGCCGGCCTGACCATCTGGCAGTACTTCGCCGTGGTACCCGACTTCCGCGCAACCGGCGTGCGCGAAGGCAAGCGCGCCTACGACTGGCCCTGCATCATCCGCTGCATCAACACAGTCGACGTCATGACCGCCGAGGTCCCCGAGCTCGACTGGGCGCTGCTCAAGCGAATCACTGCCCGCATTACCGCCGAGGTTCCCGGCATCTGCCGCGTCTGCTACGACCTGACCCCGAAGCCTGTGGGCACGGTGGAGTGGGAGTAAATTGCGAGGTCAGAGGCCACTTTTTATATAGTCTTATACTTTGCAATTTTGTGTAATTTACACCCATTCCGTTAGGGAAAAGCTGTAAGCCACTGGGAAAAGCTCTCAAATCGAAATTACAGTAATCAGACCCGCTGAAGTCTCGGCGGGTCTTTTTCTTCCCAGATGGGGCACGCTTTTCGCTTCTGCGCCATCAAGAGAAATAGGCAGTATTGGACAACATTGGGAAGCTTTCCAAAAAAATGGCGTCGGTTAACCACTCGCCACAGTTGCACGGGTGTATTTTTCGCTCGAAACGGCGAAAATAGTACCATTTTGAACTCATCTCCAATTTGGGGTAACAAATTTCATGTTTGCCCAGTTCAGGATGGGGTGTAAAAATTCTGTCGGTACTGACGAAATCACCGATTTTGCGGCGGATTTCGATCAACTTGCGCTCTGGCCAAGGCTCGGAAAACAGTACCGGACGATCAAATGTCTCACGAAATAGTCCATCCATGATTCCGAAACAAGGCCCTCTTGGAGATGGCGGGCGGTACTATTCGACGCTTTGCCGCCTGTGCGAGCATTTCAAGCCATAGAAAGGGAGGGACGCCAAACGGCGTCCCTCTCAGTGCATCGATATATAGTTTGGGCTCTACAGCTTGAGCGACGATTTCCAGGACTTGTAGTCGTCCTCGCTCATCTCGCCGCTTTCGAGATCTTCCTTCGCGTTGTGCCAAGCCCTTATAGCCTGGACCATTTTCTGCGCACCGTCAGCCTTCGGGTCTATGGAGAGGCTGCCGTCCTCGTTTGGGATGATGCCGAACGCGCCTTCTAGCTGGAAGAGTACTCCAAGCGCTTCTCTGGCACTGTTTATGTCGTATGTGATCAAAGCCTCCGGCTCTATGCCGAGCCCCCGCGCTATCGCCGCCAGCTGCGCCTTGCTCGGAGTCCTGTTCCCCAGCTCGTAGTTCCTTATCCCCGGCTCGGACATCTCGACCTCGTCGGCCAGCTCGGCCTGGGTCATTCCAGCGCGTTTCCTGTAATAGCGGATAAGCTGGCCCGTGCTCAGATCTTCGGCCGTAGCGGCATTGGATGCGGCTTTGCTCATCTCTCTCCTAGCTCCGAATCGTCCAACCGCTTCATTCTAAAACAGTTCACATATGAACTCAAGTTATTGACCGTTCAAATATGAACTGATAGGATTTCAAAGCATTATCCGTTCAATAGTGAACTGTTAGGAAGGCGACGGACATGGAAGCAACCACGATGCGAATGATGAAGTGCTCTGAGGTAGCCGAAAGGCTCGGGATCTCCCGCACCTCCGCGTACGAGGTCATTCGCGAGCTCAACCAGGAGCTATCAGAGAAAGGCCTCATCACGAGACAGGGGCGAGTGAGCGCTGACTACTTCGAGAAGAGGTACTTCGGCGGGAAGGACGGCATCCAATGACGGCAAGGCGAGAGAAGAACGGAACCTACACGAGCCAGTTCTGGTACGAGGACATCTACGGCAAGAGACGCCACAAGTGCAAGAGGGGCTTTGCGACCGAAGAGGAGGCGGACGCGTTCGAGGAGGCCTTCCTACGCAAGGCGCGCGGCTCCATGGAGATGAAGCTCGCAGACTTCGTCGACGTCTACCTGGAGGACGTCAAGGCCGATCTTCGGGAATACACGCTCAGGACGCGCCTCTACATCATCAACGACAAGATCATCCCCGAGCTCGGGTGTAAGCGGATGAAGGACATCGAGACCGTCGATATCATCCAATGGCAGAACAAGATGCTCTCGCATCGACGCCCGAACGGGAGCCCTTATTCCGAGACTTATCTGAGGACTATCAACAGCGCACTCGGCGCGATCTTCAGCCATGCCGCCGCGTACTACGACCTGAGCCCCAACCCGATGGCGAAAGCGCCAGGCCTGGGCTCGAAGAAGACCAGGGAGATGAAGTTCTGGACGAAGGACCAGTATCTGCGCTTCTCCGAGGAGCTGGACGTCGAGGGGGTCCTCTTCTACGCGTTCGAGATCCTCTACTGGCTCGGGCTGAGGGTCGGCGAGCTTCTCGCTCTCGTTCCCGAGGACATCAACTTCAAAAGTTCGAAGCTCCACGTGGGGCATTCGTTCCAGAGGTTCAACGGAAGGGACGTCATCACCGACCCCAAGACTGACAAGTCGATAAGGGACGTCGTCATGCCCCTGTTCGTGAGGGACGAGCTCTACAGGCTCGTGCGCGAGATACTGAACGTGGAGTCGGGAGAGCGCATCTTCGCGAGCGTAAGCAAGAGCATATTGAAAGCGGAGATCGACCGGATCTGCGAGAAGCTCGATGGCATTCCCGCAATCCGCGTGCACGACCTTCGCCACAGCCATATCTCGCTGCTGATAAATGAAGGGTACAACGCACTTGAGATCGGCAACCGCGCCGGTCAGGAGTCCATGGAGATCACGCTCCAGTACGGGCACATGTTCCCCGAGAGCGATGATGAGATGGCCGACTCCCTCCAAGAGTACAAGGAGGGCCGACATGACGCGTAGAAACGACGACAGGCAGCGGTCCGTGACCATCGGCTTCCGCGTCAGCAAGGAGCAGGCGGAGCGCATCGACCTCCTTGTGGCGCTCAGCGGGAAGACGAAGCAGGACTACATCGTGGAGCGCCTTGAAAACGAGAGCATGGAGGTCATACCCTCACCGAGGATGCAGAGGACGCTCCGCGACGAGATGCGCGAGCTCTGCTCCCAGCTGGAGCTCCTGAAGAGAGGCGAAGAGCCTAGCGAGCGCCTCTTGGCCACTTGCGACCTTGTCGCAAGAGTTTACGCGAGCCTCGGCGAAGACGTCTGCGCGCAGGCACCTAAGACGAAGGACGAGATGCTCCTGAACATGTCGAGGTGCTGACCATGCCAGCGTACCTAGATGACAACGGAACCTGGTACGCGCTCTTCTACTACGAGAACTTCAAGAAAGAGAAGAAGAGGAAGAAGAAGCGCGGCTTTGGGACCGAGCAGGATGCAAACGACTACGAGGACGACTTCAAGGCTAAGGCGTCGCTTGCAAAGTATCTGCCCTTCAAGGACTTCGCGGGGATCTACATGGAGAACGTCGGTCCGAGGGTGCGGATCTCCACCTATGACACGAAGGTTCAATCGCTGAGCAAGTGGATCGTCCCCTTCTTCGAGAAGAAGCCCCTGAACGAGATCACGTCGATAGACATAGTCCACTGGCAAGTTTGGCTGTCGGAGGCGAGGAAGAAGAACGGGGAGCCCCTGGCCCCCACCTACGTGAGGAAGCTCAACAGCGAACTTGCGGCCATCTTCAACCACGCGGCCAAGAACTACGACCTGGATCCTAATCCCGTCAAGAAGGTAAGGAAGACGGGCAAGCAGAGGGCCGACGAGATGAAGATATGGTCGAAGGCAGAGTTCGACCTGTTCCTCGACGCCATTTGCGACAAGGTGGCATCGTACTATGCCTTCGAGGTCCTTTACTGGACGGGCGTAAGGGAGGGGGAGCTCCTGGCGCTCACGCCAGCGGACTTCGATTTCGAGAACTGCTACCTCGATATAAGCAAATCCGTGTACAGGAGAGGCGGCGAGGACATCGTCGGGCCACCGAAGACGGAGAAGTCCTACCGGCGGTTCAGGATACCGAGGTTCCTGGCGGAGGAGATGGAAGAATACATCAAGCTCTTCCTCCATATCGCGGACGATGAGCGGATCTTCGAGGGTCTGACCAGGAAATATCTCTGCAATGAGATGGACAGGGGCTGCAAGATAGCGGGAGTAAAGAGGATTCGCGTGCACGACCTTCGCCACAGCCACGTCTCCATCCTGATAGACATGGGCTACAGCGCGACCGACATCGCCAGCCGAGTTGGACACGAGTCCATCGACATCACATACCGGTATGCGCACCTGTTCCCGAATTCGCAGCAGGGCATGGCGGCGAGATTGCAAGATGTAGGCTCCCATAGGAGATGCGTGCAGAAATTCGACGGGTGTCCCATTTGAGGACACCCGCTCTATCGCAGGAAATGTATGCTTGCCAAAAACGAGAGATAGCTAGGTGAAGATGACTGAAGAAATCGCAATAGCCATTCCCGATGACGTGCGAGCTGCCTTCATGGCGCTCGACGACGACTACCTTGCGGACGTGCTCAGGCTCTGGGATTGCGACCTCAAGTGTTGGCATGATCCATGCATGATCGTTTTCAGGTTTGAAAGCGATGATGTATTTCTCTGGAGTGAAAATGGTTCCTTGAAAAGCAGGCGGGGCGCAATAGACACCGGAGCAGTTGATGCTGAACAATACCAGCTGATGTTAGACCCTAACAACAGGAATTGCTTGTCTTGGATAACGGATCATAGATTCTCGCATCTCTTAGGAAGAAAGAGCAGGACAAAAAAACTCTTGAGGTTGCTAGCATCATCGAGATAACCCATTTTACGAAAATAGACGCGGGTTGATTAAAAGCATGTCCCATAAAAGGCCATCGAACCTTCTATCCACGACGACTAGAAATAGGAACGTATAGGCTCTCAGTTCTTCTCTTGTGCGTTTTACCTTAAGGAGGAAAGAAAGTATGGATGCTTTGATACAATACGTTTTGGGTCTCAAGACCCAAAACTGAATAGAATCGGATACGGTCAGTGTGGTGTGATAATTGTAATAGGGAGACCGAGGAGGCTTTTTGCAGCATCTGCGGCGCAGCGACACGAGAAGATAAACCTTCCGTTGTATTTTGGTGCGCACATTGCGGAATTCCAATAATCCACGATCATTCCGTGAATAGGATTGAGTGTCCGCTTTGCGAAAGTGAAGCAGAGTATCTTTGTGCAGATCTCAGACCCGTATTTCCTGAAGAAAGGCTCTTATTCGAAGTCATTGTCGGGGATCCTCTTGCTTTTATCCATGACTCCGTGTGGGCTGCAGGAAGCAAATACTACGTAAACGGTAAGCCGATATCCATCCCCGTTTCGTTTTACGAATCTGCCGATACCGATGCCATCATAGATAAACTTGAGCAGTATAGGGACGAGAACACCTATGACGTATTCAATGATTTAATTGCTAGGTTTGCAGCAGCCAACAAGCAGCATCTCCGCATGATAACCGAGGAAGCTTCCTCGTTCATTCGTGATGCAGCAAGTGAATATCCCGAAGAGAATCTTGTTGTCTCCTTTTCCGGAGGAAAGGACTCGACAGTTGCCGCCGAACTAGCGGCAAGGGCCCTTAGCAATCCATATCTGGTTCATGTCTTCGGTGATACAACGCTAGAATTCCCGACCACGCTAGAATATGCCGCACGATTTAGGGATAGCCATCCTCTATCCATATTCAAGACAGCGCGAAACGACGAGCAGTCATTTTATGATGTTGCGGATATCATCGGACCGCCCGCAAGGATGATGCGTTGGTGTTGCTCAATGTTCAAGACCGGGCCAATATCTAGGGTGTTCAACGGTTTGTACAGAAACCAAAGCATCCTGACTTTCTACGGCATTCGTAAAAGAGAGTCCGTTTCAAGAAGTAAATACAATCGAACTGAAGACGATGCTGAATCGATAAAGATCCAGCGTCAAAAAGTCGCATCGCCAGTATTTTTCTGGAGCGACCTTGAGATCTGGCTCTACATATTGAGCGAAGATATTGACTTCAATGATGCGTATAGGCTTGGATATGACAGAGTAGGTTGCTGGTGCTGTCCAAACAATAACGCTCGTGCGCAGTTCCTTTCGAGAATCTACATGCCAAGAGAGTCAAAGCAATGGCGCGAATTCCTGATTTCCTTTGCCAAAAGGATCGGTAAGCCAGATCCTGAGACGTATGTTGACGAGGGCTGGTGGAAGGCCCGGCAAGGCGGAAATGGCGTTGCGGCATCGCGTTCAGTCAAGTTAAGGTCAAACCAGTGCGCTACAGACGATTCTTCTTTCGTCTTCGGTATAGACAGGCCGTATTCAAGCGAATTGGAAGGCCTGTTCACTCCCTTCGGCATTTATTCACCAGGATTAGGGCGAAAGCTACTCAAAGAGAAGGTCTATCTCGACCCGAAAACAAAAGAGCCCTCATTTGCGATATTGCCATTCAACAGTCCCGAATATGAGCATGCGATAAAAATCAGGATAATTGATGAGAGAAAGGGCGATGACATACTACGCATGGCGAGGTATCAACTCGTGAAGTTTAACGCATGCAGGCAATGTCTGAAATGCGAATCGCTATGCAGGTTCGGCGCCATATCGGTCTCTCTTGGCGAATACATAATAAACGAAGAAAAGTGCGCCCACTGTCTCCAGTGTGTCACAGACAAATACCTAGAAGGCGGTTGTCTAATGAAAAAGTATCTAAGGACAAAGGAATCATGAACGAAATTGACGCAACAACCAAACCGAAATGGCGCGCGCATGAGACCTTTTTCATTCGAAAAGGATGGCTGAGCAAAGGCATGCGAGCCGTGGCGGACAAGGACGATATCTTCGTTGATAAAAATGTCAATCAAATGGATGAGTTGGGCATTGGGTCAAACATGGTGAAGTCCTTGAGGTACTGGCTGCAGGCCACTGGCGTAACTAGTGAAATTTCGGATACTGCAAGAAGAGGCAAGAGGGTACAAAGAATTACAGAGCTTGGGCAGCTAGTTCTCAAGCACGATCCATATTTGGAAGACATCGGTACTCTCTGGGTGCTCCATTATGAACTGGTCAACAAGAGGGAGTTCGTTCCCTCCTGGTATTTCTTCTTCAATGTGATGAAGATGAAATCGTTTTCCCAAGACGATTTTGTTCGTCTAATCGACAGCTATTCCGTAAATGAACTAGGGGCAGAAAAAGCTCCTGCCACAAGATTAAGTACTGATGACTTCAATTGTATTCTCGGAACATATATATCAAAAGGAAACCTTCAAAGCGCAAGGGTGTCCCCTGAAAGCAACATAGATTGCCCATTCGGAGAGCTTGAACTTTTGGGAGTTGATAGCCTGAAGGATAGAACTTACAGGAAAAAGCAAGCCAAGTCGGATCTGCTTCCCGACTATGTGGCTCTCTATTCGATCATGCGCTACCGAGACAAGAAAGAGATGGACGGCAATGCGCTGAGCCTGGAAGAGCTCCTCAACGCCCCCTCATCTCCCGGCAAGGCGTTCAATCTAGACACCTTCTCGATGCTAGAAATCCTAAGGCGTCTTGAGGGAAGAGGTCTAGTAAGAGTCATTCGGACAGCTGGGCTAGACGAGGTGCGCCTTGAGGTAAGCATGTCTCCGATCGATTGCCTTAATGAGCATTACAGGGAGGTTGGATAAGCGATGGCCGACATAGACATTACCAGCTTCCTGCGTGCAAACAGAGAGTTCCAATCCTCCGTCAACATAGCATACGACTTAGGCAATAGAAGCAAAATAAACGCCTTGATCCCAACTTCTGGAGTGTGCCGGTATGTAGAAGCTCTTCTCACGGATGTGATTTTCAGGTCAAACAGCAGAGCTAAGTTCTTTGTAGGAGCATACGGCAAGGGAAAGTCTCATATAGCACTTGCTGCTTTATCGGCCATGTCGATCAAGGAGCCGATGCTTTACGAAGGCTTGATCGACGCTTACAGACAAACGGGCTCTTCGTTTTCTGAGGCTCTCGCTAGCTTCGTGTCGGAGGGGCCCAAACTTCTTCCTGTAGTTGTGTCAGGCAACTCCACCGATCTTTCTCGGTCGTTTCTCTATGCCTTGAATAACGCCTTAAAGGATGCCCGTCTGGAAGAGCTCATGCCCAAGACTAACTATAGCGGAGCTCTCGATGTTGTTGCACGGTGGAGGAATGACTATCCGAAAACCTATGCAAAAATGGAGGAGCTCCTGGGTCTGAATGGCGCTACCGTAGAGGCGTCATTGAAGAACTATGACACCGAAGTTTATCTCCGTTTAGTAAAAGCCTATCCAGACCTAACATCTGGCAGCACGTTTGACACCCTCGCCAATGCGGATGTTGTCGAAACCTACATCAGCGTAACAAAGAACCTACGCAAGAAGGGGTATTCTGGCATATATGTCGTATTCGACGAGTTCAGCAAATACCTAGAATCAAGCATCAAGAACGCCACCATCGAGGATGTGAAACTGCTCCAAGATTTTGCTGAAGCCTGCAACCGCAGCGATCAGCAGGAACAGCTTCACCTCCTGTTGATCAGCCATAAGAACCTGTCTAATTACATCGATTCCAATCTACCCAAGGAAAAGGTAGACGGCTGGAGAGGCGTATCAGGCAGGTTCTCAGAGGTAGAAGTACGCGACAACGCGACTCAATCCTACGAGCTAATGTCCCACGCGATCGGCAAAGATCCTTCTGCATGGTCAGAGGCTGTGAGCGTTATTGAACGCGAGCTTTACGAGCTCTGTTCCCGCTATAAGGCAATCGGCATTTTGGACGACGAAAACGCCGACGATGTCGTATTCGGCTGCTACCCGCTCCATCCGCTCACCTCCTTCCTTCTTCCCCGCGTTTCGGAGCTCGTAGCCCAAAACGAAAGAACCCTCTTTACGTTTCTCGCAGCCGCCGAATCTAATGCATTGCCAATGCGCGCTGAAAGAGGCGACATTATCGGCCGCTACGTTACTCCTGACCTAGTGTATGACTACTTCGAGCCATTGTTACGAAAGGAGCAGTTCGGAACAAGAACCCATGAGCTTTACGTCCTAGCGAAGGATGCTCTCTCGCGTTTAGGCAAAGATTCAATCGAGGCGAAAGTTGTTAAAACCATCGCTTTGATACATTTAGTCGCGCAATTCAATCAACTGCCACCAACTCGCGAGACAGTAGCTGCTGCGTTTGTGGATTCAGGAGCGGAGATCCAAGAATTGGATGATGCGATGAGTAGATTGCTCGACGCAGATTCCATCGTCTACCTGCGTAAATCGGATTCTCGAATCAAGCTCAAAGAGACCTCTGGCGTCAAAATCGATGAAGCGATAAGCAATGAAGCCGAAATCCTTAAGACGAAAGTATCGGTTGGAGAAATACTCAACCGCTTCCAAAATGGCCGTGCGCTCTATCCATCTCGCCATAATGACGAGAAGAAGATTACTCGGTACTTTGACTGTTGCTTTGTCGAAAGTGCTGCGGTAGCGGAAAAGCTGGCAAAAGGCGAATCCTTTCAATATACCGGCGATGGAGCTGTTTTAGCCGTTATACCGGATGAAGGTTACTCTCTAGACGTTCTTCACGAGCAAATGAGTAAGTCAAAGTCGCAGCTAGAGACCATCGTATTCGCCTTGCCAAAGGACCCGGAGAATATAACTGAAATTGCATACGCTTACGAAGCGGCAATTACACTCAGGGAACAGGCCGGTGGGGACGAGATTCTTAAAGACGAGTACTCAATCGTCGATGAGGACTATTCGGAGATTCTCTCAAGGTTTGTTGCTAAGTATTACTGGCCCGAAAAAGGCGGAGCCACGTATTACTATGGCGGACGACGCAAAAACGGTATCAACCACAGAAAGAAACTGTCGTGTCTTCTCTCGGACGTTTGCGATCAGGTCTATTCAAAAACACCCGTCATCAACAACGAAGTCATCAATAAGAACGAACCTACCGGCATCGCTTTGACGAGTCGTGCGAAAATTCTTGTTGCTCTTTGCTCTAAAAATCTTGAGCCTAATCTTGGCTTTGTAGGAAACGGGCAGGAGACTTCGATTGCGAGAAGCGTTTTGGGTGTCACGGGGATTATCGAGAACTTCGATACTGATCCGACGATTAACATCGATTACAAGAATCCGAAAGTCGGCGCTGCCCTTGAGGCCATAGAAGATTACTTGTTAGATTCGAGAGGTGCGACATTCCAGGTCTTATACGATCGGCTGACCTTGCCAGAATTCGGCATCGGCGCAAAGCGCGGTCCGATACCAATTCTCTTAGCGTCCGTGTTGAGAAAGCACCACGATGTCATATGCATTATGAGGGGCACGGAAGAGGTACCAATAGAGAAAAAAACCCTAGAAGACATCGAATCTTCCCCGCGAGAATTCACAGTTACCCTCGTCGATTGGGACGATGAAAAGGCCGCCTATGTCTGCGAAGTGGGTTCACTCTTCGGTGCCGGAACCGGTACTTTGAGCAAATCTCAAGTTGTCGAACAGGCAAGAACATGGTTTGTGTCACTTCCCCAGTTCACGCGAATATCGAAGGCAAACTACGCTTCGCCAACGAAGGAGCCTTTCAGCGTGCAGCATAGCGCATTCTTCAAGGCCTTGAATCAACCAACCATCAATGCCAACCAATTTCTGTTCGAAACGCTTCCTCAAGCTTTCGGGTGCACTTGTGCTGGTGTTAAGCTCACCCAAGAGCTACGGCGTGAAATAGCATCTTGCAACTCCTATATAGACAATGTCATCGATGCTATTGCTGCAGAAATCCAAGCCATCCTCTCGCCCGGCTTCTCACGGCGAGAGGCACTCTACTCTTCAGTATCTGCCTGGCTCGACTCTCTCACACCTCCAGCCAGGCGGCACGTGTTCTCGGGTGCCGGAAATCGGATCATGAGCGCCCTTGAGAATTTCACACCGGACACTAAGACATCAGTAATGCGCTTAGGAAAAGCGGCTATATCCCTCAGAATCGAGGACTGGGACGACGAGCTTTTCGAGGATTTCTTCGATGAGTTCAGGGGATTTGTAGAAGAGGTCGCGTCATTTGAAAGCGCATGCGATAGTGCCGCACCGTTGCCTCAATCAATCCTGTTCTCGGCACCAGACGGGACAGAGGAGGTTCTCTCATTTGACAATGTTGAATGCTCGCCGCGCGCAAAGCTACTTAAAAACCAAATCGTAAGCTCCCTAGAGGAGATGGGACAGTCGATTTCCGAAGGCGAAAAGAGACAGGTTCTCTTTGATGTCCTGAAGGAGATATGCTCATGAGCCAAACCGCATATTTTGACAACGCTGCAACTTCGTATCCGAAGCCAGATGAGGTCTACTCCTTCGCAGATAAGATCTACCGGACTATGGGAGGCAGTATAGGACGTGGCAACGGCGCTCAGGCGAGATCAGCCTCCTCATTAGCCCGTGAAAGCAAGGATGCTTTAAAGCGCCTTCTTCGATGCGAAAACAAAGAAGTTGTATATACCTCGTCGGCGACAGATGCCATCAATCGTGTACTGCTAGGACTAGATCTTTCTTGCAAAACGGTTTATGTGTCTCCCTTTGAACACAACGCGGTAACACGCGTGCTGCATTACCTTCGCGCAAGCAAGGACGTAGATGTGCGCGTCCTGCCTTTCGATAAGACGACTTTGTTGCTTATGGAGCAAGAAATGCTCGATGCTTTCGATAACAAGAAGCCTGATTTAGTTATAGCCACCCATGCGAGCAATGTGTGCGGAGCCATTCTGCCAATTGAAAGAATCTGTTCAGCAGCAAAGCTGTACGACGCAATAACGCTTATCGACATGAGCCAAACCGCAGGGTTGATTCCGCTGCAGCTGAGCATGGACACGATTGACTTCGCCGTATTCGCAGGCCATAAGACCCTCATGGCGCCATTCGGTATCGGAGGCTTTATCTGCGGGGCAAACGAGGACAGGTTAAGTCCAGTAATCTACGGCGGAAACGGCGTGAATTCCATAAGCCAGGAAATGCCACAGGACATAGTATTGATGGAAGAGGTTGGTAGTCTGAACACATATGCCATAGCCGGTCTGCTAGCAAGTGCGGAATGGCTGCTTGAGCATGATGATGCCTCGGCGAGCGAAAGTGAGCGATCGGAGCAGCTAATCGAATCCCTGCACTCTCATCCCAACATACAAATAATTGCCGAAGGGATGGCATGCCCTAGAACTGGCGTCGTATCCTGCCTATTCGAGGGTCTCTCGCCCGATGAAGCCGGAAGCGTGTTGAGCGATAATGGAATATCGGTACGCGCTGGATTGCACTGCTCTCCATATGCCCATGAATTCCTAGGCACGCTCCCCCTGGGCACAGTGCGATTCAGCGTTGGCCCATTAACGACCATCGACGATATTCGATACCTCGATGAAGTGCTCACTTTTATAGAAA
>OLQT01001545.1_pt1 | contig 14041 bp, 9 predicted proteins | sample 1672651 | NCBI WGS metagenome assembly OLQT01 (sample SAMEA3136709, study PRJEB25190) | human gut metagenome | biome: human gut; feature: human-associated habitat; material: faeces | place: Austria | collected 2013 | reverse complement strand
TTCGGTGAGACTCCATTTTCACCGGAAGCGAAAGAAACAGCACCGGCATATGATGAGGCGCAGAGAGAACTGGATCTTCTCTTTAGCAGCAGATCAGGACAGATTACGAATGAGTATATCAAGGGTGAGGAAAGAAGTTTCACGATTGTTGCTTATCCGGTGCCGGAGATTGGAGCAGATTATGCAAAGATCTTTGATGAAGTGATCAAGATCAATACATTAGACGCGAAGCTTTATGAAAAAGTGCAGCAGACAATGATCGATGCATTAGATCAGGGAACTTGTGTACATGTAAGAGGAAAAGGAGAAAACCAGACAGATATTACAGTACAGTTATATCATCTGAAAGACGCACAGAAGGAGACAATCTTCGAAAATTGTGTGGCAGATGTGAATATTCCTGTCGGAGAAGTATTTACATCACCGGTTTTGGAAGGAACGAATGGCATACTTCATGTAAGCAAGGTATATCTGGACGGACTTCAGTATGAGAATCTGAAGCTGACATTTCAGGATGGAAAGATCACCGACTATACATGTACGAACTTTGAGGATGGAGCACAGAATAAGAAATACATTTACGATAATGTATTGAAGAATCATGAGACTCTTCCGCTTGGTGAGTTCGCAATTGGAACAAATACGACTGCATATGTGGCAGCAAAGAAATTTAATATAGAAGATAAGATGCCGATTCTGATCGCAGAGAAGACAGGACCGCATTTTGCAGTAGGAGATACATGTTATTCCTGGAGCGAGGAAATCAGAGTCTACAATCCGAATGGAAAGGAAATTGTGGCGAAAGATAATTCCTGTTCTCTTCTTCGCAAGGAAGATGTATCAAAAGCATACTTTAACTGTCATACAGATATAACCGTGCCTTATAAAGAGTTAGAAGAAATAAGTGTAGTGACAAACGAGGGAAAAGACATTATACTATTAGAGGACGGAAGATTCGTATTGCCGGGAACAGAGGTACTTAATGAGCCTTTGGATGAAGCGGGATTTTAAGGAAATCCTATAGGTAATTGGATAGTTAATAGATGATTAAATGGAATCTTTCATAAGTATGGATAATAAATAAACAAAGTTTTCCAAGGGAAGGAAAACAGTATACCACTGAGGAGGAAATGATATGCCAAAAGTAGGAATTGTCATGGGCAGCGACTCAGATCTGAAGGTGATGAGTAAGGCAGCAGCCACACTGGAGAAGTTTGGAATCGATTATGAGATGACGATCATTTCAGCACACCGTATGCCGGATGTCTTTTTTGACTGGGCAAAGGCAGCTGAAGGAAAGGGAATCAAAGTAATTATTGCAGGAGCAGGTATGGCAGCACATCTGCCGGGAATGTGCGCAGCACTTTTCCCAATGCCGGTAATTGGTATCCCAATGTCAGGAAAGAATCTGGAGGGTATGGACGCACTTTATTCAATTGTTCAGATGCCACCTGGAATCCCGGTTGCTACAGTTGCAATCGACGGCGGTATGAATGCGGCAATTCTTGCAGCAAAGATGCTTGCAATGTCAGATCCGAAGCTTTTAGAGAAACTGAAAGCTTATTCTGCAGAGATGAAAGATACGGTACAGGCAAAAGCAGACAGACTTGCAGAAGTTGGTTATGAGGAATATCTCAACAATAAATAAATACGATTCGAAAGAAAAGGAGATTTACGATGGATTACAAGACATCAGGTGTAGATATTGAGGCCGGTTACAAATCAGTGGAATTAATGAAAGAATATGTAAAAGAGACAATGCGCGCAGAAGTTCTCGGAGGACTTGGCGGATTCTCAGGAGCTTTCTCTCTTGCGAAGATCAAAGAGATGGAAGAGCCTGTTCTTCTTTCCGGTACAGACGGATGCGGAACAAAGGTAAAACTTGCTATGGTAATGGATAAGCATGACACAATCGGAATCGATGCTGTTGCTATGTGCGTGAACGATATCGCATGTGCAGGTGGAGAGCCACTCTTCTTCCTGGATTATATTGCATGTGGAAAGAATTATCCGGAGAAGATCGCTGCAATCGTAAAAGGCGTTGCAGAAGGATGTAAGCAGTCCGATGCAGCTCTGATCGGTGGAGAGACAGCAGAGCATCCGGGACTTATGCCGGAAGATGAATATGATCTTGCAGGATTCGCAGTTGGTGTTTGCGATAAGAAAGAAATGATCACAGGAGAGAATCTTGCAGCCGGAGATGTTCTGATCGGAATGGCTTCTACAGGTGTTCACAGCAACGGATTTTCACTTGTAAGAAAAGTATTTGATATTACAAAAGAATCTTTAGATACTTATTATGATGATCTTGGAACTACTCTTGGAGAGGCACTTCTTGCTCCGACAAGAATCTATGTAAAAGCACTTAAAAGCATCAAAAATGCCGGTGTTACGGTAAAAGCATGCAGCCATATCACAGGTGGCGGATTCTATGAGAACATTCCGCGTATGCTCAAAGAAGGAACCCATGCGGTTGTAGAAAAAGACAGCTACCCGATTCCACCAATCTTTGCAAAACTTGCAAAAGAGGGCGAAATTGAAGAGCAGATGATGTACAACACATTCAATATGGGACTTGGAATGGTTCTCGCTGTTGATCCGGCAGACGTTGATAAGACAATGGATGCAATTCGTGAAGCAGGAGATCAGCCATATGTAGTCGGCAAGATCGAGGCTGGCGAAAAGGGAGTGACTTTATGTTAAGAGTCTTAAGTATGGTGTCAGGAAGCGGAACAAACCTTCAGGCAATCATCGACAGCGTAAAGAATGGAATGATCACGAACACAGAACTTGTGGGCGTGATCAGCAATAATAAGAATGCCTATGCACTGACACGTGCCAAGGAAAATGGAATCGATGCGAAATGCATTTCTCCGAAGGACTACGAGTCAAGAGAAGTGTTCAATCAGGAACTTTTAAAGGCTGTGGATGCATATGAACCGGATCTGATCGTGCTGGCAGGTTACCTTGTGGTAATCCCGCCGGAGATGATCAAGAAGTATAAGAATCGGATCATCAACATTCATCCATCTCTGATTCCATCTTTCTGTGGAACAGGTTATTATGGATTGAAAGTGCACGAGGCAGCTTTGGAGCGCGGTGTGAAAGTAGTTGGTGCAACAGTACATTTCGTAGATGAAGGAACTGATACAGGCCCGATCATCTTGCAGAAGGCTGTAGAAGTACACAATGGAGATACCCCGGAAGTGCTTCAGCGCAGAGTGATGGAACAGGCTGAATGGAAGATCCTTCCACATGCAATCGATCTGATCGCGAACGGAAAGGTTGAAGTAGAAGGACATCGTACAATCGTTACCGAGTAAGGAGGCAGAGACTATGAACGTATTGATCGTAGGAAGCGGCGGAAGAGAGCATGCAATCGCAGCAAGCGTGGCAAAGAGCCCAAGAGCAGACAAAATCTTTTGTGCTCCGGGAAATGCCGGAATCGCTGAGTATGCGCAGTGTGTACCGATCGGCGCTATGGAATTTGATAAATTAAGAGATTTCGCAAAAGAGAATGCGATTGATCTTTGTATCGTAGGAATGGATGATCCGCTGGTAGGCGGTCTTGTAGATGTTCTTGAAGAAGCAGGAATCCGCACATTTGGACCGAAGAAGAATGCAGCGATTCTTGAGGGATCTAAAGCATTTTCCAAAGACCTGATGAAGAAATATAACATTCCAACAGCAGCTTATGAGAACTTTACAGATCCAAAAGCAGCAGTTGCTTATCTTGAGACAGCGAAGTTTCCGATTGTTTTGAAAGCAGACGGACTTGCACTCGGAAAAGGTGTTCTGATCTGTAAGGATCTGGAAGAAGCAAAAGCAGGCGTGAAGGAGATCATGCTGGACAAGAAGTTTGGTACAGCCGGAAATGAGATGGTCATTGAGGAATTTATGACAGGTCGCGAGGTTTCCGTACTTTCTTTTGTTGATGGAAAGACAATCAAGACAATGACAAGTGCGCAGGATCATAAGCGTGCCGGAGACGGAGATACAGGACTTAATACAGGCGGTATGGGAACATTTTCTCCAAGCCCGTTCTATACAAAAGAAGTAGAAGAATTCTGTGAGAAATATGTTTACCAGGCAACGGTAGACGCAATGGCAGCAGAAGGACGTCCGTTCAAGGGAGTTATCTTCTTTGGATTGATGCTGACAGAAGACGGACCGAAGGTTCTTGAATACAACGCTCGTTTCGGAGATCCGGAAGCTCAGGTTGTACTTCCTCGTATGAAGAATGATATCCTTGAAGTTATGGAAGCATGTATCGACGGAACACTGGATCAGGTTGATCTTCAGTTTGAAGACAATGCAGCAGTCTGTGTCGTACTCGCATCCGAAGGATATCCGGTAAGCTACGAGAAAGGCTTCCCAATCACAGGACTGGAAGAGTTCAAGAAGCACGAAGGATATTACTGCTTCCATGCAGGAACAAAATTCAACGGAGATCAGATCGTGACAAACGGCGGACGTGTTCTTGGCGTGACAGCGAAGGGAAAAGATCTGAAAGAAGCTCGTGCGAATGCATATGCAGCAACAGAGTGGGTAAACTTTAAGAATAAATACATGAGACATGATATCGGTAAGGCAATCGATGAAGCGTAAATAAAGGGTTGCAGACCTGGTTGCAATAAGATAAAACGATATAAGAAGTAATGAAGGAAACCGGCAGGGAGGAAAAATCCAAACTGTCGGTTTCTTTGTGATTTTATCACAGAAAAATAAAAAATATGTGCTATACTAAGGTTGTAACAAAGGAAAAAGGTAACTGTTCAGTTACAGATAAAAGATATAACATCTATAAGGAGGATATAAAGATGGCAGTAGTAAAACTTACAACAGACAATTTTGAGCAGGAAGTACTTCAGGCACAGCAGCCGGTACTCGTTGATTTTTACGCAGACTGGTGTGGACCATGTAAGATGATGGCTCCAATCGTAGAAGCTCTTTCAGAAGAACTCAGTGATGTAAAGGTATGCCACATCAACATTGATGAGAATATCGACATTGCACAGAAGTACAGAGTGATGAGTATTCCGACTTTCATCGCATTTAAAGGTGGTGAAGAGAGCGGAAGACAGATTGGTGCGATTCCTAAGACAGCACTGGTTGACCTTGTGAAATAAATTTGCGATAATAGAAGAAAGGAAAAACCCAGACGGGCTGCCGGGCACAGAGAAGGCTGAGAGATATGGCTCATTCCTGTGAACGACAGCCTGTCTTTTGCTTAGATATTAAGAAGAAAGGCGGGAGTCAGAGCATGTCATTGCAGTTTATTTTCGGGAATTCCGGAAGCGGAAAGTCCCATTATTTATATCAGCAGATTGTTGAGGAGTCAATCCGTCATCCGGAGAAGAATTATCTTGTTCTGGTTCCGGAGCAGTTTACAATGCAGACGCAGAAGGACCTGTGTATGACACATCCGCGTGGCGGTATTATGAATATTGATGTCTTAAGTTTTGGACGTCTGGCTCACCGTGTTTTTGAAGAGACAGGAAAGGAAAGACAGCCGATCCTTGATGATGAGGGTAAGAATTTGGTGCTCCGTAAGATTGCAGGAAATTACGAAGATGAGCTGACCGTTCTTAAGGGAAATCTTAAGAAGCAGGGATATATCAGCGAAGTGAAGTCTGTGATATCAGAATTCACACAGTATGGAATTGATTTTGAACAGCTTGATTCTTTCATGGAAGGACTGAATCCGGAAAGTTATCTGTATTATAAGTTAAAGGATATCCGTAAAGTATATGAAGGATTTGAGGATTATCTGCGTGATAAATATATCACAAAAGAAGAATTACTTGATGTGTTGAGTCAGACTGTACCAGAAGCAAAAATGCTTAAAGACAGTGTGATCGCAATGGATGGATTTACCGGATTTACACCGGTGCAGAACCGGCTGATCGGGGAACTTCTGAAAGTGTGCGATAAGATTATGTTGACAGTTGAGATCGATCGGAGGGAAGATCCGTTTGTCTATAAGCATCCGTATCAGCTCTTTGCGTTGAGTAAGCAGATGGTTACTTCACTGACGGAAGTGGCGCAGGAAGTGAGAGTGGAGATTGATGAGCCGGTCTGGTTATGCAAGAATCCGTCGTATCGGTTCAAAGAGAATCCGGAGATGGCGTTTTTGGAAGAGGAACTATTTCGTTATTCCAGAAGAAAATACAGTGGAGAGAAGATGCGGTCAATTTCTCTTCATGAAGTTCATACACCACAGGAAGAGGCACAGTATGTGGCAGAGGAGATCCGGCGTCTGGTGAGAGAAGAAGGGTACAGATATCGGGAAATCGCAGTGATTGCTTCGGATCTGAGCACTTATGCAGATGCTTTGGAAAAAGCATGTGATCGATATGAAATCCCGGTCTTTATGGATCATAAGAAAAGTATTTTATTAAATTCTTTTGTAGAGTATTTAAGAAGCTTGCTGGTGATGGTAGAACAGAACTATACTTACGAAAGTGTTTTTCGTTATCTGCGGACCAGCCTGTGTGGGTTTACAAGAGATGAAGTAGACCGTCTGGAAAATTACTGTCTTGCGCTGGATCTGAAAGGATTCAAGAAATGGGATCAGGTCTGGGTGAGAAAGACACCGATGACGACAAAGGAAGAACTGGAAGAACTGAACCATCTGCGCATGCGCTTTGTGGAAAAACTGACACCGCTGCATACAGTCCTGAAGAAGAGAAAAAAGACGGTAAAAGAGATCACACTTGCAGTTTATGAATATCTGGTTCAGGAGAAGATCCAGGAGCAGCTTGCAGAATTGGAGCAGAAATTCCAGGAAGATGGAGAACTGGCACTGGCGAAGGAATATGCACAGATTTATCGTATTGTTCTGGAATTATTCGATAAATTCGTTGAACTTCTGGGGGAGGAAGAGATTCCTTTGAAGGAATACTGTGAACTTTTAGATGCAGGACTTGAAGAGGCGAAAGTAGGTGTGATCCCTCCAAGTCTGGATCAGGTTGTGATCGGAGATATGGAGAGAACACGTATCAAAAATATCCGCGCATTATTTTTTGTCGGAGCAAATGATACGCTTCTTCCAGGAAATGCAGGAGCAAGAGGTCTGCTTTCCGAGCGAGACAGAAAACAGTTCCAGGAGAAGAAAATGAATCTTTCTCCCGGACCAAAAGAGAAATTATATATTCAGAAATTTTATCTCTATATGAATCTGACGAAACCGTCAGAACTTCTGTATCTGTCCTGGGCAAAAGTATCCGGGGAAGGAAAAGCACTTCGTCCAGCGTATCTGATCCAGGATCTGATGCGTCTGTTCCCGGTACTTGTTCCGGTAGAGGAAGACAGAAAGGGGCTGCTTGATCATGAGATGATGAGAAAGAGCGGACTCTTGCAGATTGCAGAAGGTTTAAGAGAGAGGGAGCATGGACTGGATGATTCCTGGAAAGAACTGTACAGATGGTTTGTAAAGGATGAACAGAGTCAGGAAACTCTGAAGCAGATGATAGAAGCCGGTTTCTACCGGAAGGATGAGCCGAGCCTTGGAAGTAGAGTAGCAAAAGAACTCTTCCTGGATCCAAAGCGTGTCAGCGTAACAAGACTGGAACGTTTTGCTTCCTGTGCATATGCACATTTCCTGAATTACGGACTCCGTCTGTCAGAACGGGAGAAATATGGGTTCGAAGCAATGGATCTGGGAAACATTGCACATCAGGCACTGGAGCGATTTGCACACAAGATAGAAGAGGAAGGTCTGGACTGGGTTACGATGCCGGAAGAGAAGCGGGAGCAGCTGATTGATGAAAGTGTAGAAGAAAGTATTCTGGATTATGGAAATACAGTTCTATTTTCATCTGCACGCAATGAGTATATGATCCACAGAATCAAGCAATTGATCAACCGGTCCGTCTGGGCACTGACACAGCAGATGGCGGCAGGCGATTTTGTGCCGAGCGGGTGTGAATTTAAGTTCGGAAGCGGAAAGATTGACAGAATTGATACGTGTGAAGATGAAAATGCGGTCTATGTGAAGGTAACAGATTATAAAACTGGAAGGAAAGCATTTGATATCACAGCATTCTATCACGGTTTGCAGATGCAGCTTCCGGTTTATCTGAATGCGGCACTGGAGATCGAACGGCAGAAACATCCGGAGAAAGAAGTACTTCCGGCCGGTATTTTTTATTACAGGATCCAGGATCCGATTGTGAAGAAAGAAGAGACAAAAGCGGAAGTTGAGCAAAGTATTCTAAAAGAGTTGAAGCTGGATGGACTGATCAATGCAGATGAAAATGTAGTTGAGCATCTGGAGCGGAATCTGAGTGGAACTTCAACATTCTATCCGCTGCGGATGAATAAGAACAGAACGCTCGGTTCGGCATCAAAAGCTTTATCAAAGGAGAACTTTGATACGGTTCTTGCGTACACGAAAGAGAAAGAAAAAGAGCTGAAGGACGTGATGTATCAGGGAGAGGTTGCGGCACTTCCGTATGTACTTGATGAGATGACAGGCTGTGATTACTGTGGGTGCAGGGATATCTGCGGATTTGACCAGAGGATTGAAGGCTGTGAGTACAGAAGATTAAGAAAATATACCTTGGAAGAAGCGTTGAATTCTATGAAAGAGCGTCTTGGTATTTTGGAAGAGAAAGGGGAGGCAGGAGAATGAGCGTAAAATGGACAGAAGAACAACAGAAAGTAATCGACTTGCGTGACCGTAACATTCTCGTATCTGCAGCAGCAGGTTCCGGAAAGACAGCGGTGCTTGTTGAACGGATTATTTCCAGGATAACAGATGAAAATGATCCCGCGGATGTAGACCGTCTCCTGGTTGTGACTTATACGGAAGCAGCGGCGGCAGAGATGAAAGAACGAATCGGTGCAGCAATTGAAAAGAAGCTGGAAGAGCAGCCGGGAAATGTGAATCTGGAGCAGCAGTCCACATTGATCCACAATGCGTCGATCATGACAATCCACAGTTTCTGCCTGTCGGTGATTCGGGATCATTTTCATGTGATTGGAATTGATCCGGCCTTTCGCATTGCAGAAGAAGGAGAATTGCGTCTTCTGATGCAGGATGTCTTAGAAGAGCTGATCGAGAATTTCTATGCAGAGGGATCCGAGGCATTTTTAAACTTTGTTGACCAGTATGGAACAGGAAGAAATGATCAGAAGATCGAGGAACTTATCCTCCAGCTTTATGAATATTCCAGAAGTTATCCACAGCCGGAAAAGTGGTTGAAGGAATGTGTGGATAATTATGAGATCGATCCGGAGAAGATGGAAGAAGCAGATGTCGTGCAGGAAGCAAAGGCAAGAGTAAGGCAGAATCTTACAGATGTGAAAGGGTTTGTTCAACAGGCGATAGAAGTATGCGAACTTCCGGCCGGTCCGTATATGTATGGTGAAATGTTAGATTCTGATCTGGTACAGATTGAGCAATTGGAAGGAGCAGAGACATTTTGTCAGCAAGAGCAGATCGTCAGTGATTTTACATGGAAACGTTTGTCAGGAAAGAAAGATCCGACAGTCGATCCGGAGCTGAAAGAGAAAGCGCAGGGGCTTAGAAAACAGGCCAAGAAACTGATAGAAGATCTGAAAGCAAACTATTTCTACGCGCCTGTTGATGAGTGGATCAGGGATATGCAAGAGGCACAGACAGCAATGAAGATGTTAGTTCTGCTGGTACAGGCTTTTGCAGAGGCATTTTCGGAGAAAAAGAGACAGAGAAATCTGTTGGACTTCAGTGATATGGAACAGTTTGCACTTCGGATTCTGACGGAAGAAAAGGAAGGAAAACTGGTTCCGTCAGCAGTGGCACAGGAGTATCAGGAACGCTTTGAAGAAGTTATGATCGATGAGTATCAGGATAGTAACCTGGTGCAGGAAACAATTCTGACGAGTGTGTCAAGAGAGTCGGCAGGACAGAATAATCTTTTTATGGTTGGAGATGTAAAACAGAGTATTTACCGATTCCGCTTGTCGCGCCCGGAACTCTTTATGGGAAAATATAACAGCTATAGTACGCAGGAGAGCAGCAGGCAGAGAATTGATCTTGACAGGAACTTCCGAAGCAGAGGAGAAGTACTTGACAGTACAAATTATATTTTCAGGAAACTGATGCGGAAGGAATTCGGAGAAATTATCTATGATGATAAGGCAGCACTGCATTTGGGAGCCTCTTTTCCTGAATTACCGGATGAAAATGTGTTTACGGATCAGACGGAACTGCTTCTTTATAATCAGACGGGGCTTCGGAGCAGTGAAGCGAGAGAAGAAGAGGCGCGGATGATCGCACAGAGAATGAAAGAACTTCTAAGCACGGGTGTTGTGCTTGATAAGGGGACAGGAGAATACCGCCCGGTTCATTATCGGGATATGGTGATTCTGACGAGAAGTTTACAGGGGTGGGCAGAAGTTTTTGCGTCCATACTGGCCGAGGAGGGGATTCCGGCATACTCTGTGAGCAGAGAAGGATATTTCGAGACGTATGAGGTCAGTGTTCTTCTGGATTATCTGAAAGTTCTTGATAATGCAAGACAGGATCTGCCATTGACAGCAGTTTTGACTTCACCGTTTGCCGGTCTGACGGCAGCAGAGTTGTCAGTGATTCGTCTTGCATATCCGAATCAGTTGTTTTACGAGGCAGTGGAAGGATTTTGCAGCCTAAGTCCGGAAGAAATTCCGGAAACTGTGGACAAAAAGCAGGCAATACAGGTACAGGAAAAATTGAGGAAGTTTTTCGTGGTATTGGATCATTTCAGGGAAATTCTTCCGTATACGGCAATTCATGACCTTCTTGCGGAAATAATTGATAAAACCGGCTATGGGTTATTTATCAGTGCGATGCCAGGGGGCGCACAGAGACAGGCTAATGTAGAAATGCTTGTTGAGAAAGCAAGAGCATTTGAAGGGACGAGCTATAAAGGTCTGTTTAATTTCGTACGCTATATCGAGCAACTGAAAAAATATGATGTTGATTATGGCGAAGCAAGTATCATAGACGAGCAGGATGACACAGTCCGTATTATGAGTATTCATAAAAGTAAAGGTCTGGAGTTTCCAATCGTTTTTGTAGCCGGAACAGGAAAGCAATTCAATACACAGGATCTGAAAGGAAGTATTGTGATCCATCCGAGAAACGGAGTTGGAATTGACGTTGTAGACCTTAAGATGAGGACAAAGGCACCGACCTTTTTGAAGAAAATGATCCAGGAGAAGACAAAGCTTGAGAATCTTGCAGAAGAACTCCGTGTGCTTTATGTAGCGATGACAAGAGCGAAAGAAAAACTGATTCTGACAGGCAGTCTGAAAATAGGAGAAGACGGCCTGGAACCATATGTGAATCATATGACAGACAGGGAATCTCCATTGAGCCTTTATCAGTTAGAAGGTGCAAACCGTTATCTGGACTGGATTCTTCCGGCACTTCTTCAGGAAGAAGATCTCAAGAGAGAAGCTGATTTATGTGGAATTCTCAAAACAGAAAGTGAAGAGGTGCAGCAATTGCCGATTAAAGTCCGGATTTTTGATGCAGGAGAGATGGATTTTACAGAAGATGCACAGCGACAGGCAGAAGTGATCGCAAGAGAAGTGCTTGAACACTGGGATACAACGAAGGTTTATCTTCCGGGAGCGGAAGAAAAGCTGGAACAGCAGATGAATTTCCTGTATCCATATAAAGAAGAAGGAAAAATGAAGCTGAAATTTACAGTTTCAGAGTTGAAGAAGCGTGAGTCTTTGCAGGAAGAAGCAGGAGAAGAATTGATTCAGGAGCCGGAGATTTTGCCACTGCTTCCGCATTTCATGGAAGAACAGAAAGAAGGACTGACAGGAGCTTCAAGGGGAAGTGCTTATCATAAATTTCTCGAGCTTCATGATTTTTCAAAAGAGTATACAGAGGAACTTCTGAAAGAAGAAATCGAACGGTTCTATCAGGCAGGGAGACTGTCAAAAGAGATGGCAGACTGTATCCGCATGAAAGATATTCTTGCGTTTTTAAATAGCGAGAGTGGAAGACGAATGACACAAGCAGCAGGAAATGGAAAGCTTCGGAAGGAACAGCCATTTGTTCTCGGAGTAGCTGCATCAGAAATCTATCCGGAGATTTATCAGGACATTCAGAAGAGAAGTCAGGAAGCGGATGAAAATCGAAAGGAAGAGACCATTCTCATCCAGGGAATTATTGATGTCTGGTTCGAGGAGGAAGACGGGATTGTACTACTGGACTATAAGACGGATAGAGTCAGAAATGCATCTCAATTGAAAGAACTGTACCATGCACAGCTTGATTACTATGCCCAGGCGTTGGAGCAACTGTTAGAGAAGCCGGTGAAGGAGAAGATCATCTATTCCTTTGCCTTGAAGGAGGAGATCATCTTATGAAATATTTCTGGTATTATCTGATATTTATCAATTTATTTGCATTTTGTACCTATGGGATTGATAAATGGAAAGCGAAGAAAGGCGCATGGAGGGTTCCGGAGAAAACGCTGTTAATCCTTGCACTGATCGGTGGAAGTGCAGGAGCAATCGCAGGTATGATGTGCTTCCGGCATAAGACACGGAAAGCAAAATTTATGATTACAGTGCCTGTGATCTTTGTTGTGGAGGTAATCTTGCTGATCATCTGGCTTTTGTAAGAAAGAAAAAAGAAAAATATTCTTTATCGCATCATCAATTTGCACAGTTAAAGTGCTGAAATTATTATCAAAGAAACAAGATTTTACAAAATCTTGTTTCTTTTTTTCAACTTCTTTTCGAATGAAAAAAAATCTGTTAATATAACACATAGGAATACTAGAGTTATTGGTTGCAGAATACTGTGAACAGCATGAAAGCAGCTGGGAAAGGAGTTTGACAAGATGCCAAAGTTAAATGAAAATTATCAGAATGTAAAAGACAGTTATCTTTTTGCAGAGATCGCAAGAAGAGTAAAAGTATATGAGGAAACACATCCGGAGAAAGCGGCGGATATTATCCGTCTCGGAATCGGTGATGTAACATTGCCATTGACAAAGAGTGTGATCGAGGCACTTCATGAAGCAGTAGATTCTCAGGCAGTATCTGAGACATTCAAAGGATACGGACCGGAGCAGGGATATGCATTTGCACAGGAAGCAATCGCAGATTATTACGCACGCAATGGCGTAGAAGTAAAAGCTACAGATATCTTTATTTCAGATGGCGCAAAGAGTGATACAGGAAATATTACAGAGCTTTTTGCAAAGGATAACGTGGTTCTCGTTCCGGATCCGGTTTACCCTGTTTATGTAGATACAAATACAATGGATGGAAAGAATATTATCTATATGAACGGAACAAAAGAAAACGATTTCCTTCCAATGCCGGATGAAAATGTAAAGGCAGATATCATTTACCTGTGTTCTCCGAACAACCCGACAGGAGCATGCTATAATAAAGAGCAGTTAGAGGCATGGGTTGCCTATGCACTGAAAAATGATGCGGTGATCCTGTATGATTCCGCATACGAAGCATTTATCACAGATCCTACACTTCCAAGAAGCATCTATGCGATCGAGGGTGCAAAGAAATGTGCGATCGAGTTCTGTTCCCTTTCTAAGACAGCAGGATTCACAGGTACACGTTTCTCCTATACAGTTGTTCCGGAAGAACTTGTGTTTGAGACATCAAATGGCGGAACATTGAGCCTGCACAATATGTGGAACAGAAGACAGTGTACAAAGTTCAACGGAACACCGTATATCATTCAGTATGCCGGAGCTAAGGTATTCACAGAAGAGGGCATGAAAGAGTGTCAGGAGAATATCGGATATTATCGTGAAAATGCGCGTATGATTGCTGAAACACTTGAGAAGAAAGGAATCTCATTTACAGGCGGTGTGAACTCACCATACATCTGGTTCGAGTGCCCGAAGGGAATGGAGTCCTGGGAGTTCTTTGATTATCTCCTTGAAAATGCTCAGGTTGTTGGAACACCGGGAGCAGGATTCGGAGAAAATGGAAAGAATTATTTCCGTCTGACATCCTTTGGAAAACATGAGAAGACAAAAGAAGCAATGGAGCGTTTCAATTCATTATTCTAAGATATAAA
>OLQT01001533.1_pt1 | contig 14088 bp, 9 predicted proteins | sample 1672651 | NCBI WGS metagenome assembly OLQT01 (sample SAMEA3136709, study PRJEB25190) | human gut metagenome | biome: human gut; feature: human-associated habitat; material: faeces | place: Austria | collected 2013 | reverse complement strand
ATCGATCGCTTCGATGTTAAAGCTACTGACTCAGAAGCTTTAGTTGCTGGTTCATTTACTGCAATTGCAGACCAAGTAGGTACTTTTACTGCAGGAAAGTAGGTAATTTATGACAGTAACTGTTGATGACTTACTAGATCAGTTATCAGAAGATGATGATCGCAAACCGCAACTTCAAATTTATTTTGATACAGCTACAACATATGTGAAAAATGCAGTGAGTTCTGATACAGTTGATGCTCCATTTTTCAATGTAGAAAACGTTTCTCCAATTTATGATGTAGCTGTTCTTAGCTATTCGATGGATTTGTGGATTAATCGTTCTACAACTATGCCTCCTACTACGGCTGTAGATCACATGGTTGGTCAGTTGAGAGGCCTTTATTCTTCGTGGAAGGAGGCGCAAGATGGTCAAAACTTACAAACCGAATGATTTTAACAGAAAATGTAAGATTGGAGTTACTAAAACAGTAACTACTCCAACTGGAGGTAAGATTGAAAAAATTGACCCAGCAACGGTTTTAAATGTTCGATTTGCGGCTAAAATGAGATCACTTGCGCTTCAATTTCAGATAATTGGTACAACTACGGCTGATACATTCGACATTGCAATTAGACATAATAAGCTAGTTACAAAGAAAATGTTTGTTCAAATAGATGATGTTCTTTACAACATTATTAATATTTCTTCAGATGAATCTGCAAAGCTTATTAAATTTGATATTTTGACTCTTCAAGCGAAGAAGAAAGGAGCTTAATATGGCTACTTTTGTGGAAGCAATGCAACTAATCATTAATCAAGCAGAATCATTAAGCACAAAGATGTCTGTAGAAGATAAAGCCGAAGTTACAAAGGCAGGCGCTAAAGTTTTTGAGCAAGCATTGGCTTACGAAGTTAGAAATAGGCACTACCGCCATCGTGATACTGGAGAAGATCCACATTTAGCGGATAGTATTGTTATGAAAAATAAGAATATTGACGGAATTAAAGATGGTCAAAGTGTTGTAGGATGGGAAAGAAGTACGGAAAAAGGTACCCATACAAAAGGTTATATCGCTAATATTATTAATAACGGTAGTCGTTTTCCTCAGTTTACAACACGTTCTGGAAGAAAGTACAAAAAGCCCGGTGAAGTTGCGGTTCATGCAGATCATTTTATTGAAGAAACAAGAATGAACCTCATTGTTCAGCAAGGAATATTAAAAGCTGAAGCTGAAGCAATGAGGAAAATAATTAATAGAAAAAAGAAGGAGAATAACTTATGAAAAGACCAGTTGAAATTGTTCAAGACATAATTGCAGCTAGTGACTTTCCGCATGATGAAATCTTTCTTGATTCTATTCCTAGTGAAAAATTAGATTCTAGTAATGAAACGCAAGTTTTACTGACAGAATCTGATAATGGACCAAGTGATTATGGTAACTCAGATTTTATTTCACTCATGTATGGTGTTTATATTCAAATCTTTTACTCGAACGCTGAAGATTCTGGTATAAATATTGTTCAAAGCGAAATTAATCTGATGAAATCATTTATAAATAATGATTGGCTTATTGCGCAATCAAAAAGTCACTATATAGACCCTGATACAGGGCAAATTATTAAAAATTTAACGGTGCAACGCATCATGACGTTAAGCGAGATAGCAAATAGCTAACTCGTTTTTTATTTAAGAAAGGAATTTAAAATGGCAACAAAAGGTTTAAAAATGGTTACACTTGCTCTATTGGATGAAAAAGGAGTGATTGTTAAAGGAGACACTGGTTTATCTACCAATGGAGTCTTCCCAATTACTGATGAAATGTTAGGTACAAAAACTGCAAACATCACTAATTTATCAAGCGCTCCAACAATGATTTATGGTAATGATGGTCAAGTAGATGCAGATATTGCAAAAGGTACTCCTTCAGTAGCTTTTGCATTTAATGGTCTACCAGTAGATATTAAAAACAAATTGCTTGGTCGTGTAAACGATACTAAAGGTGGTTATACACAAGGAAGTATTCCAAAAGTAGCAGTCTTGATTCAAACAACTACAATCGGTACTGCGAAGCCACAATATGTTGCTTTTGCTGCTGGTAAAATGAACGAAACAGCAATGAACTTGCAAACAAATACTAATGCAGTTGTTCGTGTTGATGACGCATTGACATTTACTGCATTCTCTGTAAGTCGTTGGGGCGGAGAAGCTGTCAAATTCTTTGATGGTGGAGATTCAAAATTTACTGAAGACGTGATGATGAAAGATGTATTTAATGGTTATGCTGGAGTTGGAGTTTAATAAATTATACAACGACTATAACTAGACATTAATAATTAAAAGGCGGAGTAATCCGCTTTTTATATGGGATAGATAGATGGTCTATTATATTAGGTTCGATACCTGACTATTCCTTTACAAAAAGTAAAATAGAGGAGATATACAATGAAATTATCATTACCAGAAATTAGAGAAGAATCATTTGAAGTTAAAACTTCAATTAAGAACATTAAAAAAATGCATGCCTACCAATTGGAACTAGCAAAAAGCCAAGAAAAACTTGCTTCAGTTCAGGATGGAACACTAGAAGAATTAACCAAAGCAATCGCTCTTGATGATATGTCAGTAATTAATAATGCTGAAAAATTTATTACTGAAATTCTAGGTTTAAATAAAAAAGAAGTAGATAAATTACAAGAATTTGACCGTGGGCAATTTATGAATTTACAATCTAAACTTGTTCTTTCACTTCAAGGGTATGATGATGATCAAATCGATACTATGTTTACTGAGGAGGTTGACTCTGCCGAAAAAAAAGTTCAAGCATTGAAGAACGAAAAGTCTACCACCACAACCAATTAATAGATTTACAACTATTTGAAAAAAATATTATCGAAAATTGGCACTGGACATTAGAGCAAGTAGATAATCATGATTATTATGACTTAATTGATGTGTTTAAAGCGAATGAAGATAATAAGATGGCTTCATTTGATGATTTGAAGAAAATGTTTGGACAATAATAAATATTATATCTTGTAATATGAACTATATAGTGGTATAATTACTTCATAAAATATTATTTTTGGAGATTTAAATGGAAGAGCAAAGTAAAGTTTCATCAAAAGAAAACATATTTAGTTATTTCCCGAGATTTGAAGAAACAGATGAAGGAAAACATGCAATTAAAGAAAATCAATCTGAGTTTCGGAAATCTAAAACTGGAAGAGTACTGTCTATTATACTAATAGTAATTTCTCTTTTGTTTTTATTGCTTTCGAGACAGTTCATATGGGGAGTAATATTATTTGCATGTGGAGTTCTAGGATTTCTATCTCAAAAAAATAGAGAACAAAAAGCAAATATTAATTATTATAATTCGGTTACTAGTTATACCATGGATATCGCAAATTTTTTGATTGAAAAGAAATTCGTTGGCTCAAAAGGAATAGCTTCTCATGATTTTGGCTTTATTTATAATAATGATTTTTGTGCTTATTTTTCAATTTTAAACGGAAATTTAATTATATACTCCAAAGAAGATATTAAAGAAGTTCAAAAAGAAAGAGTTTTAATTGGTACTACAACTACATCTGTATCATCAGGTAAAACAAGGAATACAGTAGGAACAACAATTGGTTTGAATCCTATGGGTACAAGAAAAATAAATTTTACCACTAACGCAAATTCTGTTAGTAATTATGAATGGCATTTAGATATATTTTCAAATTTTATGGATTATCCTAGAGTTTCAATGGTATTTAAAGATAGCCAGCAAATGGAAAATTTGATTAGTGAAGCATATGCTTTTTTATTGCCGTAATTAAAAAATAAAATAAAATACAAAACGTCTAAATAAATTAGGCGTTTTTTTATACTCAAAAATTAGAAAGGAGTAAAAATGGCAGATATAATGGTTGATTCAGTCACCACAGGGATTGACTTGAATGAGACAAAGGCTGTTGAGGCTATCAACCGCTTAAAATCAGCAGTTAAAGATAGTACTCGTGAATGGCAGATTAATGAAGCACAGGCTAAATCTGCTGGAGATGCTGTTTCTGCATCAAAATATCGCTATGAAGGTCTTAGTGAAGCAATGGAAAAGCAAAAAGCTTATATTGCTAACCTTTCAGAAGGTATGAAGACAATCAATAGAGATACTGATGCTGGCGAGAAAGCTTATCAAAAATATAATGCTCAGTTAAGCACAGCAGAACGTTCTCTTGCCTCAATGACAGGGCAATTAAACCGTGCGAAATCAGCTTATGAATATCAACAAACAGGAATTGAAGATTTAAATAAATCTCTCAGTGCTAATGATAAACTCATGCAGTCTCAAATTGATTTATATGAGAAGACTCGTAATAAAATGGGAGCTGCCAAAGCTGAAGTTTCTGGTCTATCTACTTCATACGCAAAGCAAACTGAAATTTATAGAGCCCAAGTAACTGAGCTTAAACGTTTAGAATCTGCTGAGGGTACAAGTTCAGAAACTCTTGTCAAACAAAAAACAAGGGTAAATGAAGCTGCTTCGTCATTATTAAACTATAGAAATAAACTCTTAGAAGCTAACTTGGCAGTTACAAAGATGCAGCCGTTTAATTCCGAGTCTCTCATTGGTAAAGGCCTAAATACTGTTTATCAAACGACTGAAAAAGCTACAACGGCTATGGCAGCAGGATACCAAAAAGTAAAAAATGCAGCATATCAAAGCGCTTTTGGTATTGCAGCAATTGGAGCCGCAGCTATAAAAGGCTCTCAAATGGCAGCTGATTTGCAGGATAGTTATATTAGAACAACCAATCTTGCTGTAACTGGTGGTGAAAAAGTTGCAGAAGTAACCAAAAATGTTGCTCAAATGCAAAAAGATGGGGCTCAATACTCTGTAGAATATGGTAAATCGCAAAAAGAAATTGCAGAAGGATATCAAGAACTTATTAAACGCGGATATACATCTACTGAAGCTTTAGGTGCTATGCGTTCAGAATTACAAGCCTCTGTTGCTTCTGGCGATGATTTTAATAATGTATTGAGCGTAACCTCTCAAGTTGTCGATGCTTACGGCATGCGTACTGATAATGCAGCACAAATGACTAAAAATACAAAAGATGTAGTTAATCAATTAGCTTATGCAGCAGATATGACAGCGACAGATTTTGCAAGCATGGGTAAAGCTATGGAGTATGTTGGTGATTCAGCTCATTCAGCAGGTTTTCAACTATCAGAGGCATCTTCAGCAATTGGTATTCTTTCGAACCACGGTTTAGAAGCTGATAAAGCTGGTACTGGACTTCGTAAAGTAATTAACTCAATTACTGGTGCATTAAGTGATCAGTCAGCTAGCCAAGAAGATGCTGCTAAATCAGAGTCTGCACTTAATGAAAAAATTGCAGAGCACCAAAAGAAACTTGAAGAAGCTCAAGCGGTTGTTAATTCTGGTACAGGGAATACTAAAGCAGCAACTAAAGCTATTGAAAAGCAAAAAGAAGCAATAGGGAAGCTTCAAGATAAAGTAGACCAATTGCAATCTGGTGGTGCTGCCAAAGATATGCTTTCTAAACTTGGAATTAAAAATAGTGATTTAGTAGATGCTAATGGTAACCTAAAGGATTTAACAACTATTATGTCCATAGTAAATGATCATACAAAAAATATGGGAACTGCTGAAAAAAACTCTGTTTTTCAACAATTATTTGGAACAACAGGGCAACAAGCTGGTATTATTCTCGCTCAAAATAATAAAGAACTTGAAGAGCTAAATAATAAAGTAAAAAACTCTGCTGATGGTCAAGGATATGTTGCAAATCTTGCCAAGAAAAATATGGGATCGGTTAAGTCGGAATTAAAACAATTCAAGGCAGCTGGTGAGGCTGTTTTAATTATGATCGGTCAAAAGTTCTTGCCAGTTTTATCTGATGCAGCCACTTCAATGGCTAAGGCATTTAATTCTAAAGAGGGTAAGCAAGGGCTTGAAGAAATAGCTAAATGGATTGCGGAAATATTCCAAAAGCTCGTTGATACTGTAAAATTTATCGGGGAACATAAAGATTTTGTTGTAAATACAGCCAAAGTTTTCGCTAGTATTTGGGCAGTTAATAAAATCGGCGATGCCCTAGCGATGGTTAAAAAAATTAATAACGAGCTTAAAATAATGTCAGGTATGAATGCTTTATCTGATGCATTATCAGGAGGTTTAGGAACAGGAGGCATTAAATCTTCTGTAGGTAAAGGTGTCGCTGCTGAAGCTGGAACAGTTGCTTCAACAGTAACTAAAAGAGGCGTAGTTGCTGAAGGTGAAGCGCTTGTTGCCTCTGGCGGTTTATCAAAAGCTACTTCCTTAATTCCAAGACTATTAGGAATTATTGGTTCTGTAGGCGGAAGTACAGTCTTGTCTGGCGGAATAAATGCAGGAGCTGAATTACTCAGTAAAGATAGTACAGCTCAGAAAACTGGTGGAGTTGCTGGCTCACTCGGTGGAGCAGCAGCAGGTGCAGCTATTGGTTCTCTTATCGCTCCTGGTATTGGTACAGCAATTGGTGCAGCGATTGGCGGAATGGGTGGTAAAAACTTAGGTAAAAAACTTGGGGATTTGATTAATGACGGATTAAAAGAATCTTCACTAAAAAGTGAAAAACTACCAGTTGTTAAGTTTGACCCTAAAGCACCAACTAAAGACATGAAAGAGTTCTCTAAGGACTACCAAGGCTTCTTGGATAAAATCAAAAAATCAACAACTATTGATATTGTAGATGAGAAATCACTTGAAAAAGCTAAGAAAGCAACTGCTGATGCTTATGCGAAGATGTCTAAAGATATTGATAAATTTTATCAGAAACAAGAAAAGGATTCTAAAAAGCAAATTGATATTCTAGTTAAAAATGGTGTAATTACTCAAGCTCAGGCTGACAAATTAAACAAAGGTCAAAAAGATTCAGACGATAAGCAGAAAGCTGCTCAGAAGAAGAATCTTGATGAGATGAAGAAAAATACTGATAATTACTATGCTAGTGTTTCTAAAGAGCAAAAAAGAGCTAATGACGCTAACGCAAGATTAACTAAAGATCATAATGCTGAAATTAAAAAAATTAAATCAGGAAGTACCGATGCTCTTTTAGCATTGGAAAAGAAATACGGAAAAAATTCTCCTCAATATCAAAAAGAGATGATGGCTGAAATTTTAAGAGCAACTAATTCTTTTGATGATAAACAAGAGAAAAATAAAAAAGAGCATAGTAACAATATGAATAAGATTGAAAAAGACTATGCTAAGTCTCAAACTAAAGCTGAAGAGCAGATGAATAATCAAATCAATACTGCTACTAAAATTGCTCAAAATAAACAGCTTGATTTACTTGAAGATTTAAAAAATAAAAAAGGTAAATTAAATCAGAAACAATTAATTGATACTATTGAAAAAGCTGACGATGAATATAAAGGGGTTAAGGATAAGGCTCAAAAGCAAAAAGATGAAGCTGTTAAAGCAGCTAACGAAAAATACAAGAAGACAGTAGCAGCAGCGGACAAAGAACGTGCAGAAAACGGCTCAATGTCCAAAGCTCAGTATGATGAAATCGTTAAAAATGCTCAAAAGCAAAGAGACGATACGATTTCATCAGCTAAAAAACAACAAACAGAGGTTACGGATAAAGCACAAAAAACCCATGATAAAACAGTTGAATTAGCGAATAGTAAAGCCGATAAAAATGTTAAAGCTGCAGCTAAAGAGCAAGGAGAGACTGTCGAACAATATACAAAAGGATTTAAGGATTCTAGAAATTTAATCAATTCATTCATTGATGGAATTAACGGAGTTCTTAACTTCTTACATAAAGGTTGGGGGAATATTGGTCATGTAAGCCTCAAAGGTTTTGCGACAGGTACTCGTGGTTTAGCGCAAGATGAAACAGCTTTAGTTGGTGAAGAAGGTTTTGAACTTGCTCATCATCCAAGCCGTGGTATTTTTGCAGTTGGACAACAGGGCCCTGAAATTCGTAATTTGAAAGCTGGAACTTCAATTCTTCCCCACTCAATGTCAAAAGAGTTTCTTTCATTAACAGCAAATTTACCAGCTCATGCGGACGGTGTATCTGGATTCTTATCAGATGCGCTTGGATGGGTTAAATCAACATATAAAGATGTTACTAGCGTTATTTCAAAAGGGCCTAAAGGTGTTGTAGAAGCTATTTACAACGGATTAGGATTAGATGATTTAGAAAATGACTTTCCGCCAGTTGTAACTAGGATGGCAAAAGGTTCTGCTCAAACAGCACAAGATAATTTTGTAAAATTCTTACAATCATTTTTCAAAAAAGCTGAATCAGATGCAGGAGGTTCACAAGGCTCGCCATCTGGTTCCGGTGTTCAACGTTGGGCTGGACAAGTTAAACAGGCGCTTGCAGCTAACGGCTTGAGCACAAGCCAAGACATGATTGACCGTGTGCTCCGTCAAATTTCTTCTGAATCAAGCGGAAATGAAAAAGCCGTTCAAGGGAACATCGGAGATATTAACAATATCACTGGTGACCTTGCTAAAGGGTTGATGCAAACAATTTCAGCAACATTTAACGCATATAAATTCCCTGGACATGGCGATATTTTTAATGGATATGATAACTTATTAGCTGCTCTTAATTATGCTAAAAGCCGTTATGGTTCAAGCTTGTCATTCCTTGGGAATGGACATGGCTATGAAAATGGTGGAATCATAAATGCTCATGGTTTCTATGAAATTGCTGAAGGAAATCGTCCTGAGATGGTTATCCCCCTTGACCCACAGAAGAAATCAAGAGCTAATCAGCTATTAAACCAAGCTAAACAAACAATTAATTCAAATTCATCACATCAAAGTAATTCTTTAGGAGATGGTGGACAGTTAGTTGTTTTAGTTTCAAGTATTTTAACACTATTAAAAAACGGTCAAGCAGATCCCATTATCCAACTTATGTTAGATAAAAACAGTTTTGCACAAGAATTGGCAGAGCCGATGAACAAACAATTAAGTGTTTTAAATAGCCGCAATAAAATAATAAATGCAGGAAGGACAACATAATGACATTTTCAGTTAATTACAATGGTGTTGAACTATCTGAATTAGTAAGTGGATTCACAGCAATTGATAGAGGGTTTGGTTCAGTATGGAATAATACATTATCAAATCAAGTAGCCAGATACGGTCAATCATTTGTGAAGAATTCATTAAGTGCAAAAACAATTACTATTACCATTAGAAAAAGTGGAATTCCAAGTGATTGGATAGCCTTAAGAAAAGAATTAGCAAAGGTGCTGGATGTCAATGAACCAGCGCCTTTAATTTTTGGTGATGAGCCTAATAAAGTTTGGTATGCAGTAGCAGATGGAACTCAAGCCTTATCAGAAGATATCTCTAACTTAGTTGCTACTGGAACTCTTACATTTATAGTCCCAGAAGGGCACGCTTATTCGACATATACTAATGTTTTAAACTCAGATAATTCAGGTGGAGTCAATGGTTCTATCACTCCTAATGCTGATGGTTCGGTTGATATCACAATTAATAATCAAGGAACATTACCGACTTGGATTGATTTAAAGCTTACCAATAATCATGACAATGGGTATTTTGGTATTGCTGGGGTTAACGGAAGCTTAGAATTAGGTAATCGAGAAGAAGTTGATGGTGTTACTATCAAGCATAGCGATATTCTTTATGATAGTAAAACTGATCCTAAATTTTCTAAATTTGTATCAGCCGCAGGTCAACCCCATCCAGAATGGACTGGTGCAGGAACAAATGGAACAATTGGGTATCAAGAATATAATTATAAATCTTCCAATGGTAAACAGAAAACAATGAAGGGTGTTAAGTTAATTGACCCTGGAAGTCAGACAGGCTTTCGTGGGGGCATGACAGAACTTGTGTTACCCCCTGATTCAAATGGCGATTATGGTGCAGTTAATTTCTACGCTTGGTTCAGACTTTTTACATGGACAACTTCCCTTGGTCAAACTGGGGTGATGCAAATCCTATTCACTGATAAAAATGATAAATTTGTTGCTGGATATGGAACATTAAAAGATGATAAAACAGGAAATATTGGGACTGTTGGATTTTGGATTGGCGGACCTAACAAAGGGCAATGGAAACATATTCCTTATGTCGCAAATAATGGAGAACAAACTGGATTAAAAGATAATAATACGATGCTTAATGATAATCGAGGGCAATTAGACTTCGCTAAACAAGGAGCAACTCTTGGTTTTTATTGGAAAGGTGGCCATCAAACAATTGTAGTTCCAGAACTTAAAGATGTCGCAATTCATAAGGTTAAGTTCTTCTTTGGGAACTGGTCAACTAACCCAAGAGGAACGATGACACATATGGTTATTCGTGACTTTTGGTGCCGCAAAGACTTTGTTAATACATGGAATGACTTACCAAATCGCTATAAAAATGGCTCAGTCGTTGAAATTGATATGGCTAGTGGTAATGTATCCAAAGATGGAATATCAGCCATTACAGAGGTAGTAAATGGAACAGAACCTTTCAGTATTCCACCTGGAATTAGTCAGATCAAAATCATTCAATCATCTTGGAATAATACACCACCAGACGTTGAAATATCATGGCAAGAAAGGATTTTATAATGCTCATTAATGTTTTAAATGGTTCATTAAAAAAAGTAGCGATCTTAAGTAATGAACTTCCCAATGCACCTAGTTATTATAACGATGAGTTTCATGACTATTTAGAACAAGGAGCAACTACATTTAGTTTTACAGTTGCTAAAGTGATTAATAATCAGCTACAGGATTATACACAATTCTTAAGTGATCAAAGTTATTTTAGCTTCAGGAAAAATGGTCGAGACTACTTGATGACTCCTTCATCCGAGCAATCAGTTCATGAAACAAGTACTGAAATTTCATTTTTCTGCGTTTCTTTAGACCGAGAACTTATTAATGAGCAAGCAAATTCATTAGCGAATACTGCAAGCCATAATATTCAATGGTATTTTGACCGAATGGGTTTAATCTCTAGAACTAAAATTACTATTGGAATTAACGAAGTTTCAAATCTAACACGAGTGATTAATTATGATGCGCAAGAATCTAAATTATCAAGACTTATTTCGGTAATCAATAATTTTAACGCTGAATTTGATTTTGTAACGACTTTAAATAATGATGGTTCTCTTGGAACTGTTGTTCTAAATATCTATAAAGAAAATGACGGTCAAAATATTCAAGGTGTGGGAACAAAACGTGATGATGTCAGACTAACATTTGGTAAAAACATCGAGGATGTCGAAGTAGATGTTAGTGATGACGGATTTTTTAACGCCGCTTATATGACTGGTGCTGACGGTTTTAGTTGGAAAAATTATGATTTCAGTTATAAAAATTCAGACGGTGTAGAAGAGTTCTATAAAAGAAAGGGTTCTGAAATAGCTTATGCTCCATTATCTGCCAAAATGTTCCCTTCTCAATTGAAAACAGACAAAGGAGACATTTGGACAAACTCGGACCGAACTACTGAATATAAAAATGCCAATGATATGTGGGGCTATATTGTCAGTCAATTTAAGCAATATGCCTACAAACAAATCACATATACCGTTACTCCTTCATCTACTTTAGTTAATCAACTTATTGGAGATGGAAGACCTCTCCAAAAGGGAGATACAGTTATTATCCAAGATGATAACTACATGGATATTGATGGCAATGTTGGTCTAATTTTATCTGCAAGAGTCTCTGAAATCATTACATCAGATACAAACCCTGCTAATAATAAAATTGTTTTTTCAAATTATAAAAAACTAAAGAGCGAGGCTTCTTCTGATATCAAAGCGATTGTCAGTCAGTTAGTCAATGATGCTACACCGTATTTCGCAGACATAGCAACTTCAAATGGAGTTCAGTTCAAAAACGGCACTGGTTCAACAACTTTATCAGCTCATATCTATAAAGGCTCTGCAACGACTGAAACAACCGCAGACAGCTACGAATGGTCAAAAGACGGAACGGTTGTCGCTCCAACTCAGACTATTACAGTTGATGCCAGCGGAGTAACTGATAAAGCAGTTTATAGTTTTAAAGCAACGGTTGGTGGAAAAGTAGTCGGTAGTCAGTCGGTTACCATCACTAATGTAGATGATGGAACAAATGGACGTTCTGTTACAAACGTTTCTCAAAAGTGGCGTTTGACAACGACTACTGCAACACCAACGCAAGCTTGGTCAGACGCAGGTTGGCTCACTACTCAACCAACAACGACAGCTACTAATAAATATCTATGGTCTATCACTCGAACAACTTTCAATTTAGCACCTTTAACGCAAGATGTTATTGAACAAAAAGCAGTTTATGGTGATAAAGGCGATAAGGGAGATACTGGAAATGATGGGAGAGCAGGTAAGGACGGTGTTGGACTACGTTCAACCACAGTTACATATACTATATCTTCAAGCGGTACAGTTACACCAACAACTGGCTGGACTTCACAAGTCCCTACTCTAGTCAAAGAACAACATCTCTGGACTAAAACATTATGGACATACACGGACAATACCAGTGAAACAGGCTATTCAGTATCTTATATTGCAAAAGATGGAAACAATGGTACAAACGGAATAGCAGGTAAAGATGGTGTCGGTATTAGCAATACTATCATTGAGTATGTTGGCGCAGTTTCTGGTACTAGTAAGCCTACCGGTGGTTGGAGTACCACTATTCCAACAGTACCAGCAGGTCAGTATCTTTGGACGCGCACCACATGGCAATATACAGATGGTACGTCAGAGCAGGGATATATCAATGCTTTAATGGGACTGACAGGTGCCAGTGGTAGAGACGGAATAGCAGGTAAAGATGGTAAGGGAATTAAAGCCACGGCAATCACTTATCAAGCAAGTACTAATGGTACCACTGCTCCAACTGGTACATGGTCAACTAGTGTCCCTAGTGTGGCTAAAGGTAGTTTTCTGTGGACACGCACCATCTGGACGTATACAGATAACACTACAGAAATTGGATATGCTGTAGCCTATATGGGTACCAATGGTAACAACGGTACTAATGGAATTGCTGGTAAAGATGGTACTGGTATCAAAACTACGACCATTACCTATGCAGGCTCAACAAGTGGAACAACAGCACCAACTAGCGGTTGGACTTCTACAGTTCCGACAGTTGCAGCAGGTAGTTATCTGTGGACTAAGACCGTTTGGGCTTATACGGACAATACCAGTGAAACAGGGTATTCAGTTGCGATGATGGGAGTTAAAGGCGATAAGGGAGATCAAGGTATTCAAGGTATTCAAGGTGTTGATGGACGTCAAGGGGTTCCTGGACCTAAAGGTGCTGACGGAAAAACGCAATATACACATATCGCTTACGCAAATAGTGCCGATGGCGTAACTAATTTTTCAACTTCTGATTCTAATCGTGCCTATATCGGGATGTATGTTGATTTTAATGTCAATGATTCAACCACTCCTGGTGATTACTCATGGACGCTTATTAAAGGAGCGGATGGAACGCAAGGTACACCGGGTAAAACTGGGACAGACGGTAAGACACCATATTTTCACACAGCATGGTCTTATAGTGCTGACGGAACTGATAGATTTACGACTGTTTATCCGAATTTGAATCTAGGAGATAACACTAAAACGTTTGTCGATACAGAGGTTGATGGAAGTAATCTAAGAGGTTCTATCAGAATTGAACCAGCGACTCAAAAAACACAAGATGGAGATATTAATTATTTAACCTTCAAGCCAACTAGAGATGGTTATGATTGGTTTAGATTCTATTTAAGACCAAATTCAACAATGCCTAATATGACGAAAGTCGCGATTAAACCAAATACAAAATATACATTTAGTGTTTTGCTAAAAGGTACTGGACAACATACGATTTATGCATACCAAAATTGGACTGCTCCCAACACGCCTTGGACTTTACAAATTAATCTAACTAGTGAATGGAAGATATATACATTTACAGTAACATCATCAAATGTTATTCCAGATAGAGATGTTCAATTCTTTATAAGAAGTAACAATGGAACAGAAATTAATCTTAAATACCCTAAAGTAGAAGAAGGCTCAACTGCTACTCCATA
>OLQT01001528.1_pt1 | contig 14127 bp, 13 predicted proteins | sample 1672651 | NCBI WGS metagenome assembly OLQT01 (sample SAMEA3136709, study PRJEB25190) | human gut metagenome | biome: human gut; feature: human-associated habitat; material: faeces | place: Austria | collected 2013 | reverse complement strand
GAAAAATAGCCATTTGGTTGATGCGCGGCGCTCTCTTTTCTGGTACGCTAAAATATAGAAGGGGGAAGTGCCATGAGAGAGATTGTGGTCAGCATGCAAAACACGCTGCTGTCGGAGGCGGTCGCACGGTCGCTTGCGGAAACGGGAGAATTCCGCGTGAAGCAGGTTCTGCCCGGAAAGACGGGCGATACCTTCTCGCTGTGCCGGGCCGCACAGGCGGATATTCTGCTGATGGAGGTCAGCCGTCTGCCGGCCTACACGTTGGAAAACCGACTGAAGCTGATCGAGTGCGTGCGAAGAGCGCTGCCGAACTGCAAATTCGTGCTGCTGTGCGACGAGAACAGCGATCCGGAGCTGTCGCGCCGGGTGATGATCGCCCGGCAGGATCGATTGATCGATGCCTTTCTCTATGCTTCCGTTACCCCCGCCTATCTGACTGCCGCGCTGGATGCGCTGTGAGAAAGGAGCGATCGCCCTGAAAAGACGATGGAAGCGCATTTCCGCCGGACTGCTTGCCGCGCTGGCGCTGTGCCTGTGCCCATGCTTCGCTGGAGCCGCGCCACCTGAAGATCTGCCGGCGGTGAAAAACTTTCAGTACGCCACCTCTGGCATGTGCATCGAGGAGTTCAACCGCTATCAGATCAAGGAAACGGTGCGCGGCCGCTTCGCCTGGATTGAATTGCACAATAACGATCACTACGTGCTGCCTCTGACTGACGAGGACATGGCCTCGTTCTCCGCGCTGGTGCAAGCGCTGGCGCTGACCGATTGGAACGGCTACCATAAAATCGACCGCGATGTACTGGACGGCGCGAGCTTCTCGTTGCGCGTCGAATTTGAGGACGGAGGAGCTATCGATGCCAGCGGCTCCAACTGTTTTCCCGGAGGTTATAGCGAAAAGGTCTCCGCGATCAGAGACTTCTTTGAGAAACTGATGGAAGAATACGGATTCGACCTGAACGACCTCTGGCTATGACGCAATATAGCCGCCACCCTTCTGGCTTCTGCCGACGAGAGCCATTCATCGCGGGCGCAAAAGCAGCTTCATATCCTATGGAAAACGGCGCTGTACAGCCTTTAACAGCGAATGGCTGCAAAAGGCGCCGGTAGAGGCAATCATCGCCGCGCGGACGACTTATATGAACGATCTGGCGGTTCAGGAGACGGTACTTCAGCAGCAGTACGCCGAAGAGACCGCTGCCCTGCAAATCAACGCGGAGCTTGCGCGTCAATGCGTGTTGCTCTGCAGTATGCTCCATAACGAACAATAGAACAAACAGAAACGGAGGTATCGAATGATGAAAAGATCGCTAATCCTGGTTCTCTCCCTGCTGACGCTGGCTTTCTGCCTGCCCGCGTTCGCTGAATCCGCCGACTGGAATTATGACGCGAACTACGCCATACTCCGCGGCTATGACGGCGCGGGCGGCGACGTGGTCGTGCCTGCGGAAATCGACGGCTTCACGGTGGACGTGATCGGCGTCGGTGTGTTCAAGGGCGATACGATCACGTCTCTGACGATGCCCGAGACGGTGCTGGAGCTTCGCAGCAACGCCGTCTCCTCGTGCGAAAAGCTGACCAGCGTTACGCTGCCCCAGAGCCTTGTGGTCATCAACCGCATGAATTTCTTCAGCTGCGGCGCGCTGACCGAGATTACCATTCCCGCGGGCGTGCGCTACATCGGCGACACCTCGTTCAGATTCTGCGACGCGCTGCGCAAGATCACCTTCGAGGGCGTGTGCCCGGCGATCGACATGGACTGCTTCACCATCCTTCCCGAGGACGCGGTGGCCTATGTCCCGGACGATCAGCTGGAGGCCTACACGGCGGCCTTTGAGAACGCCGGCAGCACGGTGAGCGTCCAGCCCAGCGGCAAAAACGCCGTGGTCGTGGAAAACAACGGCTATGTGGAGTCGGAGTTCGACTTCGACGCCTCCACCGGCACCATCACCTCCTACAACGGCTACGCCACCTATCTCGCCATTCCCGAGACCATCGGCGGCGCGCCGGTGAAGGCCATCGGCCCTGAAGCGTTCGCGCGCCACGCCTATCTGGCGTTTTTGGAGCTGCCCGAAGGATTGGAAAGCATCGGCGACAGCGCGTTCTACAACTGCGAAACGCTGGGCCGCGTGAAATTCCCCTCCACGCTGAAGACCATCGGCAGCAACGCCTTCTACAACGCCTATAAGAGCAGCGTGCTGGAGCTGACGAGCGTGGAGAGCATCGGCGATTACGCGTTCTATTTCGCCGGCATCAAGGGCTTTCTGGAGCTGCCCGAGGGGCTCAAGTCCATCGGCGAGAACGCGTTTGAATCCTGCACCAACATGGGCACCGATCTCTATCTGCCCTCTACGCTGGAGTCCATCGGCTCCAACGCCTTCAAGGGCGACTACAACATCCAGTACATCGTTCTGGAAAGTCCGACCGCGCCCACGCTGGGCGAGAACGTCTTCGCGGGCTGCGATTATCTGTACGACATCGACCTGAACGCCCACGGCAGCCGTCAGGAGATGGAGCAGTGGCAGGCCTATGTGGATGCGCTGGGGCTTCCCTGCCGCGTCTGGCGCGCTCAGGATCCCACCGCCCAGTCGCCCGAAAAGGGTTCCTATACCTATGAAAACTGCGTGCTGACCGAGTACACCGGCTCGCAGGCGCGCATTCATCCCCACCTTACCGTCTCGAAGGAGCCGGTGGTCGGCCTGGGCGACGGCGTGTTCAAGGACAGCCAGACCATCGAGTACTTCTCCGTCGCGCACAACGATGTGTTCACCACAATCGGCGCGGAGGCCTTCATGAACAGCTCCATCCGGGATGTGGATCTGTTCGACTCGGTGACCGACATCGGCGCGCGGGCGTTCGCCGGCTGCGCGCAGCTGGAAGCGCTGACCCTGCCCGACTCGCTGACCACAATCGGCGAAGGCGCGCTCGACGGCCTGACGGGGCTGAAAAAACTGGTGATTCAGTGCGATCCGGCGATCATCCCCGCAGGCGTGTTTGCAAATCTGCCCGCTTTGAGCGACGTGACCGTCGAAGCCGGCGCGATCCCGGCGCGCATGTTCGAGGGCAGCGGCGTGACCGCGCTCACGCTGGGCGCGGGCGTGACCGAAATCGGCGAGAGCGCTTTTGCAAATACGGCGCTGAAGACCGCTGAAATGAAGAACGTGGCCACCATCGGCGCGGGCGCGTTTGCCAACACCGCGCTGACGAGCGTCGACCTGCCGCAGACCGCCGCCATTGGGGAGGGCGCGTTTGAAGGTTCCGCGCTGGAGCGCGTGCGCCTGAGCGCGGCCGCTTCCGTGGGCGAGAGAGCCTTCGCGAACACAAAGCTGGCGCAGATGGTCATCCCCACCGCCGGCAGCTTCCCGCTTTCCGCCGTCGAGGGCACGAGTGCCGAGCTGCGCCTGCCCACCGACGCGACCGACGATCAGCTTGCCGCGTGGAACGAGACGCTCAAGCGCCCGTGGTACGACCCCATGCTGCGCGAGGGCGAAGCGAGCAAATTCGTGAAAATGCCCTTCGAGCCGACGCCCGCCAAGAACTTTGAGTTCGATCCGGAAACCGGCCTGATCTCCGCCTATATCGGAACCGACGTGGATGTTGTCGTGCCGCGGGAGATCGACGGCGTGACTGTGGTGGGCTTCAAGAACTACAATGCCTTCGATTCCTGTCAGGACTACACGGATTCCTCTGTGGAGAGCAACCGCACCGAGTGGGTTCGCCTGCGCACGCTGGTGCTGCCCGAAACCATACGGGAGCTGCCGGACATGATGCTTGCCTACTGCCAGCAGCTGGAGACCTTCGTCTGCTACGCGCCCCTGGAAAGCACCGGCGGCAATCAGTTCATGCTCTGCCGCAGCCTGAACAATGTGATATTCGTCAACGGCGTGCGCGAGATCGGCAACTACGCCTTCGACAGCGCGGGCCCGCTGGGCAACCTGTATTTTGGCGGGCATCTCGTGAAGATCGGCCAGCAGGCGTTCAACTTCGCGGGGCTGACCTCATTCGTGGCCGATGCGGAGCGCGTCGAATACGGCGCGTTCACCGAGTGCCAGAACCTGACCAGCCTGCACTTCACCGGCAAGATGAAGAGCTTTGGCGAAAACTGCATCATCAACTGCCCGAATCTCGCCGAGATTTGCTTCGACGGCTGCGATCTGACCACGTCCCCCATGGGACTGATGATGAACGTTGCGCCCAAACTGACAGTGCGTGTGCCCGAGGGCATGAGCGAGGAGAACCTCCGGCACGCCCAGAACTGCCAGAGCTGGAGCGAAAATCCCAGCGAGGTCACCGTCAGCACAGAAGGGTGCGCGCACGCGCTGCCCGCTCTGCCCGATGTGACCGCGCTTCTCCCAGATCTGAAGCTGGATGTGAGCGTTGAGGCCACTGCGCCGATCGCGCCCGACGCGCCCGAAACGACGGCCGAACCCGAAACGACTCCGGAATCCACCGACGAACCCGCGCCCGAGACCACTGCAGCGCCCGAAAACACCCCCGAGGCGCAGAATGCCGCCATCCCCGATGAATATCTGGGCGTATGGTATGGCGTGAGCATGGAAATGGAGGGCGTGTCCTATCCGCTGGCCGACATGGGCATGGATCTGACCATCACAATCGGCGCGGACGGCACGGCTGAAATGAGCATGAACGGCGAAGGCGAGAGCATACAGTGCTCGATGCAGGATGGCGTGCTCACGGCGGACAGCGTGGGCATCGCGCTGCAGGACGGCACGCTCGTCGTTTCCGAGGACGGCGTGACAATGACGCTGAGCCGCGAGAAGCCCGAAGCGTCGGCTGCGCCCATACCGGTCATAGACGAGAGCGCCACGATCGACGATCTCAAGGGTGTCTGGACGCTGGCGCGCGTCACAATGGACGGCATGACGCTGCCCGCAGAGGCCGCGGAAATGGCCGGCGATACGCTGGTCGTCTACGGCGATAACTGCGATCTGACGCTACAGGGTATGACGATGGACGGCCTGAGCTGCCGCATGGACGACTACGCGCTGCTCATTTCCATACTGGACGGCGAGGCCGCCGCCACACTGCGCGAGGACGGAACGCTCTGTCTGGAGATGAGCGACGTTACGCTCTGGTACGAGCGCACCGGCGACGCGCCCGAAGAACCCGCCGCGGAGCCTGTTCCCGAGGTCACTCCCGAACCGGCGGCCGCTCCCGAGCCCGCCGTTAGCGGCGCTGAAGCCATGATTGGAAAGAAGTATGTCATGACGGATGCGGATGTGAACGGCTACAACATGACCGCCGCGCAGATGGGGAATTATGAGTATTCCATTTTGCTACATGAGGACGGCAAGGTGACCTTCGTCATGGCGGGCTCGGACATTCCCGGCCTGACCTGGGCCTACGGCAGGATTCCCACGGAGACAGGCGAGGTCGACGGCATTGTCATCGACTATTACACGCAGGCGCTGTACATCGTGCCCACGGAAAAAGGCTGCGATATGGACTACTTCGGTTCCATGCTGATGCATTTTGCGCCGGAAGAATCCGGTAAATAAGCGCTTTCTCCCTGCGCGCCGCCGGGAACGAACGCGGCGGCGCGCAGGACCGTACGATTTGTTTTTCATCGACCAATCAAAAAGAGGAGGATTTTCCCATGAAGAAAACGATCGCTTTCCTGCTGGCCGCTCTGCTGACGCTTTCCTTTTCCGCCGCCCTCGCCGATTCCGCTCCGAAGAGCAAGGAGGATCAGATGGTCGGTCTGGTGAAGGGCTTTCTGGAAGAGAATGAATTCCCCTATGAATACGACGACTATACGTTTACGGTGCCCTTTGCCGTCGAGAACTCGATGGAATATGTCTACATGACGGTTTACATCTACGACGACATGCTGGCCGTGTCCGCGGACGCGCCGGTGCAGGGAACCGGGGAGGTCTTTGAGAAGATGGCGGTGTTCGCCGCGCTGGCCAACAACGAGATCTACTATGCGCAGTTCCGCGTCGAGCTCGACGCAGACAAGGTCTACGTCTCCTGCCGTTCCTGCAATCTGGTGGAGGACGTCATCCCCGGGGAGAACGAGCTGTTTTACCTGTTCGCCATGCCGCAGAGCTATATGGAGGACTACGGCGACGGCATCCTGGCGGTGCTCGGCGGCGGCGATCCCTACGAGGCGTTTGAAGCCTGTCAGGCGGCGGTAGACGCGCAATGACGAACAGCATGAATCCGTATCTGACCGCCAAGGCCGCCGCCAGGAAAAAAACGGATCCCCCCGTTGCGCTGGTCTGCGCCATTTTTGCGGCAGCGACCGCGTCCTCGACGGTCAAGATGTTTTCGCAGGGGAAAGCACTGGCCGGCGTGATGGGTATTATCATATTTGCCGCGCTCGCGACGCCGGTCTTTCGCATTCTTCGCCGTGCATACCGCAGGGCCTGCGCGCACCGCATTGCGGGTGCTCTGCTTCCGCTGACGGAGGAGAGCCTGACCTTTGACCGGCTTGGAACTGTCCTATCCACCGGCAGGGCCCTTGAACAGATCCAATCGCTCATCGGCAAAGGATACCTGCAGAATCTGAGAATCGACTCGGAAAATCGCACGGTAGGACTGTATATGCCCGAGGGCGCTCTCGTGCAGTGGGTCTGCCCGGGCTGCGGCGCGAAAAACCTCGCCCGAAGGGGCGCCCCCATGCGCTGCAGATACTGCGACCAGCCGCGCGGGCAATGACGGAAAACTCGACCATTAAGGCAGCGCCGCCCAATTCGGCGGCGCATCCGGCGCTGTTTTTCCGCCGCCTGCGGCATACAGATTTCTCGATTTCCCTCCAGGAAGCCTTCGAAATCTGCGTCTGCATCCGACGGAAAAGCATTCGCCGCCCGGCAGCCGCATTTGCGCGGCGCTGCCTCAACGACCTGACGAAAGGAAGTGCAGCCATGAAAAGAATCATCAGTGTCCTGCTGGTTCTCATGTTTCTGTTTTCTGCCTCCGCCATGGCAGATCTCAGACGGGGCGACCGCGGCGAGGAAGTGCGCGAGCTTCAGCAGATGCTCTGGGATACCGGATTCATCTTTGAAGAGCCGGACGGCGTATTCGGCGGCAATACCGAAAAGGCCGTGAAGTGGTTTCAGGAATACGCGCTGCTCAAGCAAACCGGCGTAGTCGACGACAGAACCATTGATTCGCTCTATGCCTGCTGCCTCCGGATTATGGATGAAAACGGCTACACCGTGCCCGACGACGAAATGGAGCCCCAGACCGCGGGCTTCGTGCCGGGGTACAATCCGTATGGCGATGACGACTATGGCGACAGCTACGGCGATAATCCGGCCTACTGCCATCGCTATACGACGGATGCGGGCGACGAGCACGTCGAGATGTGCAGCTTCCACGCCCAGCTGGCCGCAAATCAGACGCTGCCGGGGCTGGAAAAGTGGACGAACGAGCTCAACGATCTCTACAGGGAGTGGATCGACCTTTCTATGGAGAAGGATCGCGCCGCCGTGGCCTCCTCTCAGGCGTTCTTCATGCTCTGGCTGGAGCAGCAGCGGATCGCGCTGGAGCAGCAGGGGGTCGAGAATGTGGACGATCACATCGAGGCGCTGCTGCACAATCAGTGCGTCGATCTGTGCAGCCGAGTGTATGCGGCCCGGGTGGAATAATTTTGAACGAAAGAAGGACGAACCATGAGTATTGCCAGCTATAATTGCCCCCTGCTGCGGCGGCCCGCTCAAGTTCAGCGGTGAAAGCTGCAGACTGGAATGCGCCGCCTGCGGCAACAATTACGAGCCGGAAGCGCTGGAGATGATGGCTTCCGAGGAAAGCGGCGACGAGATCACCTTCGCCAACGACGCCAAACGCTTCGACACAGGCGGCGGGCGGCACGCTGGCCAGCCAGTGGAAAGAGTATTTTTATGTGGATTCCCTGCCGGACAACGTGCTGGCGACGAAAGCGGAAAAAAAGGAAAAAGCCCGCTTTGGCGGCAGCCGGCATGAGGATGACAACGTCATTTCGGACGGCAGTGTCGTCGCCGTGGCCGACGGCCAGTGCATGATGATCGTGGATCAGGGAAAAATCGTCGATTTCTGCGCCGAGCCGGGCGAGTATGTCTTTGAACAGGGCGATGAGCCCAGCATCTTCTGCGGGCCGCTCAATGACAAGAAGATGAAAGCCGTTCTGAAAACCACCTTCGACCGCCTTTCCTTCGGCGGTCAGGCCAACAGGGATCAGCGGGTCTATTTTTTCAACACCAAGGAGATCCTGGGCAACAAATACGGAACGCCCAGCACCGTGTCCTTCCGCGTGGTGGACAGCAACATCGGCCTGAATATGGACGTCTCCATCCGTTGCTTCGGCGAATACAGCTATCGCATCACCAACCCGAAGCTGTTCTACGTCAACATTTGCGGCAACGTGGAAGGCGACTACACCCGCGAGCAGATCGACAGCCAGCTCAAGAGCGAGCTGCTGACGGCGCTCCAGCCCGCCTTCGCGAGGATTTCGGAGATGGACATTCGCTACAGCGCGCTGCCTGGTCATACGACGGAGATCGCTCAGGCGCTCAACGACGTCCTTTCCGAAAAATGGGTCAACCTGCGCGGCGTGGAAATCGTCTCCTTCGGCGTGAACTCCGTCAAGGCCTCCGAAGAGGAAGAGGCGACGATCAAGGAGCTTCAGCGCAACGCCGTATTCCGCAATGCCAACATGGCGGCGGCGCGCATCTGGTGGGCGCGGACGCAGCGAAGAATCAGGGCGGCGCGTTTACCGGCTTCGTGGGCATGAACATGGCGCAGCAGGGCGGCGGTATGAACGCGGCACAACTATTCCAGATGGGCGCGACGGCGACGGGCAAATTCTGCTCGGAATGCGGGGCGAAGCGCCCGTCCGGCGCGCCGGTATACCGCCGCGACAAGTGCAGCTGGCAGCCCGCCGAAATTCTGCCCCGAATGCGTCGATCCCTTTGACGATCAGGACCTTACCTGACGCGGCGATTTTCATTTTGTTTGTCTGAACCTTGTCCATGCGTCTCATAAAACACCCTGCTGTAAAGGCTGCAAACTGCCGGTGGAAATCCGGCGCACGCGCTCAGGAAAACTGTATAGCGTCGCATGGAAACGGGACTGAATCCGAACGAGGAAGGCGATTCTCTTGCCATGACGGTTTATCTGGCCATAACAGCCGCCGCTTGGCTTACGGGTTGCCCTCCCGGTAAAGCCCGATTTCCTTGATGGACACGCATTTTTGCAACCAGACCGAGTAACGGACGCCGAGGCAACGGAGTACCACCGCCGGATGACTGCTTTGTTCAAAGCATGCATTCGGCGGTTTTCTTTTGCTTCGACATTCGCTGCCCGGTCTTTTTGCATTTTGGAACACGGCAGTATCGCCTGTGCCGCTCTATGCCCCGGCTCCGGGAACAGGAGCGCGGACATGAGCGGCCTTATTTTCTTTGAGAAAATTTTTCAAATAGGAAATTACCCTTCCTATTTGGCTGTTAGGCTTCAGCCAGAGCCAAGGAAAAGAGGTGATCGACCGTGACGGCAAACGAGCGCCGCGCTGAAATCATGCGCATCATGACAGCGCGGAGACAGGAATCCATGGGTCGTCTCGCGCTGGAACTGGGCGTGACCCGACATACCATCCGCTCGGATATTACGGCGCTCACGGTCGATTATCCTCTGGAAACACAGCGCGGAAACGGCGGATGTGTCAAGGTAGCGGACTGGTACCATCCCCACCGCAACATCCTCAGCTGCGAACAGCAGCGCGTTCTTTCCGAGCTGATCGGCAACTGCGATGCATATCAGGCCAATGTGCTTCGGCAGATGCTGACGGAATATGGCTCCTTCCAACACAGAACGATGAAAGGAAGATCAGGATGAGCAAAATCAAGCTCCTGCTGGATGTGGTGCAGGATGTACGTGCATTGGCAGATAGCCTTCAGGCCGTTGCGGATTTCATTCAGCTGGGCACAGCATCGCCGGAGGAAACGCCCGCACAGCCGGTTGACAGTACGCCGCCCAAGCACACGAAGCCTCAGATCACCATCGATCAGGTGCGCACGCTGCTGGCCGAAAAGAGCGGAGAGGGCAAGACGCAGGCCGTCAAAGCCCTGCTGAATAAGTACGATGCGGGCAAGCTCTCCGGGGTCAAGCCGGAGGATTACGCCGCGCTCATGGAGGAGGCAAGGAAGCTGTAATGCCGGATACACACGCAAGATTTTCTCCCTCGGCGGCCAACCGCCGCATCCATTGCCCGCCTTCCCTGCTGCTGGAAGAACAGTTTGAAGAGGGCGAGAGCGTCTACGCCGCCGAGGGCACGGCAGGCCATGCGCTGGCCGAGCACCTGATTCGCAAGCACTTAAAGCAGCGTACCGCCCGACCCACATCCGAATACTACAAGGACGAGCTGCTGGAAGCGGTAGATGAGTATGTGTCCTTCGTCATCGGTGAAATCGAGGATGCTCGCCGGGAATGCCAGAGCCCCGTGCTGCTGGTGGAACAGCGCATCGACGCTTCCGAGTATGTGGATGGCTGCTTCGGCACAGCGGACATGGTCATCATCACCGATCAGGTAGCCCACGTCATTGATCTCAAGCTGGGCAAGGGCGTGGAGGTTCACGCGGAGGAAAACCCGCAGCTCATGATCTACGGGCTGGGCGTACTGCACATGGCCGAGGCGCTCTACGATATTGAAACGGTGCGCATGACCATCTTCCAGCCGCGCCTTGGCAATTCCTCCACGTGGAGCGTTTCGCCCGAATACCTGAAGCGCTGGGGCGACGAAGTGCTCCGCCCTGCCGGTGCGCAGGCGCTCATCGGCGCAGGCGATTTCTCCGCTGGCACATGGTGCCGCTTCTGCCGCGCCCGAACCCAGTGCCGCGCCCGTGCGGAAAGCTATCTGACGATGGCCAAGATGGATTTCCGTCAGCCCGCGCTGCTGTCCGACGCGGAGATTTCCGAGATCATCGGCAAGGCAGACGAGCTTTCCAAGTGGGCAGCAGATGTGTACGCCTTCGCACAGGACGAGGCTGTCAACCACGGCAAGGCGTGGCCCGGCTTCAAGGTGGTCGAAGGCCGCAGCATCCGCAAGTACACGGACGAAGCCGACGTGGTGCAGGCGGCGACCGCTGCCGGTTACAAGGACATCTACAAGAAAACCCTGATCGGTATTGGCGAGATGGAGAAGCTCATGGGCAAGGAGCAGTTCCGCTCCATCCTCGGCCAGTACGTCACGAAACCCCATGGCAAGCTGACGCTGGTGCCGGAATCCGACCGGCGCGAGGCTGTCACTGCCAGCACCGCCCAAGAGGACTTCGGAGGGAAGGGCTTTAGCCCTGACTAACGAGAGCAAATTGAAAATTTGCCGAGTGTAGGTGCGGATTGACTTAAGGCAATTCGCACCCGGAGATTACGGAGGTATGAAGAAGATGAGTAGCTTTTCCAATCCCAAGAAGGTCATGATCCCGTGCCGTTTTTCCTTCCTGCACTGCTGGGAGCCGGACAGCGTCAACGGCAGCGAGCCGAAGTACAGCGTCAGCGCCATCATTCCGAAGTCCGACACCAAAACGGTCAACGCTATCAAGGCGGCCATCGAGGTGGCCAAGCAGGAATCCCTGCCCAAGTGGGGCTGCAAGATTCCCCCGAACCTGAAGCTGCCTCTGCGGGACGGCGATATCGACCGCCCCGAGGATGAGGCGTATGCAGGCTGCTATTTCCTGAACGCCAACAGCCGTGAGAAGCCGCAGGTGGTGGATAAGCAGGTGCAGCCCATTCTTGACCAGACCGAGGTGTACTCCGGCTGCTACGGCAGGATCACCGTCACCTTCTACGGCTATAACTCCAACGGCAATCGCGGCGTCGCCGCCGGGCTGGGGAACATTCAGAAGCTCAAGGACGGCGATTCGTTGGGCGGCAGAGCCAAGGCCAGCGAGGAGTTTGAGTCGGTGGACGACGATGAGGATTTCCTCAGCTGACACACGACCGAGGCGGCGGGTTTCCCATGGCGGCATTCCCGCCGCCCTTTCTCTATGGAGGTGAACCTCATTGAACCACATCAGCCTTGATATAGAAACCTATTCCAGCGTCGACCTGAATAAATCCTCGGTCTACCGCTACAGTGAAGCGCCGGATTTTGAGATTTTGCTGTTTGACTATTCGGTGGACGACAATCCTGTGCAGGTGGTCGATCTGGCCAGCGGCGAGCGCATCCCGGAGGAAATCCTCGCGGCGCTTACGGATGAGTGCGTCGCCAAGTGGGCGTTTAACGCCAATTTCGAGCGCGTATGCCTGTCCCGGTATCTGGGAATGCCGAACGACGAGTTCCTCGATCCGGCACAGTGGCGCTGCACCATGATCTGGTCGGCATACCTCGGCCTGCCTCTGTCCCTGATGGGCGTAGGCGCGGCACTGGCGCTGGATAAGCAGAAGCTGAGTGAAGGCAAGGAGCTGATCCGCTATTTCTGCCAGCCGTGCGCCGCCACCAAAGCAAACGGCGGTCGCACCCGCAACCTGCCGCAGGACGCGACGGAGAAATGGACGCTGTTCAAAGCGTATAACCTGCGGGACGTGGAAACGGAGATGGGCATTCAACAGCGCCTGCGCCGGTATCCCGTGCCGGAGGGCGTGTGGGAACAGTACCGTCAGGATCAGGAGATCAACGACCGGGGCATTGCCATCGACCGGCAGCTGGTGGAAAACGCCATTCAGATGGACATGCGCTCTCGTGCCGAGCTGACGGAGCAGATGCAGAAGCTGACCTGCCTTGAAAACCCAAATTCCGTGCAGCAGATGAAAAAGTGGCTGGCCGAGCACAACGTGCTCACCGAGAGCCTTGGTAAAAAACAGGTCGCAGCGCTGCTCAAGGATTGCCCGCCTGATCTGAAAGAAGTGCTCATTTTGCGGCAGCAGCTGGCCAAGTCCAGCGTGAAAAAGTATATCGCCATGCGCAATGCTGCCTGTGCGGACGGGCGTGTGCGCGGCGCATTCCAGTTCTACGGTGCCAACCGCTCCGGGCGTTGGGCTGGACGCAACGTGCAGCTGCAGAACCTGCCCCAGAACCACATGGAGGAGCTGGCCGAAGCCCGAGAACGGGTACAGCACGGCGATTACGAAGCTGTTCAGCAGCGGTACGGCTCTGTGCCGGACGTGCTGTCCGAGCTGATTCGCACCGCCTTCATCCCCAGCGCAGGCAAAAAGCTCATCGTCAGCGACTTCAGCGCGGTGGAAGCCCGCGTGATCGCATGGCTGGCCGGTGAGCAGTGGTGCATGGAGGTGTTCGAGCGCGGCGGCGATATTTACTGCGCCTCCGCCAGCCAGATGTTCGGTGTGCCGGTGGAAAAGCACGGCGTTAACGGCCATCTTCGTCAGAAGGGGAAGATCGCCGAACTGGCTCTTGGCTACGGCGGCTCGGTGGGCGCACTCAAGGCCATGGGCGCGTTGGAGATGGGACTGACCGAGGAAGAGCTGCCTGCGCTGGTCAAGCAATGGAGAAACGCCAACCCGCACATCACCCGGCTGTGGTGGGACGTGGACGAAGCGGTTATGACGGCGGTGCGTGATAAGACCTCCACCTATGCCCACGGCATCCGCTTTCATGTACAGTCCGGAATGCTGTTCATTCACCTGCCTTCCGGCAGAGAACTGTGCTACGCAAAGCCCCGGATCGGCGAGAACCAGTTTGGCTCGCCATCGGTAACGTATATGGGCGTGGGCGCTACGAAAAAATGGGAGCGTATTGAACGGCAGGAGGTTTCGTATTTGCGCCTTTTACGCCGCCGGTACGAGGCGGATCAGTTTCACAGGCGAGTCCCCATCGGCAAAATCCAGCGTGAACGACGCTTCTTTGCCCTTCGATGCAAACGCCAGCTCCGTTTCCGCGCCGTTTTCAGCCAGCAGGCGAAGGGTGTAGCCCTCCAGCAGCTCGGCGGGCAGGGTGAACTTGACCTTTCCTTCGGGCTGGGTCAGCTGACCGCCGCGCTCAAAGCCTATGACCATCAGCGGTTCGCCGTCGGCCGTCTGGCCCATGCGCACCAGCGCCTCGCTGCCGGGCACAGGATTCCCCTTGGCCGAAGCGCCTTCCGCCAGCGTCAGCCGCGCGCCGTCGCTGACTTCGCCGCATACGGGGCAAAGGGTGAACTCTTTGACGGTCTGATCGTCCGCCGTCAGCTTGCAGGC
>OLQT01001519.1_pt1 | contig 14167 bp, 10 predicted proteins | sample 1672651 | NCBI WGS metagenome assembly OLQT01 (sample SAMEA3136709, study PRJEB25190) | human gut metagenome | biome: human gut; feature: human-associated habitat; material: faeces | place: Austria | collected 2013 | reverse complement strand
AATGCAGGAGATGGGACTTGAACCCACACGATCTTGCGACCACAGGCACCTGAAGCCTGCGCGTCTGCCAATTCCGCCACTCCTGCATTTCTTGTCTTGCGGCTCTCATGTGCCGTTCAACAAAACATATATTACCAGATGATTCCGAATCTGTCAACAGCTTTTTTCAAATTTTTTCAAAAAATTTCAAATTTTCTTTTTTGCCCCGAAAAGCCCGCCATCCGCAGGGCTTTTCGGGAGATCCTGCATCACCTGGACTCCCGGCAGGAAATTGCCGTCAGCAGCGCAATTCCGAAGAAAATACAGAAATCAGAAACATTGAACACAAGTCTGCGGAACTTCTCCGGTCCAAACCGGAAGCTGACATAGTCGGTCACGTAACCTCTCTTATGCCGGTCATACCAGTTCGACATGCCGCCGCCAATCGTAAGCGCAAGCCCAAGCTTCTTCGCCTTACACTTACGTCTGCCCGCCAGCGCTCCGAGACGCGCCCACAGTCCGGACAGCAAAAAGAAGGTGAGAATTTCCACCTTCTTCGTGCTGTCCGCGAAGCCGCCGCCCGCTACGCCGCGGTTATGACATTTCCGCAGGACAATATGTCCTTTACAGACCGGGATCTGCTCATTTTCCTTTAACTCCTCTTCTGCCTTCTTTTTCAGGCATCCGTCTGCAAGGAAAACCGCTCCCGGCAGCAGGGTCCAGATCATTCCTCTTCCGGTACCTCTGCTTCTTTTTCAGGCTCTTCTTCCGGCTCTTCTTCCGGCGCTGCCGCTTCGGTTTCTTCTGCTTTTTCTTCCGGTTCTACGTGTACAAACTCGGCATCCTCCGGCTCTTCTTCCTTCTCCGGCATAGCAGCACCGCAGCGCATGCAGAAAGCTGCATCTTTCGGAACACTTGCGCCGCAGGCCGGGCATACGATGCGGCCTCTCTTGTTTGCCACGTCTTCCCTGCAGTCTGCAATCTCTTTTTCCAGATCGGTGATATCTTTGCAGATGCCGGCAAGATTCTCGTCGAATGCTTCGCCGTTCAGATAGCGGTTGTAGATGATCTGTCCGATATCCTGGTAATTCTTCTCAATCTGATCCTCAAGCGCATGCTGACGGGTGCGGATCTTCTGAATTTCTACGAATTCATCTGTTTTCTTTCCCACAGTATCCACTGTTTTTTTCAGTGTTTTACTTAAATTTCCAAAAAAATCCTCTGCCATAGTTAAAACCCTCTCTTTCTTATCTCTTATTTCAAGAAAACGCCAGTTTCACGTCTGCTCCGCTGTGTTTTCCAGTTACCTTATTTCTGCTCTAACTTTGGAACTTCCTGACCGCGCAGGAGAATCGTCGGCCCGCCGGTCTTTTCAATATAGTCTTTTGTGATGATAACCTCTCCGATGCTGCTGTCCTTTGGAATCTCATACATGATATCCAGCATGAAATCCTCGATGATCGAACGGAGTGCTCTCGCACCGGTATCTTTTTCCAGCGCTTTTCTTGCAATAGAGCGAAGTGCATCATCATCAAATTCCAGTTTCACCTCGTCGAGTTCGAGCAGTCTCTTATACTGCTTCAGGATCGCATTTTTCGGTTCTTTTAAGATCTCGACCAGCATATCCTCATTGAGACTCTCCAGCGTAAATACGATCGGCAGACGGCCAAGGAACTCCGGCACCATACCGAAAGTCCGAAGGTCTTCTAAGGTCACCTGTGACAGCAGGTTCTTATCCCCATCATACTTGTCCTTCAGATCCGCCTGGAAGCCAATGGAAGCTGTCTTGTTCAGACGCTCCTTGATGATGTCCGTCAGATCCGGGAAGGCACCGCCGCAGATAAAGAGAATGTTTCTGGTATTGACGGTCTCGAGCGGAACCATCGCATTTTTGCTGTTGGCTCCCACCGGAACTTCGATATCGCTGCCCTCGAGGAGCTTCAGCATTCCCTGCTGTACGGCTTCTCCGCTGACGTCTCTCTGGTTTGTATTTTTCTTTTTCGCAATCTTGTCGATCTCGTCAATGAAGATGATACCGTGCTCCGCGCGCTCCACATCGTTGTCTGCGGCCGCTAAAAGCTTAGATACCACGCTTTCAATATCATCACCGATATAACCCGCTTCGGTAAGGGATGTGGCGTCCGTGATGGCAAGCGGCACATCTAAGAGGCGTGCCAGTGTCTGCACCAGATACGTTTTTCCGGAACCGGTCGGTCCGATCATCAGCATGTTGGATTTTTCGATCTCGATATTTCCGTCCTGCGGTGCAAAGACACGTTTGTAATGGTTGTAAACGGCAACCGACATGACTTTCTTTGCACGGTCCTGGCCGATGACGTATTCGTCAAGCATCGCCTTGATCCGGTGCGGCGGCGGAATGTCCTTGATGGAAAATTCTTTTGTTTTCTTCTTTTCTTCTTTTTTCTTTACCCGCTGCCGGTTCGGGATCTGGTTGGAAAGCCCGGAGAGATCGAGCATGCCGATATTCGGCATGTTGTTCATATTATTCATCATCTCATTGATCTGGCCCGGGTTCTGGTTCATGGCATCAAAGCTCTTCTGCATGCAGTCCGGGCAGATATTGATGTTTCCCGGAAGGGTAATCATCTTTCCGGCTTTGCTCTCCGGTCTGCGGCACATGAAGCAGACTTTTTCATAGGTATCTTCTGTATGATGGTCAGAGCTTTTTGTTTCCGCCTTCGTTTCGTCCGCGGTACCGTCCACTCTGTCTTTCTCTTCTGACATGATTTTTCAAATTCCTTTCTGTAATAGATCGCTTGGTCTAGCTTGATTATAGCCCAAAAGCCATAGGGTCACAAGTAAAAACTTTCTTAAAAATTACCAACTTTTTTAAGAATTTTACAAATTCAAAAAATTATATCAAAAAATGCAGAAAAAGGCGGACAGCCAGGCGTTCATATTCCTGTGCTGTCCGTCTTTTTTCTCTTAGGAAATAGTTATTTCGAGTTTTTATCTGTTGCCAAACGGATTCTGAATACCCTGGTCATTCTGATCGGAGCTTCCGGTTCCATCGTTTGTGGTTCCGTTGCTGCTTCCGCTCGTCTGCGGCATATCTGCTGCAGAGCCAAGGGTCAACGTCAGTGTTACTTCTTTGTACTCACCGTTGTCCGCACGCTGTACGGTGACATCTACGGTCTCGCCTGCCGCATAATAGGTCAGTGTCTCTTTTAAGCCTTTGGCGTTCGAGATGCTTCTTCCATCAAACGTGGTGATAACATCGCCTTTCTTGAAGCCCGCATCGGGCTGCCGTCCACAACGCTCATGATGCAGACACCGGTCGGAATACCGTAGTTCTGGGAAACATCTGCGCTGACATCCGCCATGTTGATTCCGATATAAGCGGCCTTATCATCGCTGACTTTGTATCTTGTTGTCAGGTTCATCAGGTTCTGCAGAATCGGCTCCGCTTTCGAAATCGGGATCGCAAAGCCCATGCCCTCGACCTGTGTGGAGCTGTATTTTGCTTCGTTAATGCCGATCAGCTCACCGTTCATGTTCAGAAGGGCGCCGCCGCTGTTTCCAGGGTTGATGGCTGCATCGGTCTGGATCAGTCCCTCAGAAGTAATCGTCTCGCCGGTACTCTCATCCTGACTGGAGATCGTACGGTCTTTTGCACTGATATATCCGCTCGTCAGGGACTGGCCGGTTCCCAGTGCATTTCCGATTGCCACAACCTGATCACCGACCTCAAGGTCATCGGAATTTCCCATCACGGCAATTTTGATCTGGCTCTTTGTCTCGTCCTTGATGTCGGAAAGTTTTACTGCAACAACAGCAAGGTCATTGTCCGCATCGGTACCTTTGATCTGGCCTTCTACCGTCTCATCGTCGATAAAGCTGACGGAAAGAGACGTTGCACCGCTGACAACGTGGTTGTTTGTCGCAATCAGGAGCTCATCGTCGTTCTGTCCGACAATAACTCCGGTTCCGCTTGCAGGAACTTCCTGGCTTGTGGTTCCGAAGAATGTCTCAACTTCTTCCACCGTTGTCGTAGAAATTGCTACCAGAGACGGCATCGCACTCGATGCAACATCTTTCACGGACATCTCGCCGGTTGCTTTTACGGTATCGGAGGTATCACTGCTGTCTGCTGCCGTTGTTGTGGTGGTCGTCGGAATTGTAACTTCCTGCTTCTGCTCTGTTGCTGTACCGATCACTTTCGTACCGACTGCTGCAGTCCCAATGAAAACACCGCCTGCCACGAGTCCGAAGCACGCTGCCATGGCAAGTGTCATGCCCCATTTTTTTGCGGCTGACATTGGTTTTTTCGCTTTCTTTTTGTGATCCTGCGGCTGCGGAACGGCAGAAAACTGTGGTTTTTCCTGCTTCGGAGCACTCTGTGTCTGTGACTGGTACTGATAATGTTCTGTCTTTGCAGAAGATGTCCGCTCTGCCTTTGCCTCCGACGGGTCCGGTTCTCCGGTGTAGGAAGCGCTGTTATTCTCCTCGCCGGTCTTTCCGCTGATTTTCGGATTCACCCAGCTGTAGGTTGTCGTTTTCTTTTCTTCCGCCTTCGGCGCTTCTGCGGTTTCCTGCGGTTTTTCCGTCTCTGCTGCACTCTGCTCTGCTGTCGTTTCTGCTTTTACTTCTTCTGTATGCTCTGCAGCTTTGGTTTTCTCTGCTGCCTCACCATTTATTTCTTCTTTTTTGAATTCTTCACTCATGGCTGATCCCTCTTTCTCTTTTCTATCTCAGGCACCAATACACAGTGCTCTTATTTCTTTCTTCATTTTCTACTGCCTATTGTACGTTAGAATTGTGTTGAAACTGTGATAATTTTGAAAAAAGAGGAATTTTATGCTGCGGTTTTTATTCTACCGTAACCGATTTCGCCAAGTTTCTCGGTTTATCCACATCGAGGCCTCTGCCGATCGATACGTAGTAGCCAAAGAGCTGCAGCGGAATGATCGCCAGGGAGTTTGCAAAAATCGGATTTGTCTCCGGCAGGTAAACTACGTAGTCGGCTACTTTTTCCACTTCTGTATTGCCAACGGTCGTTACCGCCATGACAAACGCGCCTCGTGTCTTCACTTCCTGAATATTGCTGATCGTTTTCTTGTAGAGCTCCGGCTGGGTCAGCACGGCTACGACAAGGCGTCCGTCCTCAATCAGGGAAATGGTTCCGTGTTTCAGCTCACCGGCTGCATACGCCTCGGAGTGGATGTAGGAAATCTCTTTCAGCTTCAGGGAGCCCTCCATCGAGATTGCATAGTCGATGCCGCGTCCGATGAAAAAGACGTGTTCTGCCGCAAGATAACGGTTGGCAAAACGCTGTACGTTCTCCTTATGGGACAGCAGCAGGGAAATCTGCTCCGGCAGGCGCTCAAGGCTCTGGATCATCGCATCGAAGTCATTCTGCGAAACGGTTCCGCGTACTTTGGCAAACTTCATCGCCAGAAGGTACTGCGCGATAAGCTGTGTGCTGTACGCTTTCGTTGTCGCAACAGCGATCTCCGGACCGGCCCAGGTGTACATGACATTGTCTGCCTCTCTTGCAATCGAACTTCCAACTACGTTTACGATGCCAAGGGTACGCACGCCCTTTTCTTTTGCAAGGCGGAGAGCCGCGAGGGTATCGGCCGTCTCACCCGACTGGCTGACGATGACCACGAGCGTATTTTCCGGCAGAATCGGATCACGGTAGCGGAATTCGCTTGCCAGATCTACCTCAACCGGGATTCTTGCCAGCTTTTCGAAGATGTATTTTGAGGTTACACCGGTGTGGTATGCGGAACCGCAGGCAACGATAAAGATTTTGCGGATCGCGCGGATCTCCTCATCGGTCATGCCGAGTTCTTCGATCACAACATCACCGTTCTTAATACGCGGCGTCAGGGTATCTTTTACGGCTTTTGGCTGCTCATGCATCTCTTTCAGCATGAAATGCTCATAGCCGCCTTTTTCTGCCGCATTCATATCCCAGTCGATGTGGGTTGCCTCTTTCTCCAGCTCCTCCTCGTCAATATTGTAGAAGTGAAGGCCATCGCGGGTCAGTTTCACGATCTCCTCATTTTCCAGAAAATAGACATCTCTTGTATATTTCAGGACAGCCGGAACGTCGGATGCAATCAGGTTTCCGCTCTTACTTGTACCAACGATCAGCGGACTGTCTTTACGGACCGCATACACCTCATCCGGATAGTCGCGGAACAGGATACCCAGTGCATACGATCCCTCCATGCGGTGCATAACCTTTGTGATCGTTGCAAGCGGATCGCCGTTATAATAGTAATCCAGCATATGGGCAATCACCTCGGTATCTGTCTCCGAAAGGAACTCATATCCTTTGGACATCAGTTTTTTCTTTAATTTCAGATAATTCTCAATAATTCCATTGTGTACAACGACAATCGAGTGGTCTTTATTGAAATGCGGATGTGCATTCAGATCGGAAGGTGCCCCATGCGTTGCCCATCTCGTATGTCCGATTCCTACGGTACCCGGAAGTGTCGCTCCATTTTGTGTCATTTCCTCAAGCACCTTCAGACGGCCCATTGCTTTCTGCATCTGAATTTTGTTTCCATCGTATACAGCAATTCCGGCCGAATCGTATCCGCGGTACTCCAGCTTTGACAATCCGTCCAGCAGCACCGGGGCAGCCTGGCAGGTTCCAATATATCCAACAATTCCACACATAGATTTTTTCCTCCTAACAGCAAAAGGCGGCACCCTTGTTCTGTTTTCAGGTTATGCCGCCTTCTAATTTCTTGTTCTTTACTTTTTTACCACGCTGCTCCGTTCTCTGTCAACCTTATGGAGCATTTCGTATTTACTTACAAAATCTTTTTATTTTTGTTTTTTACTTTCACTTATCTTCTATTTCGTTTTTTTCTTATCTTTCCGTGATATTCCCACCACGTTTTGTTTGAGGTACACCAGCGGATCACACCGTCCGGAAGGCTTTTGTATCGTTTTCCGAGGAAGTATCCCACATATTTGAATCCGCTTTGAAAAAATAACGTGACGAGCAGCCACGGCTTATGAATTTTGCAGACGTAGGATGCCGATTTTTTCACCATACGGATTCCCTCACCCTCAGACGGATACGCATCAAAGATCTCCGGATGCTGTGCCTGGGATACACCGAGGTCGAAATTGCGGTGAAGCTGTGCCAGACAACCGTAATTGTGGGAATGTACCACCTTCGCATCTGCCGCATAGGCAATCGCATAGCCCGCCTGCACAAGATGCCCGGCATAGATCATATCTTCGTTAAACAAGGTGCTTTCTACAAATCCACCCAGCTCTTCATATGTCCTGCGGTCATACATTGCACAGACATTGGAGCAGAAAAAAGTCTTAACACCAAGTTTTGGCAGATCACCGGCATCCTTGATATCACTCTCCTCCGGATAGTTAAAGCCTCTCGTAAACCGTTCCAGTGTACGGCAGTCATCCCGCGGAAGCTGCCGCGCATAGGCCGCCTTCACATGCGGCAGTGAAAATTTTTCCACCAGATGTTCCACGCACGCATTGTCGTACGGCATGGCATCCTGGGTCATAAAAAGCAAAAGATCCGCATCCGAACTTTCTGCCATCGCCCTTCTCGTTCCGCCGTGGTCAAATTCGCTTGGCCGGATATGCTCTACCATAATTTTATCCGATAACTGCTCCCACGCCGGGTTCCAGAACTTTTTCCCTGTGTTTACAACCCGGATCGACCGGATCGGGTAAGTCTGTTCCAAAAGGCGGGGCAGAAGCTCTGCGAACTCCTGCCCTGGTTTATACGTTGGTATCATAACATCAACGGTATAGAATTTCATGTCTGGTTTTCTCCCTCGTATTTAGTCGCCTGCGATCACCGAATCTGCCTCTGCACCAGGCCCCTGGTTCAGCACATAGCCGATCATATCTTCATCGTAACCGCTCTTTCTTGCAATGTAGTCGCTGTACTCTGTAACAGCCGCAGACGGTTCATACGAAAGACCCGGATACAGATATTCATGCAGCTCTCTTACATTGAACTCCAGCGTAACCGGAATTACAACATCCTCACCAAGGGCATTCACTACATTTTCACCATAGCAGAGCTGGAACGGATAGGCATAGGAGGTTCCCATCGTATACGTTACCGCATGCATACCAAGTTCCAGGATTTCATTCTTGGTAAGACTGGTGCTGACATTTCCCATCACCTTGTCCAGAATTTCCGGAATCTTGGTCGGATTCTGTTTCAGCTTCTGTACCATAAGATTGATAACAATTCGCTGACGGCTGGTACGTTTTGCATCATCACCGCCGCCATAACGGATCCGCGCATAGGAGGTAGCAAGCGCACCGCTGACATGACGTACTTCGCTGTAATCATCCCCAAGGTCCTCATCATACGGAATAGCTTCATACTCTACGCCCTGTGCTTCCGATACCTCTCTGTTGTAGTTGTTTGCATGAACACACTCTGCATTTGTCATCTCGATGTCGAGACCGCCCAGGACATCAATCGCATCGGCGAGTGCCTTGAAGTTTACGGTAACGTAATCGGTCAGTGCAAAGTCAAGGTTTGTATTCAGCATGGAGAGCATACTCTCCGGGCCGCCGCGGTTGTATGCGGAATTGGCTTTGTCAAACTCATAATATTCATCGGTATATTTCGCCATATTCATCCAGGTGTCACGCATAATCGACACCATACGGATTTCCTGCTTGTCATGATCAATACAACAGAGAATAATCGTGTCACTGTTCATGCTTTCTGCCAGCTCGGAGCCTTCCACACCTCTGGCATCCACGCCGACCAGCGCGATGACCTGTGTACCGGACATCTGTGAGAGATCGGTATTTGCCTTTACTTCACTGTTGATCTGAATCTGGGAGCTGTCCAGCGTATCCTGATTCATCTTATCCATCGAACGGTTGATCCATACGTAGACGAACAGAATTCCGGAAAGAATCAGCAGAACGGTGATTTCAATTCCGAAAATTATTTTTCTGCGGCGCATTTTTTTGTATTTTCTGCTCTTTTTGTAATTCTTCTTCGACATCTCTTTTCCCCTTATCTTTTAGTAAGCGTTTTTATTCACAAATCCTTTGAAAAAGGTCAGGAACAGAATTTTAAAATCAAGTCCCAGCGTCCAGTTTTCAATATAATACAGATCACAGTCAATACGCTTGCGGATAGAAGTATCCCCCCGGTATCCATTCACCTGCGCCCATCCCGTAAGACCGGGACGAACCTGATGTTTTACCATATAACGCGGGATCTCCTCCCGGAATTTTTCCACAAAGAAAGGTCGCTCCGGCCTCGGTCCGACCAGGCTCATATCTCCTTTTAAGATGTTAAAGAGCTGTGGAAGCTCATCAATGCTGGTATGGCGCATGAATTTTCCAAATCCCGTCACACGCGGGTCATTCTTCACGGTCCATGCCTTCTTTTCTTTCTCCTCCGTCTGAACTTCCATCGAACGGAACTTGTACATTTCAAACGGTTTGTTGTGCAGTCCGACGCGTGTCTGACGGTAGATCAGCGGACCCGGTGAGGTCAGCTTGATCATGATGCAGGAAAACAGCATCACCGGTGAGAACAGAATGATCGCCACGAGCGCGCCGAAAATATCCACAATCCGTTTCAGCATCGCGTTGAACGTGTTGGAAAGCGGCACATAGCGGATATTGACGACAGGAAGTCCCTGCAGGTCTTCTGTGTACGGCTTTGTCGGAATGATGTTGTGGTAATCCGGCACAAACTGGGTATGTACGCCGGATTTTTCACACATGGCAACGATCTCCTCCAGGCGGAAGTATTCGTTCAGGCCAAGGGTAATGGCAATTTCATCCAGTTTGTTTTCCGGCAGAATGACTGAAAGATTGTTGATTCTTCCAAGAACCTTGATACCGCGGTACATCGTTCCCGCTTTGACATGGTCATCAAGGATTCCGCGGACGAGATAGCCCCACTCCGGGTTTGCAATGATCCGGTCAATGTATTCCTCGGTCGCACGGCTGTAGCCGACCATCAGAATCTGCTTCTGGTTGCGGCCGTGTTTCCACATATTGCTTAAGATATAGTGGATCAGATTTCTTACGATCGTTTCCAGTGTCACATTCAGCACAAAGAAGATGCAGAGCATACCACGGGAAAAGTGAACCTGGCGCACCATGTAAAGGCTGGCCAGCCAGACCAGAAATCCAACCGTATTCGCTTTTAAGATATTGGCAAATTCCAGACGTCTTCCCTGAAAACGCTTGGATGCATAGAGATTGAATGCATAGTAAAGCAGCAGATAGCCGGGCACGATATAGAGCAGTGCCATCATATACGTCGCCGGCGGCAGAATTCCCCTCTCCGGATGATTATTCATAACGCCCAGCCGCACATAGCAGTACCAGGACAGTACATAGGAAAGTGCGAGCACCAGGGCATCGATCAGAACGTGCATCCGGTCAAAATATTTCTGATTATCGTTGATCAAATTCGTTCACCTTATCTGTTTTTTTCGGGATTTAAAAATTCCCTACCCCTAACTATACAATAAGTTCCAAAAAAGAGCAATCATATTTTTCTAACATTCTTCTTATTTCCGTAAACTTTTTAACTTTTTCGTAATCTTTTGAAAGAATCCTTATGCCCTCTCCAGAAATCTCCGGAACACATTGATAAAAAGCTCCCATTCGATGACAAAATACGTACCGAGGCGCTTCCACTCGAAACGGATCTTTTTTGCTCTGTTTTCCGGCTTCCGGCAGATGAAAAAACCATTCTTGATTCCTGCCAGATATTCTTTTCCGTATCCTTTCGATGCAAAAAAGACCAGTTTTGCCGAAAAACCGAGGATAAAGGCCGGCAGGTTAAGTAAAATCTGTAAAACCGGCATATTTTTATAGATCAGATAAATATTGTTCCTGGAAGAATAACGGATTTTAAAGAGGTTATACCGGGAGCCGCTCGTTCCGCTTCCGACGTGGTAAACCTTCGCGGACGGCTCATACCAGTTCTCGTAGCCCAAAAGCCGCGCACGATAGCCGATGTCGGTATCTTCCAGATAAGCGAAATGTTCTTCGTCAAAAAGTCCGGTCTTTTCCAGAAATTCCCGGCGGTAGATTGCTGCTCCGGCGCAGGCCGCAAAAATCCGGTCGGACGTTTCAAATTCACTGACCGGTTTTCCTTTTCCTCTTGCGAATGCCCATCCCAGCATATTATAGTAATTTCCCGCATCGTCGATTTTATCACGCTCCTGATAGGAAATCAGCTTTGCGCTGCATGCAAACGCATTCTTTCTTTTACAGATTCCCTCATAAAGGCGCTCGACAAAGTCCGGGAACACTTCGGTGTCGTTGTTTAAAAGGATCACATACGGCTCCTTCGACTGGCGGATGCCTTCGTTGACCGCACGGCTGAAGCCATAGTTATCATCGAGCTGGATGATTTTCGTCTCCGGGTAGTGTTCCCGCAGAAACGCACAGCTCTCATCCTGTGAACCATTGTCCACGAAATATGTGGTAAATTCCGTAAAGGTCTGCTTTGCAAGCGCTGCAAAGCACGTCTCCAGATACCGGTATCCATTATAATTTGGTATTACAACTGCTACTTTGTCCATGGTTTTACTCCCCTGCCGTCGGCACGCAGTCCATAGTTCCACGATGCCAGCGTTAAATTTGGATTGTAGCAGGGATCTCCTGCCTTTAACAGCCCAATCCAGCGGCTGCGCATAAATTCGATTTCCGACTGGAAGCGGCGCACCTTCTTCTCGTCATCCTCTGCTCCCCTGGATTTCGATTCATAATGGTACAACTCCACGTGCGGATTGTATACGATTTTATAACCTGCTTTTCCAATGCGCAGACACAGATCAACATCATTGAAAGCGACGGACAGTTCTTCTTCAAAGCCGCCGACCTCCTCAAAGACCTCTTTTCTCATCATCATGCACGCTGCTGTCACCGCACTCACATTCATCTGGAGCGATGCCTTATGCAGGTAGCCGCTTCTTCCGCGCGCCAGTCCTAAAAAGGCGTGGCCCGCAATGCCGCCGATACCGATGATGATACCCGCATGCTGCACCGTGTTGTCCGGGTAATACAGCTTCGCGCCGACCGCCCCGATCTGCGGTCTTTGCAGATTGGACACCATTTTTTCCATAAAATCGGGTGTGATGATTTCCATATCGTTATTGAGAAACAGGAGATACTCTCCCTTTGCCTCTTTGACGCCGAAATTATTGATCGCAGAATAGTTAAAGCCCTGTTTTGGATACTTCAGGACACGGATGCCCTGTGCTTCGAGTTCTTTGTAATAGGAAAACGTTGCTTCCTCAGTGCTGTTGTTCTCAATAATCAGAATCTCATAGGATGGATACATGCACTTCTTCTTAATGGATTCCAGACAAGTGCGTAACGTATCGGCCTGATCCTTGTTCGGGATCAGAATCGAAACCAGAGGCGTTCCCCGCAGTTTATAATCTACATCGTAGAAGCCATAATCCGAACGCAGTGTGATGGTTCCCTCTTCGCCGCAGCGCGCAAGGTTTCCCTCAATTGCCTTTTTTCCGGCCTCATACGCGTACAGCTTGCTTGCCGGATTGTCTGCGGTGGAAGCGCTGTGGACCCTCCAGTGATATAAAACTCTCGGAATGTGTACAATTTTTCCCGCCATTTCCGTGCAGCGGAAGATATAATCATAATCCTGCGCCCCATTGTATTCCGGACGAAGGCCGCCGGTTTTCTCCGCAATCTCCCGCCGTACAACGAAGAAATGGCAGATATAATTGTTTGACCGCAGCAGATCCAGATTGAAATCCGGTTTGAAATGCGGCTGGAAATACTCGGACAGATCGGTCCGTACCTTGTCCTCATCGGTATAAAAAGCATCGATGGACGGATCTTTTTCCAGACGGATGGCAATTTCAAAGAGTGCATCCGGCGCAAGCAGATCGTCGTGATCCATAAAACCGACGAAATTTCCCGCTGCTGCGGCAAGCGCTGCATTTGTATTCTCTGCAATGCCGATATTTTCCGGAATCGGAACGTTCTTTACGCGCGGATCTTTTCCGGTATACTCTTTCAGGATGCGCGCCATCGTCTCATCCTCCGGGCTGGCATTTCCGATCACCAGTTCCCAGTTTTCATAACTCTGTTTTTCCAGGGATTCGATCATCTGACGCAGAAAAATTTCCGGCGTACGGTAAGCCGGAACAACAACGCTGATCTTCGGACAATAAGAAAATTTATGATTTTTCTGACGCGCCAGGTCCTCCTCTTTTGCGCAGTACTGCTCCCGCCACGGTCCGTACGGAACCTCCTCCGGCTCCATCCGCTCCGAAAGACGGATCAGGAATTCCTTTGGCCCATAATGTTTCAGGTAACGCAGTCCCTTCTGTATGTTGTAAGGTTTCAATTTCCGTATAAAACGGAGCCATTTCATATCTGACACTTTTTTTAACTCCTTGGGGTTTTTGTTTTTCAGGTTTTTTGTTTTTTCCGTATGAACTCGTTCGCATTATACTCTATTTTACTGCATTTTGCAAATCCCGACTGAAAATATTAAGAAATTATGTATTTCTTCCCTGTTCGATTTATGTTATAATCTCATCTTTGACTGTTGATTATAGCTATTCTCTTAATTAACGCAAATTCCAGATGCGTGGAACCACCCTTTGCAATCATTCGTGCTTATTGTTTCTAAGGCCGCTTTTACAGCCTCAGGTAGTTCAGCAGCAACACGGACTTTCCTCTTTCTGAGAAAGGATTTCATTTTTGACCACATTTTTTCAATAAGATTCAAATCTGGACTGTATGGTGGCAAATATAGATAGGAGATCCCCGCCTTGTCTAAAAGTTCCGTCACTATTTTGACATGATGAGAACGCATGTTATCCATGATTACAACATCGCCTTTCTCAAGGCTCGGTATCAATTGTTTTCCCATATATTCACGAAATCGCTGTGCAGTTGTTCCACCTTGGTACGTAGTATATACCAGACTGCCGTTAAGCCGGATGAATGACAAAACAATTGTTCCGGCAGGCGTGTTGATCGAGGTAGCATCCATGGCACGTTTTCCATGTACTGCATGTGCATAGTGTCTTGTGAGGTTTGTATTAATACCGCTTTCATCGAGATATATTTGATGTTCTGCATTTGCACCAGATATAGTTTCTATCCATTGACTGCGTTTTCTCTGCACATCGGGGACGCTCCTGTTCTTTTGCATGCAAAGACTTTTTCTTATAAG
>OLQT01001510.1_pt1 | contig 14210 bp, 10 predicted proteins | sample 1672651 | NCBI WGS metagenome assembly OLQT01 (sample SAMEA3136709, study PRJEB25190) | human gut metagenome | biome: human gut; feature: human-associated habitat; material: faeces | place: Austria | collected 2013 | reverse complement strand
GTATCGGGAAGCGCCGCTCTTATGATGGAATGGGGTATTCTGCGCGGAAATGACCCGTTTTTATATGGTGAAAAGCTGAAAGCTTATCTCATCGCAGGCGCAAAACCCATCGCATCCGAGAGCGAATACCCGAACAGGCGGGTGGGATGGGGACGACTTTGTTTAGAAAGTAGCCTGCCAGATTAAAGTTATTGAAGGATTCGATAGAAGAAATAAAAGCGCAATGTAAAGAGTTAAACGACAAATGAGACATATTTTTATCTCTGTACTATCTTGTACTTTGCTACGAAAATAAAACTCGTAGCAAGGTACTTATAGTGTTCATTTGTCTGGCAACTCTTTTTTATTTAACTGTTAATAACTTGCTGTTTAAAATTTTTTGAATGCAAAGAGAATCACTTACCCAAAAGATATTCTTCCAACATTTCCTTTACTTTTTTCTCAATTTCGTCTATGATCTCTTCACACCTTGTCTTTTTCATCCCTGCACCAGTTCCTACCGCCAGTAACTCTTTTCTGCCTGGATTTCTTCCATTTCCATCTACTGACGTAGTATGTTCGCCATAATACGTATTACTGTAAGTAAGATCATATGCCGGACTTAAATGCCATTTATCTTCGTCTGCTTCGTACAAATACGTGAAGTTCTTCGAATGATCATCTCTGTTATGTGCAAAAACATTGAAACACATTCGGCGGAACATATTTTCAACATCTTCATCGCAATTGCGTGTCATGATTTTTGTCAGTTTCATTAATCCATGATAGTCCAGACTTGGCTGCTCAAAATCCAATTCCAGAATTGCAGCTGTCGTCAACATGTGCACTTTCTTTTTCCCTTTCAAACAGTTTCTCCTGTCAAACCTTTTAGTTCCAAAATATCCTTTACATTTTTCTGATGGAAACAATCTCGTTTCACTCATCATAATTCCGCAGGCCTTGGCACAGCAGGAATAGTCATATTCCATTTTTCCTGCATCTTTTCCGTCCACATGCGCTGGAAATTTGATAATCCATTCTTCATTATCAATGGGTGTCATGATTTTAGGTCTTGCTCCGCCGATGGTACCTCCCAGCAGATACAATTCGTCCAGTTTATCCGAATACTCTGTATTCAGTATCTTTTGACACTCTTCCGCCAGTTTGTCCAGATCTGCACTGCTCTGCTCCTCTGGAAAATTCTTTTCCGGGTGATATGTCAACGCTCCCATCCCCGATGTGCCCACAATCGCCAGACGATCCAGTACGGTCAGTTCATCCGGATTTTGTTTATGTGCCCGTAACAGGCGATCCAACAGTAATCTGCCCCAATGATCTGGAAGACTGTCCGCAAAAACCCCAAATAATCCTTCAAAATGATCCTTAACTGGAACAAATACCTGTTTTTGCAAAGGCAATGAAAATGGGTTGATCGAAAATCCGGTTTCCAGCCATTCATCACTGTACTGAAATGCCACTTTGTGGTCTGCCGTCATAGCTAATGTTCCCACCGTTTGATCCTCATAACACACCTGCAGTACTTTATCTTGTTTCATTGATAACCTCCTGAATATCTTTATACGGTACCTGCGTGAAAATATTTCTGAGCTCATCTGCAAGATCCAGTGCGATTGCAATTTTCGTTAAAGATAACAGGGAAATTTGTCCTGTCGTTTCGAATCTTTTGATTGAGCCGTAACTCACTCCGCTTATAGATGCTAATTTTTCCTGCGTAATTGAACGTCTCTTTCTGATTTTTCTCACTCGCTGCGCAAGTTTTTGATCCAGTTCTTCCGGAGTTTCCCATATAAATTGTTCCATTTTTTCCCCTTCTTGTTACAGATTATATGTTATCTAAAATATCCTGTTTTTATTCAAAACAGATTATATATTATCTATTCTATTTTACCACTCACGTGCAGAAAGCACAATGATTTCCTGCCCTGTTTCCATAAAAACTCCACCCCGTTTTTGTAACTGCAGATAAATTTTGCATCTCCTTTACTCTATAGGGATAATTTGCGCTTTTTTGACTATCCGGTAGTATTTGTTTCAGAGTAAGTAAAAAAGCCTCTGCCGGGCAAAAATTTTGCTTTCCGGCAGAGGCTTTGCTGGTCAAACGGATATTCATGCAAGCATGATTCGCGATTTTTCTTCCATTTCGCATGGCTTGGAATCGTTACAAATACTGGCTGAATTCCACTTTTTCTTTATTTGGTCCTTCGATCGTGAAGAAACGGACGCCATTTTCCCAGAACGGAAGGAAATGTACTTCATCCTGCGTCGTATTCAGACCGGCCCCGGTAATCATTTCGTGAACCTTTTCAATATTCTTTACGTCAATCGCCACATGGTCGATTGCTCCGGGTTTCAGTGCTGCAGCTTTGTTTTCGTACGTTTCGATCACAAGTGTTCCAAGCTTTAAAAATGCCACTTTCTCATCCGCCGCCTCATTTACGGTGCGGAATGCAATTTCAAATCCAAGCTTTTCATAAAACGCAATCGTCATCTCAATATCGTTGGTCGGAATACCGACATGCTGGATTCCATTTAACTGCTCTCTTAATTCCATTTCTTATCCCCCAGTCTTTTTTCTACCTGTGCCAGATCCGGCATGGCCGGAATAGAGCGTGTCTGAAAAAGGCTTTTCGTGAGCTGCGAGTCCCAGTTTGTGGGAGATTTTATCCGAATGAGGGCGGCGTAGCGGGCTACGGCAACCGAATGAGGGTAAAATATACCGCAAAGTGGAGCTTGCAGATTGCGGAAATGATTTTTCAGACACGCTCTAGCACCTTTTTTCTCCACACAAAGGCTTGCAACGGCGTTTCCAAAACGGGCAAACGCTGCCAGTTCTTCCTGCGGCTGTAAAGATATGCTCCATTCCACCAAGTGTCACTACAACTATTTTTACACTCTGATGATATAATATTTCCGCTGTTTTTGCAACATTTTGCTCTCTCCTGCCCGTTCGCTGCCGTTTTGCTGTTTCTTTTTTTCACAGATCACAAGGATGAGTGCCAGCATTCCTCCCATCAGGCTGCACCAACTGCCAGCCGTCCGTCCGGGCGCATGGTACACAAGAACAATTTTGTGCTCGCCTGATGGGATTTTTGCGCCGAGAAATGCCGTGTTTGCGCGGAACAGCAGTGTTTCTTTCCCATCCACTTTCAGCACAAAATTTTCATCGTATGGAATGCTGGTGATGAGGTATCCGTCTCTTTCCGCGGAAACCACGCCTGTGATGCCATCGCCGCCGTATGTTGCTGTTGTTCCGCCAATCAGGGTAACCGCCTGACTGTACAGCTGCTCCGTTTTTTCCAACGGCTGTGCCATACCAGTCCATGTCTCAAAATTTTTCAGGATATAATGGCCTTTTCCCATCCGAATGAATACGGTTCCATCTTCTTTCATCGTTACAAGATAGTTAAACTGTGTATTCCCATTGGCATACGTATGGTTGATGCCGGTCAGGCGGTTGGTCTGGCCGTTGATGCGGATAAACATATCATGACTCGCTTTCTGATTCTCCACCTCGAAAGAAACGGCGAGCAGCGTTGCTCCCTCTGCGGCACCCGGCAGCGTTGCTGAGACGGTCACGGATTTTTTCGTCTCAATCTCATATCCGTCCGCTGTCTTCTGAATGCGCAGATCTTCCTGATCGGTCTCTGGAATTTCAAGGTTTACTTTCTGAAAACAACTGTGAAACAGGGGTCCTACAGAACCATTCTTTGTATCTGAATCTGCAGCGGCTCTGAAATTATCCACAGATTTCGCCGATTTTTCCTGATCCGGGATTGCCGCTGTTGTCTTCCGCATTTCCTGATCCGGGATCACGGCTGCCGTCTCCAGTATTTCCTGGTTCTGCGGATAAGGTAATGATTTGTATTCCGTCTCGGAAACCACCTGGTCTGTCACGTAGGCAACCGGCGCTGCGGATATGGCACGATAAACCTGAAAGTCCCCGTAATCCCGGTACAGTTCATACCCCTCCGGCCGTGTTTCTGCCAGAATATATTTCACTCCCATGAACTGCCAGAACAGCGGATCATCGGAAACCGTCTGCATCATGCGGTTGCGGAAGGCTTCATTAATCCCATACGTCTCGTCCCGGAATTTCTTATATTCTGCATTGTATGCCGAGGAATAAATCGTCGAAACATTCTGTCCAATATCCCATATCCGGTTGACGTTCGCAAGGTTCTGTCCGCCGTCTCCATACTGCTCCATACGGTACCAGCCGGGATCCTCCGCACGGATCTCGCGGATTGCCGCTGCAATCTTGCTGTCCGTCAGAGCTTCATACGTTTTACGCGGGATCATCACATGCTTTTCCTGATTGATTGCTTTTCCGGCAAATGCAAGAATCACAGCACTAAAGACGAGCGGCAGAAACGGAAGCTCTCTGCCCCGCAGCCGTTTTTTTGCCGGAAACCACCGCCATGCCAGATAGCACGCAGTCACACAAATCACATCCAGTATGCCGAGATGCCAGTATGGTTCAAAGTATGTCTCTTGCTTTGCATTCCACATCAGAATCAGAACTATGAGGTACGGAAGCAATTCTCGCAGCTCTGTCATGACTTTGCGCTTAAAATTCCCGGTGCTTCGATTTTTTCCACACTCCCGCTTCCGGACAAGCTGGTTTTCCACATAAAGCCCGACTTCTGCACAGAGGACCGGAAGAAACGGGATGAATACTTTATCTTTGCTGTACAGGCCGCCGTTCAGCAGATAGCCGAACAGGGGAATACAAAAGAATACCAGCAAAAGGAAGGACAACAGTTTCTCACGCAACCGGCTCTTTCCGATCGCTCTGCCCAAAAGCGCCACCCCCGCAAATGCGGAGAGGCCAATGCCGTACGGCGTGTAGCAGAGACGCAGGATCAGAAACTGCGGTTTCCACATCGCCGGATCGGTAAAAAGTCCTGCGATGCCGCCCGCTGCGGTGCCGCGTCCGCCCTCGCCGCTGCCGCCGAACAAGGCGGCAGCCGATGGGATCAGCAGAATACCGGAAAGAAGGATTCCTGCGAGGACCGGAAGCGCAAAGCGGATTGCTGCGCCAAAAAAGCTCCGCAAACCCACCAAGGTTTCACCCGTTCCGGCAGATTTTTCACCTGCCCTCTGCTTTTTCTCTGCCCCGGCCTTTTGATTCCGCGACACTTTTCGATTCTCCTGTTCCGCTTCATACGCAGCATTTTCTGTACCGCATTTCAAATACTCCGTCACCGCATACGCCGTGAGCGCAAGCAGCCCGCCGACCGAAAAATAAAAGCTGGTCAGAATCATCCCAAGAACGGAAAGAATCAGCAGACCGCTCTTTCTCTTCTGAAAATGGCGGTCCACGCCCAGCAGAGCCAGCAGCAGAAACGGCATATAATTGACAAACATAAGCTGATTATAGGAATGATATAGAAGTGCGGTAGAACACGTAAAGAAAAGTGATGTAAAAAGACAGTTGCCGTAATGCAGACCCTTTTTGCTGATCCATCGATAAAAAAGCACTGCATCCGCCGCATACAGCAGCGCGGAGGAACCCATCACCCACAGGTCCATCGGGATGAACGGGAAAAGGTAGGATAACAGCATGGTCGGACTCAGCAGTCCGTAGTAGGCAAAACGGTAAATATTCTGACCTCCTCCCAGATTCCATGCGAAATCCGGGAAGAGGTTTCCGGTCGCGTAAAACCGCTTTCGGAAGTAATCGGCAAGGGTGCTGTGCTGGCTGATCCAGTCAATCGAGGAGCCGAATACGCCGTATTGCAGGACGAACAGCCGGCACAAAAGCAAAGAAAAGAAAAACAGACCAGCCGCCGTAAAATCCTTTCCGGTAAGACCTTCCAAAAAGCCGTTCCGCCGTCCTTTCGGCTGACCTTTCTTTTTCCGTGATTTCCCCGGCTCTCTTATTTCCTTTAAGATTTTCTTTTTCATGCCCGGATTTCTCCTCTTTCAGAAGCATGGCGTTTGTCGGCATACTCTGGAAAATACACATTTTTCTTTTCTGCCGTATGGGCATCTTTTCTTCTCTTTGCAGCACTCTCCTGCTTTTTCACCGGCTGCACACTGTGCATCTTGACCGTCTCTTCACTCGTCTCCTTTAAAAGATAGATCGGACGGTGCTTTGTTTCAAGATATGTCTTGGAAAGATAAATGCCTACAATGCCCGTGCAGAAAAGCTGTACACCGCTCACCAGAAAAAGGATGCATGCCATCGACGGCCAGCCCGCAACGGGATCGCCGAACAGCAACGTTCTTACGATAATGAACACGATCAGAATCATCGAAATCAGGAAAAAGAGCACGCCCATGACGGATGCGAGTGACAGCGGGGCTACGGAAAAACCTGTGATGCCGTCGATTGAGTACGCAAGGAGCTTTCGAAGTGGCCACTTTGATGTTCCGGCGCAGCGATCCTCATGCTCAAATTCCAGCCATTCTGTGTGAAAGCCGACCCATCCGAAAATTCCTTTGGAAAAGCGGTTGTACTCACTCATTTCCAGCACGGCATCCACCATTTTGCGGCTCATCAGGCGGTAGTCCCTTGCACCGCTTACGATCTCTGTTTTGGAAAGGCGGTTTATCACACTGTAGAAGGCATTTGATAAGAAGGATTTGATTTTTCCCTCGCCCTCCCGCGAGCTCCGGCGTGCCGCCACACAGTCACAGGTACCGCTCTGCAGCATCGCGTACATTTTCGGAAGAAGGGACGGCGGATCCTGAAGGTCGACATCCATCACCGTTACGTAATCACCTTTAGCCGCCTGCAGTCCGGCGTACATGGCTGCCTCTTTTCCGAAATTTCTCGAAAACGAGAGGTAACGGCAGCGCATATCCTTCTGCGCAAGCCGGCGCATCTCAAACAGACTGTGATCCTTCGAGCCGTCGTCAACAAAGATCAGCTCGAACTGAACCTTCTGCTGTTCTTCCATCTCATTCATCTGACGTACCATCGTCTCGTAGTAAACCGGAATTGCTTCCTCTTCGTTGTAGCATGGTATGATAATACTGATTGTCTCCATTTTTTTCCTCCTGGGGATTACATACTCTCTCAGAATCCTTCTGCAGATCCTTCCTGCTGCAATCCCGCTTCTGTCTCATTCTTATGCAAGTCAGGTTTTTGTGGCTGTTTCTCCCGCTGCAGAATCCTCGCCTGCCTCCGGGAAACGCAGGATGACTTTAAACAGATCGCCGTCTGCCGCAAGCTCCATGCGGCCGCCCATGTTGGCCGTGTAGCTTGATGCAATCGCAAGGCCAAGGCCGTGCCCCTCGCTCGTCCGTGATTCGTCGCCGCGCACAAAGCGTTCCATCATTTCCTCCGCTTCAAAATTCATCTCATAGGCGGAAATGTTTTTCATCGTCACGAAAATCTCCCCGTTTTCCTTCCCTGCGTCAATGTAAACTCTCGTTCCGCAAAGGCTGTATTTCAGGATATTTTCCACGAGATTCTGTATCACGCGGTACATTTTCCCATTATCCCCAAGGAACGGAAGCGGCTCATCTCCGAGCGCCGTGCGAAACGACAGATTGCTCTGCGCAATCGCATCGTCCATATCGGCGAGGGTCTGCTCGATCAACCGTTTCATATCCATTTTTTCCATCTGGAATTTTTCGGTTCCGCTTGTCGATTTGGAGAGCTCGAAGAGGCTTTGGATCATCTCCTTTAGCTGTTCCTGTTTCACAGAAATCACTTCGACGTAATCCTGTGCCGCCGGTGTCAGATCCTCTTTTTTCAGAAGATCCGTATAGCCGACCATCGAGGTGAGCGGGGTTTTCAGATCGTGCGATACATTGGTAATCAGGTCAATTTTGAGACGCTCCGCCTGCATCTGTTTTTCTACGCTCTTCTGCATAGCGCTCTCAATATTTTCCAGCTCTGCAAATGCCGGATACAGCAGAGATTTTTCGGATATTTCATGGATCCGGCTTTCCATGCTGCCTTCTGCCATCGTATGGATCTGTTCCATCAAAAGACCCATCTCCCGGTTCAGGCGACTGCGGTATGTTTTCCAGGCAAACAGAATTAAAATCAGCGTGGTCAGCCCAAGAAGAATGACAAACAGTACCTCGCCATCCATTCCGTTTATCAGTCCGGTGATCATGGTAATCACGATTAGAAGTTCCGCAATCAGTGCCACACGGAACGGCCATTTACTCTGACCGGCAAGCTGCCGTTCCAGGCTGGTCCGATCTCTGTAACGCTTCCTTTCTCTGCAAAAAAAGGACATTTCTCTCAGTTGTTTCTTTTCATAGCGACAGACAAGAATGCCGGCACTGAGAAGGAAAACGCCACAGATTCCAAAAAACAGAAGACCTGTCTGCACACACTCTATTACAGTACCCCATTCGGCAACAATGCGGTATCTGGCATAGCTGTGCCGGAGCGGCTGAAGCCATCCGAAAAAAGCAAATCCTCCGACAAGAACCAGAAGCTCATTTGGCACCTTTTCGGATTTTTTCAGAAACAGCTGCTCTTTCTCTGCTTCCGCAGCGGCTCTTGCCTCAAACTGCATCTGCCGGGATTTTTCTATTTCATCTGTCTCGGACTTATCTGCGGCTGCCCCTTCGCTGCTTTTTGCTGTTTTTCCCGCTTTTTCCGGTTCGCTGCCGGCAAAAGCAGTCATTTTCGAGTTCCCGGTATTTTTTCGGAATTTCCATACCAGATACAAGGCTGCGGCTATGCCCAAAACGCCGACTACCGTCACTCCAATGCCGATACCCCATTCGATGTTGCGCCACATTCCCCATTCGAATTCACTGGCCCATTTCCGCAGAAGCTTTCCGCACAAAATCAGTACCATAGAAAGATCGAGAAGCATCCACAGCAGGATGCGTTTTTCAGTCTCCGTTAATTTTTTCAATTTTGTATCCAATTCCCCACACCACCTTTAAATATTTTGGATTTTTCGGCGTAATTTCGATTTTCTCACGAATGCGCCGGATATGAACCATGACGGTATTTTCTACGCTGTAAGCATCCTCCTGCCAGACCTGGCTGTAGATTTCTTCGGCTGAGAATACATAGCCGGGATGCTCCATCAGAAGCTCCATAATTTTGTACTCGGTTGCGGTCAGGCGAACAGGTTCACCGTCCACCAGGAGTTCTTTGGTGTTTCGGTTCAGCAGCAGACCGCCGTTTTTCAGGATATCCTGGCTTTGTGTGGTTCCGTTTGCGGCGCCTAAGGAGAAGTAACGGCGGAGCTGGGATTTAACACGGGCCATGAGTTCGGCGGTATTATACGGCTTTGTCACGTAATCATCGGCGCCCATCGAAAGTCCGATGACTTTATCGCTCTCTTCGGTTTTCGCGGAAAGCATGATAATCGGGATGTTGTTTTTTTCTCTTATTTTCATCAGGGCGGAAAGGCCGTTCATTTTGGGCATCATGACATCGAGCAGGATCAGATGGATCTGTTCGGTCATGAGGATGTCGAGTGCCTCCATGCCGTTGTAGGCTTTTTTTACCCTGTAGCCTTCCAGTTCTAATAGTTTGCCGAGAGATCTTACGATTTCCCGGTCGTCGTCTACGACTAATATGTTGTATTGGCTCATCTCGTTTTTCCCCTCTTGGTTCTATGGTGTTTATCATAGCAGAGAAAACGGAGATTATTTGGATAAAAAACTGACATTTTTCTTAAAATGTAATCCCCCATTACGTTTTCCTGCTTTTTTTACAAAAAAAACACTGATTGGTAGAATTGTAAGCTGGTGTAAAAAATAAAAACAAACGCATATAAATTAGTAAAAATGCCTGCCATAGCAACTGAAAATGTGGAAAAAGATAAAAAAAGTCAATATAAGTGGACAAAATACACAATATCAAACGGGGATTTTATTTGATATGATGTAAATATCACAAATAATCAAAGAAAATGCGTAATAAAAACGCACAAAACAACGGAAAGGATGGGGAGTATGGCGAAGGAAAAAATGAAAAAGAAAAAAGGAGAGAAAATTACCCCTGCAATCTTGTGGAAACAGCGTTGGCTGCTTGTGATGTCAGTACCATTTGTAATCTGGCTGATTATCTTCAAGTACATTCCGCTGTGGGGATGGACCATGGCATTTCAGGAGGTAAAACCTGCGACATTTGCACTTCCGATCTGGGAGAGAACCTGGGTTGGATTTCAAAATTTTACAGATGCATTCAAAGACCGTCTGTTCACACAGACATTAATCAACACATTGGGAGTAAGCTTCCTTGACATCGCGGTTGGAACGATCGCAGCAATCGCATTTGCGGTTCTTCTGAACGAGATGTTCTTTATGAAGTTCAAAAAAGTAACGCAGACCATTTCTTATCTGCCGCACTTTGTATCCTGGGTTATTATTGCAAGTATTGCAAAGAATATTTTCAACGACGGCGGTGTTGTTGACAGTATCTTCGGCAAGAACCTGCACCTGATGAGTTCCAACTCACCGCTTATCTGGGTAACCATTATCCTGATTAACTGCTGGAAAGAGGTTGGCTGGAACGCAATTATTTATCTGTCCGCCATGGCAGGTATTGATCCTGGTCTTTACGAGGCCGCTGATATGGACGGTGCAAGCCGTCTGCAGAAGATCTGGCACATCACTCTGCCGGGTATCCGACCGACCATCATCGTACTGCTGATTATGAGTATCGGTGGCGCCCTGAACGTAGGTATGGAGCGTCAGATGCTTCTTAGTAACCCGCTGGTTGAGGATCACACGATGGTACTTTCCTGGTTCTCTTATAAGAGAGGTATCGGAAACAGCAACTACGGTCTTGGTACCGCAATCGGTGTATTCCAGTCTGCAGTCAGCGTTACCCTGCTGCTGATCGCCAATAAGATTGCCGGTCTGGTAGGCGAAGATAAACTTATGTAGGAGGACGCGAATATGAACAAGAAAGCAAAAAAATTTGACTACGTACTGGCGGTAATCTTCGTATTCCTCGTCATCATCACCATTTATCCGTTCCTGAACGTACTGGCGATTTCGTTCAACGATTCTACGGATACCATTAAGAATGTAAACTTCATCATTCCGAGAAAGTTTACATTAAGCAACTATAAATATGTATTTAAAGACGGCGGCATTGCAATGCCGGCTGTGATTTCTGTAGCAAGAACCATCATCGGAACAATCGTAGGTATTGTATGTACCTCGATGGTTGCTTACACATTAAGCCGCAGAGACTTCGTACTCCGCAAACCATTTCAGCTTCTGTTCGTTGTTACCATGTATGTCGGTGGCGGAATGATTCCGGAATACCTTCTGATTATCCGTACCTTAAAGCTGGGCAATAACTTCATGGTATACATTCTGCCTGGTCTGATGTGGGTTTATAATATGATTCTGGTCCGCTCTTATATCGACGGACTGCCGATGGCTCTGCAGGAGGCAGCAAAGCTCGACGGAGCAAACGATTTTCAGATCTGGTATAAAGTCGTTATGCCGCTTTGTAAACCGGTTATCGCAACCGTAGGTCTGTACTATGCAGTAGGACAGTGGAACTCCTTCATGGATACTTACCTGTATGCGAAAAAACTCCCGACTCTGCAGTACAAACTGTATGAGATTATGAACCAGGCGACCATGAAAATGGACGTTCATGCAGGAACCAATGTACAGACGGCCGTAACACCAATGTCCGTACGTATGGCCGTAACGATTGTAGCAACTGTGCCGATCGTTATTGTATATCCGTTCCTTCAGAAATACTTTATCGGCGGGATGACACTTTGTTCTGTTAAAGACTGATAAAAAACAGTATTAAAAAATTTTTAGAAAAAGATGATGTTTATTCCTGCCAGGCGAAAGAAAGAGTGCAGGATGACATAAACCATTTTAAGGAGGGCTTCTATGAAAAGAAAAGTAGTATCACTCATGTTAGTATCTGCTATGGTGGCCGGAATGCTCGCAGGATGCGGTTCCGACAGTGGCAGCAGCAAGGGAGGTTCCAGCACAGAGACTGGATCAGCGGCAGAGGCAAGTTCTTCAGGCGAGACAGCAGATGATGCAGATGACAAATCTCCGATTACCTTTGAGTATTTTAACGCTGATGGTAAAAACGGCAACTGGGATAACCCGGTAGCAAAAGCAATCACAGAGGCAACAGGCGTTACACTTGATGTTTCCTATCCGGTAGCATCCCAGGGTGATGCAAAAGAAGATGTTGCGCTGATGATCGCAAATGATGAGTATCCGGACATGATTTATGCAAAAGGCTCAGCAACGGATTTGTATCAGGCAGGCGCGCTGATTGATATGACAGACCTGATTGAAAAATATGGTCCAAACATCAAAAAAATGTATGGAGCAGAGCTGGAAAAACTGAAATGGAGCCAGGATGATCCTGGAATCTATCAGCTTTCCTACGCAGGTGTAAACCAGAAAACCCTGACAACAGGCGGAAGCTGCCAGATTCAGTGGGCTGCATTAAAAGAGAACGATTATAAATATCCGAAGACACTGGATGAGTATGAAAAAATGATCAAGAGCTATCTTGCAGCACATCCAAAAACAGAAGATGGTCTGGATATGATCGGTATCACCATGAGTGCTTCTGACTGGCACTGGATGATTACCCTTGGAAACCCGGCAGGACTGATCGCTGATGCATCCCCGGATAATGGACAGTGGATCATTGACGACGAGTACAACGTACATTACAAACATGTAACAGATGAAGAGAAAGAATACTTCAAATGGCTGTGCCGTATGTACAACGAAGGTATCCTGGATCCGAACTTTGCAACGCAGACAGATGATGACTATATTGCAAAAGTTGCCAGCGGCCGTGTTGTTGCCATCACCGATGCTGAGTGGCATTACAGCCAGTGCGAAGCTACTCTGGTAGCAGACGGAAAAGTAGATCAGACTTATGTTGGACTTCCTGTAACCTTAAGAGAAGATCAGGTAGAAAAAGCCCTTCTGTATCAGGGAACTACCGTTGGCTGGGGTATTGGAATTACCAAGAGCTGTGAAGATCCGGTTCGTGCCATCAAATTCCTTGACTATCTGTGCTCCGATGAAGGACAGATCCTGTATCACTGGGGTATCGAAGGCGAGAACTACTTCCTCGATGATGACGGACAGCCATATCGTACCGATGAAGAAGTTGCAAAAGCTCAGTCTGATCCGGATTATGCAAAGAATACCGGTATTGACAACTACACTGGATTCCCGATCTACGGAACAGGTTCCTACTCTGAAGACGGATTCCCATACACTCCAACTACCAAAGAGTCTGTTATTGCAAACTACAATACAGCAGAAAAAGAAGGATGCGAAGCGATGGGATTTGAGATGCTGACCGACATGTTTGCACAGCCGGAAGAGTTCGATCTTCTTCCATACTCTGCACTGTGGGCATATCAGCAGCCACAGGAACTTGCTGAGAAACAGACAATTCTGGACGAAATTGCTTGGCCGGGACTTGTTAAATGCGTAACTGGTACCGAAGATGAGTTTGATGGAAACTGGAAGAGCATGGTACAGGAGCTGACAGACAATGGTCTGGCAGATGCAGAAGAAGCTATGACAGAGTTCCTTGCTACCAAACTTGTTGATGTAGAGTAAGTAAAGCAAAAACATAAGGTTTTGCCGTTGAACGGAAGGCGGCACAAAAACATGGTCTGATATTATTAAATGTCAGGCCATGTTTTTAAATACAGCGACAGTAATGGGAAATGTGAAACATTGTAAAAAGATAACAGTATATGGAAAATCTGCAAACAATTTCATGAGACAAAATCATAGGGAGGTTTTTGAAAAATGACAGAAAAGAAGGAGTTTCAGGTAAACAAAAACACACCGTTCTGGGATGCATCACTGACGGATCAGGAAAGAATCGACTGGCTGTTAAAAGAAATGACGGTCGAAGAAAAACTGGGATACCTCGCCAGCTCTTCCCCGGATCTGCCGCGCCTTGGCATCCCGGGAGTCTCTGTGGGCGGTGAGGCGGCACACGGCGTTGAGGGCAGAAACGATCAGAACGGTCTTGGAAAACCGGATGTGACAACATCCTTCCCGCAGCCGATCGGTATGAGTGCATCCTGGGACCCGGAGCTGATCAGGCAGGCCGGTGAAGTGACGGGAACGGAGGCGCGTGTCGTATGGCACCGCCATGAGGGCCATGGACTCAGCAGATGGGCTCCGACCGTTGATCTTGAGCGCGATCCGAGATGGGGAAGAAACGAAGAAGGTTACGGAGAGGATCCTGTGCTGACCGGAAAAATGGCCGGTGCTTATATCCGGGGAATGCAGGG
>OLQT01001507.1_pt1 | contig 14238 bp, 13 predicted proteins | sample 1672651 | NCBI WGS metagenome assembly OLQT01 (sample SAMEA3136709, study PRJEB25190) | human gut metagenome | biome: human gut; feature: human-associated habitat; material: faeces | place: Austria | collected 2013 | reverse complement strand
CGCCTTGGCAGAGTAGAGGATGGAAATACCGTTAGTGATTTTGATAAAGAAGAGATCAAAAGACATTTTTCTGTTTCGACTACTTTGATTCCGGTACCTTGGGACAAGGTAAAAGTGAATGTACTTGACACACCGGGATATTTTGATTTTGTGGGGGAAGTAGAAGAGGCTGTCAGCGCAGCAGATGCGGCAATCATCGTTGTTTCCGGTAAAGCCGGTGTACAGGTAGGTACTCAGAAAGCATGGAACCTCTGTGAAAAATATAAACTTCCGCGTATGTTCTTCGTAACAGACATGGATGTGGATGACGTCAGCTATCGAAAAGTAGTGGAAGAACTGACCGAACTTTATGGCAAAAAGATCGCACCGCTTCATTTCCCGATCCGTGAAGACGGTAAATTTGTCGGTTACGTAAATGTTGTCAAACAGGCAGGTCGTAAATATATTGACAAAGCAGGCAAGGAACCATGTGATGTTCCGGAGTACCTGGATGAATATCTGGAAAAATACCATGATATCCTTATGGAATCTGTAGCAGAGACCAGCGAAGAATTTATGGATCGTTACTTCGAAGGAGATGAGTTCTCCGTAACAGAAGTTTCCGCAGCACTTGCAACAAATGTACAGGACGCAAGCATCGTCCCGGTGTGCATGGGTTCCCCGATCAATCTTCGTGGTGTATCCAACCTCCTCGATGATATCTGCGGATATTTCCCGAGCCCGGACAAACGTTCCTGCAACGGTATTTCCCAGAAGACCAATGAAATTTTTGAAGCCAATTATGATTTTGCAAAAACAAAATCTGCATATGTATGGAAGACGATCGCAGATCCGTTCCTTGGTAAATATTCTCTTATTAAAGTTGTTTCCGGTGTTATCAAATCCGATGATACTCTTCTGAACGTTGAGAAGGGTGAAGAAGAACGTCTGAATAAATTGTATGTTTTGGAGGGCTCCAAGCCGATCGAGGTTCCGGAACTTCATGCTGGTGATATCGGTGCGATCGCGCTGTTCGCGCGCGCTTTTTGCTCTGCGCTGATTCATGTTGCCTGCGCGCTGATGCTCATCCTGGCTGTGCGCATGGTCCGCCGCATGGCGCTGGAGACCTTGAGCGGCATTCTGGGCATCTATGCCGTAACCGTTACGGTACATGCGCTGTATAATCTGTTGATATCTGCCGGCGGCGCGGGCGAAATCCTGGGTTACTGCTTGCCGGCCGTGCTGATTGCTGGATGGAAGCTGTGGCCTGTCATTGGAAAGGACGATGCGAGGTGAGGAACGTGCGAACGACGGACGAACAGGTAAACGAGGTATTCCGCAGGGCTGCCTTGCTTCGGGCCCGGCGCCTGCGGCGCAAGAAAATCCTGCTGGGCGTATGCTGTTTCGCGCTTTCCTTTCATCTGATCCTTCTGCTGAAAGGCAGAATCAGCATGACGGTGGCAACCAATACAGCGACGTACGGATCACTTGTGTTCGAGGGAATCGGCAACCATTATGTCTTGATTGCCGTGGCCTTTTTCCTGCTGGGCATCCCGGCCGGGCTGGGGGTTGACCGGCTCGTCCGCTGGTGGAAAAAACGAAGGATCGAACGTTATGCTCAAAAATGGATGGGACGGGAGAATGCTTCCCATCTTCCGTCCGAGCACTGACAAAGGGTGTGGGACGCGTCCTTTTGCGGCAGTTTCCGCATCCTTTGTTTTCCGGGATCAGCTTACGGCGTGTATTGCTTTTTTGCTGAAAAAACGGTATGATGAGACAGGTGTGGGCTTCTTTGTCCCGCAAGGAAGGAAACGAGCGGAGGTGCGCTATGGAACGCAATCTGAGCTTTGATACGGAAGGATTGGAGAAGATAGCCGTTCATCTTGGATGGGCGCAGCTGGAAATGTTTGCGGATGAAGTGGACAAGGTTCAAGTGATGGCTGCCGGTGACGACAGCAGTGTGGAGGACCTTCGAATCGCGGTCAAGGACGGATGCCTGACGGTGGAGCAGCCACAGTACGGCATTTCGCTCAACATCATGGAATGCCGGTGGCTGCAGGTGTGCGTGCGCGTCCCCAGCCAATGGAAGGGCGATATTGCCCTGAGCACGCTGTCCGGGCTGCTCAGTGCACGAAAACTCTGTGCAAAAAGCCTTTCGCTGGAAACCGTCAGCGGAGACCTCCACGCCGTGCGCATCTGCGCCGCCGATGCCAGCCTGAAAACCGTGGGTGGCGATATGCGCGGCGAGCAGCTGACGGCGGAAAGCCTGAACGTACGCAGCGTCAGCGGCGATACAGCGCTTGACGCATTGAGCGTAAAGTCGCTCAAGTGCACCAGCGTCAGCGGCGAGCAGACTTACAACATGGCTTGCGCATTTGAGAAAGTGGATGTAACCGCCGTTTCCGGCAATGTGATCATCACGGCGCCGGTGGAGGCCATGGATGTGAGCCTGCGCTCCATCAGCGGTCGCGTGCGCACCGAAGGCGTCAACATCCGTGAAGGCGAGGGCGTGCCCAGCGTGCGGGTCACCGGTGTGACGGCGGACCTCAAGCTCATCAGCATCAAAGACTAACCCTGTGGTTTTTTCAATCTTACTTTTGAGAGGATGGTTTTCCCCATGGCGAAGAATCATTTCGGCGGTTTTGGCGGCGGCGCCAACATGCAGCAGCTGATGCGGCAGGCGCAGAAACTCCAGGAACAGATGGCCAAGGCGCAGGAGGAGCTTGACGAGCGCGAATACAGTGCGCAGGCCGGCGGCGGCATGGTCAGCGTGACGGTGAGCGGCAAGCGCGAGCTCAAGCATCTGGAAATCAAGCCGGAATGCGTGGACCCGGAGGATGTGGAAATGCTTCAGGACATGATCCTGGCCGCGGTGAACGAGGCGCTTCGCAACGCCGAGGAAACGCGCAACGCCGAAATGGCCAAGCTGGCCCCCGGCATGGGAGGCATGTTCTAAGCCATGGCCCAGCAGTTGGAGCCCATTGCCCGCATGGTGGCGCAACTTTCGCGCCTGCCGGGCATCGGGCAGAAAAGCGCGCAGCGGCTTGCCTATCACATCATCGGCATGCCGCTGGAGGATGTGCGCGAGTTGGCCAGCGCCCTCTACCAGGGACGCAAGGCCATTCGCTACTGTGCGGTATGCGGCAATTACGCAACCGGCGAGCTGTGTGATATCTGTGCCGACGAACGCCGCCGCAACGGCCAGATCTGCGTGGTGCGAGACCCGCGGGACGTAGCCGCCATCGAGCGCATGCATGATTTTCACGGCAGTTATCATGTGTTGCACGGGACCCTTTCCCCCATGGATGGCATTGGCCCGGACGACATCCGCATCCGGGAGCTGCTGGCGCGCCTTAAGGATCATACGGTCAAGGAGGTCATCCTGGCCACCAACCCGGACATCGAGGGCGAGGCCACGGCTTCCTATCTGGCCCGGCTGATCAAGCCCATGGGCATCCGCGTCACCCGCATCGCTCACGGCGTTCCGGTGGGCAGCGATCTGGAATACGCCGATGAAATCACCCTTTCCAAGGCCATGGAGGGCCGGCGGGAAATGTAATGGATCTGGGCCGCGCGCTGCGCGGCCATTCTCATTTTTGCATAACGACCTGATGACTGGACAGAATGAACGTCCATTTCAAAGAAGAAAGGAACCAAAGATGCCGTATGCTTCGGTCTCAACGTGGATTTTGGGCGCGCCGCTGCTGGTGCTGATCGTTCTGGCGGCCATGCTGATCGGGCTGACGCTGCGGGGACAGCGCCGTCAGCGCCAGGAGCTTCGCCGCTTTCAGGAGCAGCTCTGGAAGGGGCTGGAAGGGATGGAGGACGACCTGCTGGAACAGAACGCGGCTCAGCGGCGGGAATTGTCCGAAACCATGCAGCGCACCAGCGACGGCCAGATTTCCCTTTTATCCAGCGTACTGAAAATGCAGGGCGACCAGCTCAACAGCCTTCTGGAACGCAACGACGCCCGAATGGAGTCCCTTCGCCGTACCCTGGACGAGAGCCTGCAGCGCATTTCCGGCGAAAACCGCCGTCAGCTGGAAGAAATGCGTCAGACCGTGGATGAAAAGCTGCACAGCACGCTGGAAAAGCGCCTGAACGACAGCTTTGCGCAGGTCAGCCAGCGATTGGAGCAGGTGTACCGTTCGCTGGGCGAAATGCATACGCTGGCCAGCGGCGTAGGCGACCTGAAACGGATGCTGGGCAATGTGAAAACCCGAGGCATCTGGGGCGAAATGCAGCTGGGCGCGCTGCTGGAGCAGGCGCTTACTTCTTCTCAATACGCCCGGAACGTGGCGGTGGTTCCCGGCTCGCAGGAGCGGGTGGAATTCGCCGTCATCCTGCCGGGAAAAGAAGACAAGCCCGTTTATCTGCCCATCGACAGCAAGTTTCCGCAGGAGGACTACGCCCGGCTGACGGAAGCCGCCGAAGCGGGCGACGCAGCCGCCTGCGAGGCCGCCCGCCGCGCCCTGCTCAACGCCGTCCGCACCGAGGGCAAGCGCATCGGCAAATATATCGTTCCGCCCCATACCACGGATTTTGCCGTGATGTTCCTGCCGCTGGAGGGGCTTTACGCCGAGGTCATGCGCAGTGCGGACGTGGTGGAAACGCTGCAGCGGGAGCAGCGGATCCTGGTGGCCGGCCCCAGCACCTTGCTGGCCCTGCTGAACAGTCTGCAAATGGGCTTCCGCACGCTGGCCATCGAGCAGCGTTCCGCCGAGGTCTGGAAGCTGCTGGGCGCGGTCAAGACGGATTTCGGCAGCTTTGCCAAGGTGCTGGAACACACGCAGGAAAAACTGCGTCAGGCCAGCGACAGCATCGACAGCGCTTTCGTGCGCACCCGCAGCATCGAAAAGCGCCTTCGCAGCGTGGAAGCGCTGGAAGAAACCGAAACCGAAAAGTATCTGCCAACAGACTCGCAGGAATGATTTTCAAGGCGCTTTGTTTTGCAGCAAGGCGCTTTTTTATGTCTTTTTATCTTTTTCCCCGTCTCAGCCGGGCAGCCCGGGAGCGCAGGCACAGCGCCCCTGCTGTTGCAGGTGTATTTACATTTTATAAAATAAGTGTTAAGATATGAATAAATTCCTTTTACGGAGGGATGGCGCATGCCTGAACAACTTTTGTCCCTGCTTGGAACGAATCTGGTGGATTTTCTGGTCTACGGCGCCATCGCGCTGGTGGTGCTGGTAGGCATTTGCAAATGTATCTATCCCGTGTTCCGGAACGGTTCCCTGCTGAACCGGGCCGTGGCAAAGCTGGAAAAAACAGCCGGAAACAATCAGCGTCCCCCGTGGAGAGAGCCGCGCTTCCTCGGCCGCGCGCTGCGCGGCGAATGGCAGAAGTTCCTGCTGAACGCGGGTCAGCTGGACGTGCGCGGCATGCCCTGCGACATCGAGGACTATATCAACGAAGACAGCGTTATCGACAAGCCCGGCCATTCCCAGCTGGCGGAGCTCATCCCCAGTCTGCTGACCTCGCTGGGCATTCTGGGCACCTTCGTCGGCCTGATGGAGGGCCTGACCAGCGTCAACTTTTCTAATGCGCAGGGCACCATGGACAGCATTCCCCTGCTGCTGACCGGCATGCGGTTTGCATTTGCCACTTCCGTGGCGGGCATTACCTGCTCGCTTCTGTTCAATATGTTCTACCGCATGTGCGTAGGCCGGGCCTGCCGGGCGCTGGACAGCTTCGACGAAGCCTTCTATGAGCTGGCCATGCCCCGCCCCCTCTCGCCGGAGGTGCAGCTAATCTGCCAGAAGCAGGACGAAGAAGAGCGGCTGGCCCATATTGCCGAAGCCGTGGGCAGCCGGGTTTCCGCCTCGCTGGAAATGGCCGTGAGCCGCGCCATGGATCCCCTGACCAAGTCGCTGGATACCTTCATTCAGGGTGCCACGCAGGAGCAGGTGGAGGGTGTGCGGCGCATCGTGGGTCAGTTCGTCAGCCAGCTGAACGCGCAGCTTTCCGGCCAGATGACCACGCTGGGCCATACCATGGACATGGTCAGTCAGGGACAGCTGCAAACGCAGAAAAACCTGCAAAATACCCTGAACGCCGCACAGGCCATGGCGGCGGACGCCCAGACCATGCAGACCGCCTGCGCGCAGATGGCCCAGTCTCTTCAAAGCTGGGTGGACGATTGGAAAAGCAGTCAGGCCCGGCGCACCGAGGAAGCCTCCGCTCTGGAAGAGCAGAACCAGCATCTGCGGCAGGAATTGGAGCTTTTGACCCGCTCGTTGGCGGATATGCGCATCGCCGCCGATCACCTGACCAGCGAACTGGACGACCAGCTGACGCGGAACGACCTGAGCCTTCCGGGCTGACGGGAGGGAAAAACCATGCGCAGAACCGCAAGACGACACAAGGCCAGCGTGGATCGGGGCGCTTCGTGGATCAGTTATTCGGATATGATGGCGTCCCTGATTCTGGTATTCGTGCTGATCCTCTGCTACAGCATGTACCAGTACTTTACCATGCTGGATACCAAAACCGCAGAGCTGGATGAAAAAGGCGCGCTGCTGGCTTCGCAGGAAGCGACGCTGCAGGCCCAGCAGGCCACCCTGCAGGATCAGGAAGCCACGCTGCAGGCTCAGCGCCAGACGCTGAGCGACCAGCAGGCCAAACTGGACGAGCAGACCGAGACCCTCTCCCAGCAGCAGGCGGCGCTGATTCAAAAGCAGAACGAGCTGACCAGCGCCCTGACCGATCTGGAAGACAAACAGGGGCTTCTGGAAGATCAGAATATGACGCTGGAGGAGCAGAAGCAGATCATCCTCGCGGCTCAGACCGCCCTTTTGCAGAAGGAGGACGAGCTGTCCGCCGCCAAGGCCGATCTGGAAGCCAAGCAGAACGAGCTGGCCAACGCCACCATCCTGCTGGGACAGCAGCAGGAGGCCATGAGCACCCAGCAGAAAAAGCTGGACGATCTGGTCGGCGTGCGCACAAAGATCATCCGGGAACTGGGCGACGCCCTGACCAGCGCCAATCTGAAGGCTTCCGTAGACCGCAACACCGGCGACATCATGCTGGAAAGCGCCGTTTTCTTTGACGTGGGCAAGCACAGCATCAAGCAGAGTGGCCAAACCCTGCTGAATCAGTTCATCCCGGTTTATCTGGGCGTACTGCTTTCCCCTGAATATTCCGACTATCTGGGTGAAATCATTATCGAAGGGCACACAGACACTTCCGGCGACTATCTGATGAATCTGGAGCTGTCTCAGGAGCGGGCTTTGTCCGTGGCTACCTACTGCCTGCAAATGCCCCAGCTGAGCAAGGATCAGCTGACCCTTCTCCGCAGCATCCTCACCGCCAAGGGCCGCAGCTACTCCGACCCCATCTACGGCGAGGACGGCAAAATTGATATGGACGCTTCCCGCCGGGTGGAGTTCAAGTTCCGCCTGAAGGATTCGGAAATGATCGATGAAATGCGGGATATTCTCAAGGAATATGAAGCCGCAGAAGGAGGAACCCAATGAAAGCGCTGAAGATCACCGCGCTGGTCATGAGCGCTCTGCTGCTGGTGATGGTGCTGATGATGGCCTACCTGTTCATGACCGCAGAGGTGACGGCTCAGGTGGTTTCATCGGTGGGCGTTTCCGCAGCGGAACAGGAGGGGTACTTTTCCTCCCTGAAAAAATCCGTGGAGGAAGATACGTTCATCGGCACGCTTTATCAGAAGCCCACCCAATGGAAAGAGGCGGCTGATTACGTCTACCTGCAATTTTCCGTCAACGTCCACAACGGCTGTCTGGTACCCATCGACATGATCGAAATTCAGGTGGTTCCCCAACCCACAGACATCCTGCAGCTTCGGGATCAGCAGGTGTACTCCCTGAACCCCAAAAGCGACGGCGTTTTCAACGCGGCCATTCTGGCCCCGAAGGACACACACCCCGTGCGGGAGCTGGTCGTGACCTATTACGTATGGGGCGTCAGCTTTCAGGTCAAAACCCTTTCGTCCTGAAGGGGGATTTCTCTTGTAAATAGCAAAAGCGCTCTTTGCTCCAATGGCAGAGAGCGCTTTCATTTTATCAGCCCGGCTCATTTCACTGTCGTGCTGTAGATCGCCTGTTTCAGCGTTAGGGAACTTTCCCCTTTGCGGATTTGCCGGGCGGCCACCAGCAGGCGACGGCTGTTATCCGCGCCGGAGCAGGTGGCCAGCGTCAGCAGGCGGTCGCCGGGCTGAACGTCCACCTGCGTGCGGTAGCGGCTCAGTTCCCGGATTTTTCCCACATAGGCGTCCCACTGAGCCTGATCGGTAAAGGTGCCATAGGCCCAAAAGGGCAGGTAATCCGCATCCTTTGCATCAATGCTGACGTCTGCCACGGCGTAGATCACGTATTGAGCTTCTTCATACAGGGTGTTGAAGGTGATAAAGGCGTGTTCCTTATAAAAAGCCGCGTCCTTCAGCTTGTATTTTTTCAGGGAGCCGAACATGGCTCCTTCCTTCATGTTATGGCCATGGATGACCAGATGGGGCGTGGGAAGGCGCAGATTGCAGCTTTCATCCAGAAACAGCGCGCCCGTGGCGTTTTTTTTGCCGGAAGCGTCGTGGGTCAGGTAATAGGCGTTATCCCGCTGCATCACCGGCTCGTCCAGCACATCCTCGATGGAAAGCCAGCCTACCACATCCCGATTCTGTTGGCGCAATTTCTGAAAGCTTTCGGAGATCCGAAGCTGGGGATTGTCCGCGTAGCCGGTCGGCCATTGGGCGGCAAAGGGCGCGGCGGTTTCCACAGGCGGCGTGACTTCCGGCGAAGTATCTGCCGTAAAAATGGGTGCTGCCGCTTCCTCGGCAGGGCTTTCCGTCGGGGAAACGTTTTTCTCTGGATCGGATAGACCGCTTCGATACGTTTGGCGCAGCTCCTCGCTGGCGTTCTTTGCCTGGGCAATATCGGCAAAATAACGGATCAGCAAAGCAGCGCATATCACCACTACAGCAACGCAGGCAACCTCCAGCATGAAACGAAGCCGCTCTTCCTTCCTTTTTTTTCTTTCCGGCGGCACGCTTGACCACCCCTCCTGCGGCGCGTTTTCGGGGAAATAACCGACACGGCTCGGAACGGTCGGTCGCTTCAGCGGCTTTTTCATCCGCCTCCCCCCCTTTCGTAGAACTTTCCTATTTGATCAGTGTAACGCGCTTTAACCAAAGAAGAAGAGTGCTCTTTCTCGGCGTTGTCTCCAAACAGTGCAATCAAAAGACCTCTTTTTTCTTTCGCGCTTACGATCCTATCGATCTTTTCCATTTCAAACATATTCAAAACCCGCGGTCAAAATAAACTGCGGGTTTTGAATTTGGACTACATTGCTCTTCCTACAGTATTATGCTTTCGTCTTACGCTTCATCAGCAAAACCGCACCCGCCAGTGCTAGCAAACCGCAGAAGCCATACAAAGCGACAGGAGTATCATCGCCCGTTTGGGGAATGACAGGCTTCGGCTGTTCTCTTTCTTCTCCATCTTCTTGATCATTACAGTAATTGCAGGTCTTCGTATATTTACGGGTTCTGCTCCCGTCATCCTTTTGAATCCAAGGGCCGTATTGGATGGTGTAGTTATTTTCGACTTCGCCGTCCGTATAACCAACGGAAGAATAGGCATTATGATCGATCATGGCCCCATTCTCCCATACGATGCTGCCGCCCATATACACGATGGTTCTGCCAGTGTTGTTTCTTGTGTTGCCGCCAAATCCAAACACCCTGGAACAGGTAATTTTATCAGGTTTCAAGCCTTGTACATCTTTGGTGGCATTACTGGTAATATTGATAATATACTTGTACTTGCCCATGTTTGAGTCGTTAATATTCAACGCCTGCTTCAAAGCCAAACCGGAATTGTTGACTTTGCAGTTGTTGAAATTGACGGTAATATCATTCTTTCCGGCACCGGCATCCGTATAAACATTGATTACCTTGCCAGAGGACTCAAAGGTGCAGCTGTCAAAGGTCATTGTCGGGGACGAATATGTCCAGATGGCATAATCGCCGGGCGGGCATACAAATTTCGTATTCTTGAACGTTGCAGCTGTATATCCCCAATAGAAGGTCTTCCCTTCGATGGTGCAATTCTCAACTACTGTCTTATCGGCACGGATAAAACCCAAATAATTAGCGCTACCAGATTTCAGAGTCATGTTCTGAAAAGTAATGGTTCCAGCACCGTCAAAGCTGTAATCGCCGTTATATTCCGTTCCATAGTGTGTCGGATCTGGAACTTTTGCCCCAATCAGCCATGTAGTGCTGTCAGCTCCCTGCCCGACAAAGGTCAGATCCTTCCCTTTTGTAGCCGCCCCTTTCTTATAAAGGGTGTATGTTCCCTTTCCCACTATAATGGTATCGCCTGTCTGTGCATCGTTGACTGCACTTTCCAGACTTGCGTAGCCCTTTCCATTAATCCAAGCCACATCCTCCGCCAGAGAAATGGCAGGAAGCCCCATCAGCACCAGCGCCATCAGCAGTAATACGAGCCATCTTTTTTTCATGTGCTTTTCCCATACCCTTCCTGTTTTGATCAGAACAAGGAACCTCTTGATTGAAGCTGTGACTGATGCAGTCGGAGAAGAGGCGTCCTTCTTTTTTAATTATAGTGATCCTATACGGTTTGTCAATCTTTTTTCACTGCATTTTTTCCTATATAATCCCCTCACAGGCAGGAACTTTCCTGCGTTTCTCGTATATTTAGTATAGGATAAATCTTTTTTTCACACGCTAGAAAGAAGCTGGGCGGGAGGCATGCAGGATGACGGTACGGGAACGGTTGGAACAGGAAGAGCGGACGCGGCTTTCTCCCTATGCCAAATGCGCTGCGGATACGGCCGGACGCGCCGCCCCCATTTCGCCCGATGATTTACGGACGGATTTTCAGCGGGATCGGGACCGCATCATTCACTGCAAGAGCTTCCGGCGGCTGAAATACAAGACGCAGGTGTTTCTTTCCCCCGTGGGCGACCATTACCGCACCCGCCTGACCCACACGCTGGAGGTGGCGCAGGTGGCCCGGACGCTGGCCCGGTGCCTGCGGCTGAACGAAGATCTGACCGAAGCCATCGCGCTGGGGCATGATCTGGGGCACACGCCCTTTGGGCACATCGGCGAAAACACGCTGAATCATCGGGTGCTTGGCGGCTTCCGCCACAACGAGCAAAGCCTGCGCATGGTGGAACGGCTGGAACGGGAGGGCGCAGGGCTGAACCTGTGTCAGGAGACCCGGGACGGCATTCTGTGCCACTCCGGCCCTCAGGACCCTGCCACGCTGGAGGGCTGGTGCGTGCGCCGGGCCGACCGCATCGCCTACATCAGTCACGACATTGACGACGCCATCCGCGGCGGCATTCTGAAGGAGTACGAGCTGCCCCGGCCCTGCGTGGAGGTGCTAGGCAAAACCCACGGCGAGCGCATCAACACCATGATCGCCGACGTGGTGCGGAACAGCGAAGGCCGGAACTGCGTGGTCATGTCCGACGAGGTGCGGGAAGCCAGCGACCGGCTGCGGGAATTTCTGTTTGAAAACGTCTATCTGGACGAATGGCGCAAGCAGGAGGAGCAGCGCTGCGACCATGTGGTCAACGGCCTGTTCGACCACTACGCGGCCCATCCCGAGCAGCTGCCCGGCGAATATCTGGAAATTCTCTATCTGGAAGGGGCGGAACGGGCCATCTGCGATTTTATCGCCGGAATGACCGACCGATATGCCATCTGCCTTTATCAGAGCATCTTCATTCCAAAGGCCTTCAACCGTTACTGACGTTACTGACCGGGAGAAAAGGCGCGGCTTTTTCGCCCCGAAAAGAGGCGTGAGCCGAAGAAATGTCGGAAATTGTGGAATCCGCGGCAGGAAACCGCGCCGCCGCGGCGAATATTTGGGGAGTGGGTGACGAATAGCATGGCGGGAAGATACCCACAGGAATGGCTGGAAGAGCTGCGGCAGCGGGCTGACATCGTCAGTGTGATCGGCTCCTACGTGCAGCTGAAGAAGAACGGGCATAGATATGTTGGTCTGTGCCCGTTTCACAACGAAAAGTCGCCTTCGTTCTACGTGGACGGGCAGAAGCAGGTCTATCACTGCTTTGGCTGCAAGGCGGGCGGAAGCGTGATCCAGTTTGTCATGGACATCGAGCGCCTCACCTTTCCGGAGGCGGTCGAGTTTCTCGCCAATCAGCTCCACATGCCCCTGCCGGAATTGCAGAACGACCCTGCCTACGAAAAGCGCCGTTCGCTCAAGGAGCGCATCTATCTGGCCAACAAGGCAGCCGCAAGATTGTATCATCAGCATTTATGGCAGGAGGACGGGGCGGACATTCTGGCCTATGTCAAGAAGCGCGGCCTGTCCGACGCGGTGATCCGCCGCTTTGGCATCGGCGCGGCCCTGGCGCGGCCTAACATCGGCAGCACACTGATGAGCGAGGGCTTCACCAAAGAGGAACTGATCGCCGCCGGGCTGATGCTGGAAAGAGACGGCCGGGTCTTCGACATGTTCCGCAACCGGGCCATGTTCCCCATCATCGACGCCTACGGCAACGTGCTCGGCTTCGGCGGGCGCGCCATCGGCGATGTGCAGCCCAAGTACCTCAACACCTCGGACACCCCCGCCTTTAACAAGCGTTATAACGTTTTCGCGGCCAATCTGCTGCGCAGGGCGCGAGGGCTTCAGCGGGTGATTCTGGTCGAAGGCTACATGGACGTGGTATCCCTGAACCAGTTCGGCGTGGAAGGCGTCGCCGCCACGCTGGGCACGGCGCTGACGCCGGAGCAGGCCAAGCTCCTGTCCCGCTACGCGCCGGAGGTATGGATCTCCTACGACGGCGACAGCGCCGGACAGCACGCCATTCTTCGAGGGCTGGACATTCTCGAGGAAGCGGGCGTTCCGGTGAAGGTGCTGGATCTTCCCGGCGGACTGGACCCGGACGAGTTCATCCGTCAGGAAGGGCTGGAGGCTTTCGAGGCTCTGAAGCCCATCTCCGGCGTGTACTACCGCATGCTTCGGGAAAAAGAGAAGCACGATATGTCCGCCGAAGAAGGCCGCACCGAGTACGCCAAGGCCTGCGCCGGGTTCCTTCGCCGGGTGAAGGAGCCGGTGGAGCTGGAAAACTACGTCAAGCGCCTGTCCATGGAGACTGGCTTTGACCGGGAGGTTCTGCTGCAGCAGATCGGCGTTCGGCCCGCCGCCCCTGAAAAGGCGGACGTGCCCAGACGAGAGAGCTTCCGCAAAAAGGCCAAAGAGGTTTCTCAGGTGGACTGGGCAGCCCGGACGCTGCTGGCGGTGCTTTCCACCGGCCGGCTGCCGGAGGGCAGTGTTTCCCCGGAGGAATTTGACGATCCCGCCTATCGCGGCCTCTGCGAGGCCATGCTGGACGGCGAAAGCCCGGCGGCGCTGATGGAGCGCCAGCCGGATGACGAAGGACGGGCGGTCATCGGCGACATTCTCAGCATCAACACCGATCTGGACGACGAAGGGCTGATGCAGATGGCGCAGGACTGCCTGAAAAAGCTCCGCCGGGAACGGCTGGAGAAGGAAATGGACAAGCTGCAGAAAAGCCTGTCCACCCTGCCCGAGGAACAAAGGGCTGCGGCGACGCAGCGCGCCTTTCAGCTGGCGCAGCAGCTGACGGAACTCCGGTAACGCCGCCAATCGGCGCTGCCGCAAGCCAAACGATCCCCCTGTGTACATAAAAGGAGTGAGACGGTTGAGTGAAAATCAATCGCGGGAAGCGGTCAAAGTAAAGCTCAACGAACTGTACGAGGAAGCCAAGACCAAGGGCTCCATTTCCAAGGAAGAGGTGGCCAACCAGCTCATGGAGCTGGAGATCGACGCTGATCAGATCAGCAAGGTCTACGAGGCGCTGGAAAGCCTGGGCGTGGACGTGGTGAACGAATTTGACCCCGTTCCCCCGGAAGAGCTGATTGAGCCGGAAAACATCGACCTGAGCGTACCCGAAGGCATCAGCGTGGACGACCCCGTTCGCATGTACCTGAAGGAGATCGGCAAGGTTCCCCTGCTGTCCGCCGAGGAAGAGATTGAGATCGCCAAGCGCATGAAAGAGGGCGACGAGGAAGCGAAGAAAAAACTGACCGAGTCCAACCTACGGCTGGTGGTCTCCATCGCCAAGCGCTACGTGGGTCGGGGGATGCTGTTCCTCGACCTGATTCAGGAGGGCAATCTGGGCCTGATCAAGGCGGTGGACAAGTTCGACTACCGCAAGGGCTACAAGTTCTCCACCTACGCCACGTGGTGGATCCGTCAGGCCATCACCCGCGCCATC
>OLQT01001504.1_pt1 | contig 14253 bp, 13 predicted proteins | sample 1672651 | NCBI WGS metagenome assembly OLQT01 (sample SAMEA3136709, study PRJEB25190) | human gut metagenome | biome: human gut; feature: human-associated habitat; material: faeces | place: Austria | collected 2013 | reverse complement strand
GGTTTTGATGCTTCATCAAAGCAGAACCTGCCCCGCGTCATTCCGCCAATCCATTGGGATGGCAGAAAACTGTGTCAGAAAGGAAACGTCTATTTATGAAAAGTTCCAATGCGGTTGCAGTCAGCCCAAGAAGTTATGAAAAGCCGCTGGGCAAGCGCATGCTGAATTGCTGGCAGCTGTATTTGTTTTTATTGATTCCTATTGCCCAAATCATTATTTTCAAATACTGGCCGATGGCAGGTATCCAAATTGCTTTCAAAAATTACGATTATCGCTTGGGTATTTGGGACAGTCCATGGGCTGGAATCAAGTATTTTCAGCAATTCTTTCAGTCTTACCTGTCTAAGCGCGTTATTATAAACACGCTCCGGCTTTCCATCTATAACCTAATTGCCGGTTTTCCTATTCCGATTGTTTTTGCTCTGCTTTTGAATGTTGTTTCAAATAAGCGCTATAAGAAATTGGTTCAGTCCGTTACCTACATGCCGCACTTCATTTCTACGGTTGTGCTGGTCGGCATTCTGACGCAGATGCTGAATGTCCACACGGGTCTTTATGGTCACGCCTACCAACTTTTCCATAACGGAGAAAAGGCCAAAGATATTTTGGGTATTGCCAAGGCATTTCCTGATTTGTATGTGTGGTCTGGTATCTGGCAGAGCTTTGGTTTTAACTCTATCATTTATGTGGCATCCCTTTCCAGCGTGGACGCAAGCCTTCATGAAGCAGCGGAAATTGACGGAGCCAACCGATTCCAGCGTGTTCTCCATGTGGATTTGCCAGCCATTTTGCCGACTATTTCCATTATGCTGATCCTGGCCTTCGGCAATATCATGAGCGTTGGCTACGAGAAAGCGTATTTGATGCAAAATACGCTGAATACAAGCTATAGCGAGATTATTTCGACATATGTCTATAAAGTCGGTATCCAGAACGGGGGAGGCAACTTCTCGTTTGGCACGGCCATCGGCCTGTTCAACTCTGTGGTGAATTTTATCCTTTTGTTTGCAGTAAACTTCATAACGAACAAGATGGGTGGTGCCAGCTTATGGTAAAGGCAACTGTCAAAAACAGAATCAGGCATTCGAAGGAAGATACCATCTTCAATGCCATTGTGATGACTGTTGTAACGCTTCTGTTTCTTATTGTCCTTTTTCCGCTACTGCATATTGTTGCCGCTTCTTTTTCTTCCGCCAATGCGCTTTATTCCGGCAAAGTGTTCATTTTTCCCTATGATATCAGTCTTGGCGGATATGATCTGGTTTTTAAAAATGCTGAATTTTGGCGGAGCTACGGCAATACCATTCTCTATACGGTGGTCGGCACTCTCACGGACGTTACTGTGATTATGCTATGCGCTTACCCACTTTCCCGCCGCGAGTTGCCCGGTCGGAATATAATTATGGGTTTGCTGGTGTTTACCATGTATTTTTCTGGCGGCATGATTCCGAGTTTTCTCGTTGTACGTGATATGGGTTTGATGGACACCATGTGGGCATTGATCCTGCCCGGCTGTCTCAGCGTGTATCAGATGATCGTGGCGCGCACCTTCATTCAGTCTACTATTCCGCGGGAAATGTTGGAAGCGGCTCAAATTGACGGCTGCAGCGACGCACGGTATTTTGTGGATATTGTGCTTCCTTTGTCCAAGGCTGTGATCGCCGTAACCTGTCTGTTTCGCGCCGTTGTACACTGGAACGCATATTTCGATGCCATGCTCTACATCAATACCCGCGCTAAAATTCCGGTTCAGCTGGTATTGAGAGATATTCTGATTGCCAGCGATTATCAGACTTCCTTTAACGATCTTGGCATGATGGATCCGGAGGCCGCAGAAGCGATTCAGAGAACAGCGGAAATCATGAAGTATTCATTGATTGTAGTTTCCTCCGCACCGATCATGCTGTTTTATCCCTTTGCGCAGAAGTATTTTATCCAAGGCGTTATGATCGGCTCCGTGAAGGGATAAGAAGCGGCGGATGATGATTTCTTCCCTTTGAAAAGTATGAAAAGAAAGAAGAAGTCAGGATGAATCAGATGAAAGTTCAAAAATTTCGTTCGGCGATAGAAAAGAGCAGAAATGTTATTTATGAAGCTGAAAAGGTACTCTGGGAGCATCCGGAGACAGGGTTCAATGAATGGAAAACCTCCCGCTATTTGGAAGAAAGGATGGAAAAACTGGGTTATACCTTGGTAAAAGCGGGAAATATTCCGGGTTTCTATGCTGATTTCGAAACCGGAAAACCGGGCCCGAAAGTGCTCGTTATGGCGGAAATGGACAGTGTGCTGAACGCCCAACATCCAAAATGTAACCCACAAACGTATGCAGTACATGCCTGCGGTCATCATTGTCAGTGCGCTGCTCTACTTGGTTTTGCAGCAGCACTCAGAAAAGGGAGCTTAGAGGGAGCGAGTGGTTCTATTCGCATAATGTTTGTGCCTGCAGAGGAACTCATTCAACTTGAAGAGCGTAATGAGAAAATTAGGCAGGGCATCATAAAGTGCCTGAGTGGAAAACAAGAGTTCATGCTGCGGGGTTATATGAAAGGCGTTGACTTGGCCGTTCATATGCATACAATCACTGGAGAACCTGGTACCATGCGTGCCTCTAGGGGGTTCAACGGAAATCTGCAAAAACTCATCAGTTTTCAGGGAAAGAGCTGCCATGCTGGAGGCCCTGGGGATGGAATTAATGCGCTAATGGCCTTTTGCCTTGGTTTGAACGCTGTTAACGCCATCCGTGATACGTTTTCGGAAAAGGATTATATCCGCTATAATATGGTAGTCACGGGCAGAAAAAGCGGAGGAAATGCTATTCCTGATCTGATAACGGCGGAAGGCACGCTTCGTGCATCCACTATCACTGCTCTTAAACGGGAAAACATCCGTATCAATCGCTGTTTGGCTTCCTCGGCAGCGGCTATTGGTGCGCAGGTTCACCTGACGCAGCTCCCAGGCTATTATCCTTTTCATTCGTCGGAGGAATTCGTCGATATTGCTAATCGTGTCATGGTGGATGTGGTGGGGGAAAATCATGTTTATCAATCCACACCGGGTGATACAAGCTGTAGCGATGTGGGAGATGTTTCTGCACTTTTTCCGACGCTGGAAGCCTATACCAGCGGCTTGACGGGAACATTTCACGGAGATGATCTTTATGTGACAGACTTGTACTCCGCCGTCATTCTTCCCGCCGTTTTTGAACTTTGTTTGATGCAGGAACTATTGCAGGAAAATGGTTTGAAAGCTAAAAAAATCATGGAAAGCTTTTGTCCGGCTTATACTTCCATAGAAAAATATTGGGAAGAGAAGGAAAGCTTCTTCATAGATGAAGATTTGGTACAATATCAGGAAAACGGCGCTGCGATTCTGCCCAACATAAAATAAAAGGCCCATAACCAGAAAAAGGAATTGTTCAAAAATCTTATTGCGGAATCCATATAGCTGAAACGGTCTTGCTCCGGCTTTCAACCGGGGTGAGTCCGTTTTTTACTATGCTCTGCCGGATGCCCTTCTTCCGGAGCATCCATTGGTACTGCTTGTGCTGATATTGTTACCCCTGCTCCGAGTGCAGGATCATATTTGTATCACCGGGAATTTTCTCAAACGCCTTGTCCAGCATCGTCGTCACCATGTTCAGCACAGGACGCTCCGAGATCGTATAATTGACCAGATCACTACTGCACAGATCGAGAATGGGCAAAAGATAGAGCTTCTCTCCCAACAAACTGAACTCCGTTACATCCGTGACCCATTTTAATTTGGCCTGTCGGCATGGAAATCCCGATTCAGCAGGTTTGGCGCAATTTTGCCCACTTCACCCTTGTAAGAGCGGTATTTCTTCATCCTGACACGGCAAACCAAGCCCAGCTCCTTTATGAGCCGCTGGACAGTCTTGTGATTCAGCGGCAGGTTGCGTTTACGCAACTCTGCCGTGATGTGGCGATAGCCGTATCTGCCTCTGTTTTCATGGTAGATTGCCACAATTTCTTCCTTGACTGCCTCGTGCTTGTCAGGCTTTGTCATTCGTTTCAGATGGTAGTAGAAGGTCGCACGGGGCAGTTGAGCGATGAAAAGAAGAATATCCAGTGAAAAGTTTTGCATCAGCTTTTGAACTACCAGCGTTTTTTTGCGCCGGCGTCGCTCGTCCTCCAAAACTAAGGCTTGCAAGTTTTTTTAGGTACGCAGTCTCTGTCCGCAGTCGCTGTACTTCTGCCAACAGATCTTCGTCTACTTTTTGGGAAAGTTGTTTGGGCCTGTCGGTGCTCCTGCGTCCCCGGCGTTCTATAGCTAATCCATCCGGGACTTTGGTCAGATAGATACGCTCCCAGCTTTGAATGCGGTCATGCCCTCCTACCTCATAGACTCTCGCTGCTTTTTGATAACTCAGCCCCTCCTCTATCACTGCTTCTACAACTCTCTTTTTGAATTTCGGTGTGTATCGCTTATTTGGTACTCCTTTTGGCATATAAAATTATTCCATCTGTTAGCAGTATATCATGTCTAACAAATGGGGGCAGTTCACCTCACCCCGCCCTACCAGTTTACTTCTCCGTCGCTTTTGTGTATAATAGAAGCACTGACGGAAAGGAGATACACAGACGATGAAGGGAATCATTCTGGCGGGCGGCGCGGGAACCAGACTGTATCCGCTGACCATGGTAACTTCCAAGCAGCTTTTGCCGGTATACGATAAACCCATGATTTATTACCCGCTGTCCACGCTGATGCTGGCGGGAATTCGGGATATTCTGGTGATTTCCACGCCGACGGATACGCCGCGTTTCCAGCAGCTGCTGGGCGACGGAAGCCAGTTCGGTATTTCGCTCCAATATGCGGTGCAGCCCTCCCCGGACGGACTGGCGCAGGCTTTCCTGATCGGCGAGGAATTCATCGGCGGCGAGCCCTGCGCCATGGTGCTGGGCGATAATATCTTTTACGGGAACGGCTTTTCCGCCATGCTGCGGGAAGCCGTTGCCAACGCGGAAAATGGGCTGGCAACCATTTTCGGCTATTTTGTCAACGACCCGGAGCGCTTCGGCATCGTGGAGTTTGACAAGCACGGCCGCGTGCTGTCCGTGGAGGAAAAGCCCGCGCATCCCAAGAGCAATTACTGCATCACCGGCCTGTATTTCTATGACGGACGGGTGACGGAGTTCGCCAGGCGTGTCAAGCCCAGCGCCCGTGGGGAGCTGGAAATCACCAGCCTTAACGACCTGTATCTCAAGGATGGTTCCCTGCGCGCCAAGGTGATGGGCCGCGGCTTTGCCTGGCTGGATACCGGCACCATGGACAGTCTGATGGATGCGGCCAACTTTGTGCAGCTCATCGAAAAACGTCAGAGCATCAAAATTGCCGCGTTGGAGGAAATCGCCTACAACCGCGGATGGATTGATCGTGACACACTGTTGCAAAGTGCCGGGCGCTACGGCAAATCCCCCTACGGCGAGCATCTCAAGCGCGTAGCCGAGGGCCGCATTCTCTACGACAGCAATACCAACGATTAAAGGAGCGAAGCGTTTTGAACATCATCGTTACCGGCGGAGCAGGCTTTATCGGCTCCAACTTTATTTTCTACCTGCTCGGACATCACCCGGAGGACCGTGTCATCTGTCTGGACAAGCTGACCTATGCCGGCAATCTGGAAACCCTTGCTCCCGTCATGGACGATCCGCGCTTTCGCTTCGTTCGCGCGGATATCGCCGATGCGGAGGCGGTCGACCGCCTCTTTGAGGAGGAAAAGCCGGACATCGTGGTCAACTTTGCCGCTGAAAGCCACGTGGACCGCTCCATCACCGACCCCTGCATCTTTGTGCGCACCAATGTGATGGGCACACAGGTGCTGATGGAAAGTTGCCGTAAATACGGTGTGCGGCGCTTCCACCAAGTATCCACCGACGAGGTGTACGGCGATCTGCCTCTGGATCGGCCGGACCTGTTTTTCACCGAGGAAACGCCGCTGCACACATCCTCGCCCTATTCGGCCAGCAAGGCCGGAGCCGATCTGCTGGTGCTGGCCTATGCCCGTACGTTTGGCCTGCCGGTAAGCATCACCCGCTGCTCCAACAACTATGGCCCCTATCACTTTCCCGAAAAGCTGATCCCCCTGATGATCTCCCGCGCCCTGGCGGACCAGTCCCTGCCCGTCTACGGCAAGGGGGAAAACGTGCGTGACTGGCTTTACGTGGAGGACCACTGTGCCGCCATCGACCTGGTGATGCGGCTGGGCCGTGAGGGTGAGATCTACAACGTGGGCGGTCACAACGAACGGGCCAATATCGACGTGGTGCGCGCCATTCTACATGAGCTGAAAAAGCCCGAAAGCCTCATCACCTATGTGACCGACCGTCCCGGCCACGACCGCCGCTATGCCATCGACCCCACCAAGATTCACAACGAGCTGGGCTGGCTGCCCCAGACCACCTTTGAAGACGGCATCCGCCGCACCATCCGCTGGTATCTGGACAACCGTCCCTGGTGGGAGCACATTCTGGCAGGAGAGTATCAGGACTATTATGAAAAGATGTATGCGAATCGTTGAGCCGCAGGCCTTGCGTCGAATCAAATAAACGGGAATTTCTATTGACAAATTGAAATACCCGTGTTATAGTTAATGTCGCTGTGACGGATAAGTTGTTCGTCGGAGTGACAACGGGATTATAGCTCAGTTGGTTAGAGCGCCACGTTGACATCGTGGAGGTCATAGGTTCGAGCCCTACTAATCCCACCATTGTGAGTATCCTTATAGGATGTGAAAATCCTATAAGGATATTTTCTTTTGCAGAAAAATGTTATAGGATTTCATCATCCTGCTGCGTCTGAAGGCTCATATGCCACGCGGACACCCTTGCGAGTCTGCAAAATGACTTTCGGTGTTTCCAGTTTAGGCTCCTTGGGAATATCAAGCGTATTTTGATAATAAAAGGTGACAAGGAACGCCATGCAAAGCGTCATTCTTTTATTCAAGTTTTACTGCTTCTTGACCATGTTCTCAACCGCGCTGACCCACGCATGATCGGGATCGTTCACGCGGCAGAAGCCCTGGTGCTTGCCGGCCATGAGCCACAGGAAGTAGGTGTTGTAGCCGGGAGCGGAAACGGTGGTGTGGTAGCCGTAGGGGAACTCGACCAGCTCGTCGTTCTTGACGCGGTAGGCCTCGTCGATGGAGCCGTCGGCGGTGTAGAGGCACTGGCTGCCGAAGCCCTGCTGGGGATCGAACAGGAAGTAGTACACTTCCTCGGCCACGCACTCGCGGGGCATGTCGTCCACGTCATGCTTGTGGGGCGGGAAGCCGGCCCAGTTGCCGGGGGTGCAGTAGGCTTCGCCGATGGTGAGCTTTTTGGCGTTGGTGGTGCCGTCGACGATGAAGCTGGTGTCGCGCTCCCAGGGCTTCACGCCCAGACGGCTGACGCGCACATCGGCCTGATGGATGGCCTGAGGCTCGGTATCCACATCCAGAGGAGTGGCGCAGACGGCGATTTTGCAGTTGTGAATGCTCACGATGTCCACCTTGGTGTTGCGGCCGGCATAGAAGCACTCCGCCTTGGGGTTGGCGAAAACGGTGGCGCGAACGCCCAGCTTGCCGTAATCAGTACCCTTGGCGCTGAAGTTGGCGGTGCCCCACAGCATGACGAAGGCGGTTTCCTTGTCCTCGGTGTCAAAGGTGTAGCTCTGGCCGGGGGTGAGCTCGATGATGCCGAACTCGAGATCCTTCAGGGAGCACTCGCCGATCTTGCACAGAGGGGTGTAGCCGTTGGCAGGGGTATAGCTTTTTTTGTAGTTCATGATAAAACCTCCTTAGAAAGAATGGTTGTTTTTACTTGAGCATGGCGATCATCTGATCGCAGATGGTTTCCCAGTCGCCGACAATGGCGTAATCCGCATGGGCGAAGATGGGAGCAAGACGGTCGGTGTTGACGGCGATGACGGTTTTGGCTCTGTTCATGCCCACGGTGTGCTGCACGATGCCCGCAATGCCAAAGCCAATGTAGAGCTTCGGGCGCACGGTCACGCCGGTCTGGCCGATCTGATGAGGATAGGAGATGTAGCCCGCATCCACCGCCTGACGGGTCGCGCCCACAGCACCGCCCAAAAGACGCGCGAGGGTGAAGAGCTTCTCAAAACCCTTCTTGCTGCCGATGCCCTTGCCGCCCGCGATGATGACATCCGCCTCCTGAAGCGAGACGGTGTTTTCAGCAGGGGTGAAGCCGGTGCGCTTGCAGTAGCTTTTCAGCACATCGGGCAGGCATTCGGTCACGGTACCGGAAGGGGCGGGCGCATTGGACAGATCCGGCATGGGAAACACGCCGGGGCGCACGCTGGCCATCTGCGGACGGTGCGTTTTGCACAGAATGTCCGCCGTCAGGTTTCCGCCGAACGCGGGACGGCTCTGCAGAAGCAGACCATCCTCAGTTACATCCAGCGCGGTGCAGTCGGCGGTGAGGCCGGTTTCGAGCCTCGCGGCCACCCACGCGGAGAGAAAGCGTCCGCGCACCGTGGCGGGGAAGAGCACGCTGTCCGCGCCGATCTGACGAATGGCGTTCGCAGCATGATCGCCCTGCGCGCAGTCATCTTCCGCGCAGCCGATGATCACAGCAGACTGAGCGCCTGCCTGCATGGCTGCTGCAGATGCGTCTGCGTCCTCGCAAAGGGCAATGATGGTTTCGGAGAAAGAGGAAGCCTTCGGGATCAGCTCCAGCGCATGCAGGCGGCCTTTTTCGCAATACACGATGGTTTTCATGGCACAACCTCCAGCGAACGGATGATCTCCACCGCTTCCTGAACGGTGATTTTCTTGGTGGGTCGGACGCCCGCGGGACGCGCACTGGCCTTGACCACGCGGGTGGGAGAGCCCTTCAGACCGGCTTCCTGCACGTCCAGCCCGATTTCTTCCGGCGTGAGCATGCGGATGTCAGCCTTCTTGGCCTTGCGCAGACCCATCAGGGTGGGCAGGCGCAGGGCGTAGCTCCAGTCGCACATGGTGATGGCGGCAGGCAGCTTCGTCTGCCAATGGATGTTTCCATCCTCGGTGAGCTGATCCGCGCAGAGCGTATCGCCCTCCAGATGTGCAGAGACGCAGTTGGCAATGCAGGGGATATCCAGCAGCGCGGCCGTCATAGGGCCGACCTGTCCGGTTTCGCCGTCCGCAGCGCGGCGGCCAAAGAGAATCAGATCAAACGGGCCAAGATATTCGACGGTTTTGGCCAGCGCACGGGCGGTGGCCAGCGTGTCGCTGCCTGCGCATTTGGGAGAGGTGAGCAGGGCGATGTGATCCACACCGCGCGCCACCAGCTCGCGCAGGGTTCCTTCCGCACGGGCGGGGCCCATGGTCATGGCGGTCACGGTTCCGCCGTGCTGGTCGCGCAGCTGCAAGGCCAGCTCCACGGCGGATTCATCCGCCTTGTTCAGTACCTGCGCCACGAAGTCGCGCTGCAGCGTCAGGTCGCTGCCCATGTGGACTTCGAGCGAGTCAGGCACCTGCTTGATGAGGCACAGAATGTTCACAGCTGGTGATAGATGGGAGCCAGCGCATCCGCAATCTGCTTGTACAGCTTGAAGCGCTCCTCGTAGAAGGCAATGCCTTCGGGATCGGGCGTGATTTCATCCTGAATGCGGATGCACTTGTCCGCCGCCTCCTGATGGCTGGCAAACACGCCGGTGGCCACGCCGGCCAGCATGGCGCTGCCCAGCGAGGAGTCAACGTCGGATACGGTGTGCAGCGGGATGCCCAGCATATCGGCCATGATCTGCCGCCACAGCGGAGCCTTCGCGCCGCCGCCGATGAGCACGGCTTCCTTGGGGGCGATGCCGAGGCGCTCAAGGGTGTGGTAGCAGTCCTTCATGGAGAAGGCGATGCCCTCCAGCACCGCGCGGTTGAAATGCGCCTTGGTGTGGTGGCCGGTCGCGCCCACAAAGGAGGCGCGCAGCTTGTCATCCAGATACGGGGTGATTTCGCCCTGCAGATAGGGGTGGAAGAACAGTCCGTCGCTGCCGCGCGCAACCTGCGCAGCCGCGTCGCTCATCTCGCCGAAATTGCCGCCGAAGGTGTCGCGGTACCAGCGGTTGGAGGCGGCGCAGCTCTTGGTGGCCGTGCCCGGGTACCACAGGCCGTCGATGACGTGGCGGTAGGTGACCAGGCACGGATCAACCACAGCGTGATCGGTGATGGAGCAGATGCGTCCGGCAGTCGCCAGCTTCACGGTCGCCTGACCGAGGCTGTTCGCGCCTGCGGCGTACACTTCCATGACGGTGTCGGTGGTGCCGGCGATCACGATGGTGTCGGCGCACAGGCGCTCGCTCCACTCGTTCTTGTTGGCGTCCAGCAGCAGGAAGCCCATGGCCTCGATATCGTCGGTGACGAAATCACCGGTCAGACGGTAGCGCACATAGTCCTTAACCGCCAGCACCTTGCGGGTCTTCTGGATGGTTTCAGGCTCGTGCTTGCACAGCCACATCAGCTGGGGCAGCGTCCAGAGGCTGGAAACGTTGTTGTAGGAAAGATTGATGATCTCACTGCCGTACTTTTCGCGCAGTTCCGCCGCTTCGGCAGAGGCGCGGGTATCGGTCCAGTAGATGGCGTTGCGGACGGGCTTATCGTTTTCATCCAGCAAAACGGCGGTATGCGTGGCGGCATCCAGAGAGATGGCCACGATATCCTCGGCCTTTACGCCGCTTTCAGCAAGCAGGCTGCGCACGTTCTTCACAAACGCAATCCACGAATCCTCGGGGTCCTGCTCAGCCCAGCCGTTGTGGGGATAATAGGTAGAATACTCCTGGCTGGCCGTCGCGTATACGCGGCCGTCCTTGCCCAGCAAGGTCGCCTTGGACGAGCTTCCGCCAAAGTCCACACCCAGCAAATACTTCATAGCTTTTTCGTCCTTTCACACGATGACGCCGACGCCATCGGGAATCACGGTAATGGTCGAGTTTTCGCCCATTAGTTCCGCGGCCTGAGCAAGCGCGGTATCCACGTCAGGAGCCCAGCGGAAATGCATGGTTTCCACCATCTGACGGTTCTGCTTTCCGGTGACCATCCAGCACGTAGCTTTGCACATCACGCGAGCCAGAATCTGCGCTTCCCACTGGTCCATGTGGGTTCTTTCCGGCGGCATGCTTTCAATGTCGCGGGACACAGCCGCCGCGTCGGGGCGCTCGGCGAACCACTTGTAGAACTCCTCGCCACCGTGTCCGTCGTCCAGCGCCGCGCACATGATGACTGCACCATCCCGGCGTACGCAGCTTTCCGCTGCATTCATGCCCTTCACGGCCTGATACACATTCTGATCCAGCGGATAGCCGCCGTTGGAAGTGATGGCAATGTCGGAGACGACCTTTTCCACACGGGTCATGGCCTCGCACTGGGCGCAACCGGTGCGGTGAGCCTGCTCATGATCGCCTGCAAAGGCGGCGATGACCTTCTTGTCCGCATCGATGATGACGTTAAGGATGAAAGCCAACCCGGCCTGCTGCGCGGCAAAGATCATGTCCTTGTGGATGGGGTTTTCGTCCAGGCTGCCCTGACGAGCGTGTGGGCTCTGCAGGAAACGGGCGTTGTGGTTGTACAGCACTGTTTTGGCAGAGGCAACGCCGGGCAGGATGGCCTTGCGACCGCCAGAGAAACCCGCAAAGAAATGCGGCTCGATGAAGCCTTCGGCCACAACCAGGTCGCTTTCCTTGATTAGCCGGTTCAGCCACAGCTCGCCGCCGGAGGGCAGCGTGCCAAAGAATACCATATCCTCCTTCACCATGGCCTTGTGCACCACGATGTTCTCTCGATCGACGATTTCATCGCCATAGCGGGCACGCAGCTCGACCTCAGTGGTGGGACGGTGCATGCCGGTGGCAATCAGCAGGCTGATCTCCGCTTCGGGGTTGCCACGGCGCACCTCTTCCAGCAGAAGGGGCATTGTGATGCGGCTGGGCACGGGACGGGTGTGGTCGCTGGTGATGATCACCACGTGCTTTTTGCCCTGCGCCAGTTCGCACAGGCGCGGGGTGCCGATGGGGGCCTGAAGCGCCTTGCGCACAATTTCGTCCTGCGCTTCAGCAACAGCATGGGCGTGATTGGGAGTAATCACCGCGCTAAGCCTGTCCAGCGGCACATGCAGGGTCTGTTTGTCCTTGCCATAGGGAATGTCAATAGTTTTCACGTCAATCACCTTTCGGTGTGGTTTTTGAAAAGGCAAAAAGACGGTGAGGGGATTACTCTCCCACACCGCCTCATGATACATCAGATGCGCTCGTTCAGCATCACGAACAGGTCGCGGTACTCAACGCCCTCGGGGATGGACAGGCGCAGCGCCTCAGTGGCCTGAGGATCGGCAGCGACGAGAATCTTGGAATCGGTGCGGAGCAGGTCGGTGTAGCGCTTCTCGCACAGCAGGACGCTGAGCTCGGGCTTCATCTGACCCATGATGGAGGAACCGCACTCGCGGGCACGAACGAAGGAACCACAGGCCTTGTTCTCGGGGTTCTTGTTGTCCTTCTCGTTCAGGTACATCTCGTGGAGATCAGCGCCCATGGCCTTGATGATGTTGCGGGCAGGCTCCAGCTCGCACATGTCGCGGGCCAGACGGGCGGCGTCGTGATAGCTCACAACCTCGTCCACCTTCTTGGGAGCGATCTTGCCTTCGTTGATGAGGCCTTCCACAAACGCGGTGGCGGTCACGATCTCGGGCAGGTCGATGCCCCAGTCCTTGCACTCATGCAGGAAGAAAGCGGCGTCGTGGCTGTCCAGCACGATGACCTTCTGAGCGCCGGTCTTCTGGATGGCGGCGGCGGCGGCCTTGGCCTGCACGCGAACGTCTTCCACATGGCCGATCATATCGCCCAGCTCGCAGCCGGAGGCGGGCTCATCCTTGAGGGCGGCAAAGGCAACGCCGGCCTTCTTCAGGAGAGCAAACAGAGCCTCGGCCACATCAGGCACGGCATAGCGGGCGGCATTGCCCAGCCATACGAGGGTTTCGCCTTCCTCGGCGATGCCTTCGTAATTGACCTTGGATTCCTTGGCGCCGTAGGCGTTGCCGGTTTCCATCAGCTTGTCGATGACCTTCTGGGCGAAGTCGGGGGTCAGCTCCTCGAGCATGGCATGGGTGCGGGCTTCGCGGATGAAGATGAGGGGATCAAAACCGGTCACGCAGTCGGCGGTGCAGGCGCCGCAGAGCAGGCACTCGTACATGGTAACGGCAGAGCCCTTATCCATCTTCATGCCGCGCTCCATCATGCTGACCTGCAGACCCTTGGCGCGGGGGGTGTTGTTTTCCTTACCGGTCACCAGCTCGATGGGGCACAGGTGACGGCACATATAGCAGAAACGGCAGGCGTCTGCGTGCTTTTTGGCTTTTTCACTATACATATGCGTGTCCTCCTTCACTTACAGACCCAGCTTGTAGGGGTTCATGATGCCATTGGGGTCGAGCTGCTTCTTGAGCGCTTCCATGACCTGCATGGCGGGGCCGTACTGTTCCTTCATCAGGCGGGACAGCTTGAGGCCGATGCCGTGGTGGTCGTTGATGACGCCGCCGTTTTCCATGGCAGCGCGCACGCCGGCGTTCCAGATCTCGTTGTGCAGGCGGCGGGCAGCCTCGGGATCCTGAGGCACATCCTTGGGATCCACGATGAAGCGGGTGTAGTTCATGCAGCCCCACTCATACCAGTGGCTGGAGTGAGAGATGTAGCGCACATAGGGGAACTTCTCGTTGATGACCTTCTTCATGGCGCGGTAGATCTTTTCGATGTTGGCATAGGTGGCAACGGTGTCCATGGTGCCGAACATCTGGGGGATGTCCATGATGTGGCCGGGGTAGAAGAAGGTGATGCGGTTCTCAAACCACTTCTCGCCGTAGTCGCTGCCCAGGTCCTGGCCGCCCCACTTTTCGACGATCTCGAGGATGATTTCCATCTCGATATCCACGATGCGCTTGATGCCTTCAACAGCAAGGTTCATGAAACAGCCCTGCTTTTCAAAGCCGAGGATCTTCTTGATGATGGAAGCGGTTTCAGCCTCGTCGAAGAAGCGGAGGATGGAGGGCTTCACCTTCTGCATGATGTCACGGCCAGCCATGTAGCCGCTGTTCATGTCGGGGAAGAGGAAGGCGCGGAACTGACGGTCTTCGGGCTGCTCAAAGAGCTTGAAGGTCGCCTTGGTGATGACGCCCAGGGTGCCTTCGGAGCCGATGAAGATCTGGTTGAGATCGGGGCCGGCCGCGTGCTTGGGCACGGGCAGGGTGTTGATAATATCGCCGTTGGGCAGAA
>OLQT01001502.1_pt1 | contig 14266 bp, 12 predicted proteins | sample 1672651 | NCBI WGS metagenome assembly OLQT01 (sample SAMEA3136709, study PRJEB25190) | human gut metagenome | biome: human gut; feature: human-associated habitat; material: faeces | place: Austria | collected 2013 | reverse complement strand
GTCATAAATGACAAAAAAAGTCGATAAGGAGGACATGATGATTAAGTTTGGAAAATGGATAGCAAAGCATAAAGTGCTGATCGTGATCATCAGTATGCTTCTGCTGATTCCGTCATTCCTGGGAATGGCAGCAACGAGAGTCAACTACGATATTTTAAGTTATCTGCCGGATTCTCTGGAGACAGTAGAAGGTCAGGACATCATGGTGGATGAATTTGGAATGGGTGCATTCTCTATGGTAGTCGTAGAAAATATGGACCTGAAAGACGTAGCCGCATTAAAAGAAAAATTTCAGGATGTGGATCACGTAAAAGATGTGCTTTGGTATGACAGTGTTGCAGATTTGAGCATTCCGATAAGTATGATCCCGGACAAATTCAAAGATGCATTCTTCACTGGAGATGCAACGATGATGATCGCACTGTTTGATAATACGACATCTTCTGATGCTGCGATGGAAGCAGTTACAGATATGCGTAAGATTGCAAATGAGCAGTGCTACATCAGTGGTATGTCAGGTGTCGTAACCGACATCAAGAACATTGCCCTGGAAGAGATGCCGATCTACGTTGTGATTGCTGCGTGTCTTTCACTTCTGGTTCTGCTTCTTGCGATGGATTCACTGGTAATTCCGGTATTGTTCCTGATCAGCGTAGGCCTTGCGGTTGTATATAACCTCGGAAGCAATATTTTCTTCGGTCAGGTATGCTACATTACAAAATCACTGACAGCAGTGCTTCAGCTCGGTGTAACAATGGACTATTCCATTTTCCTTCTGAACTCCTTTGAAGCTTATAAGAAGAAATACGATGAAAAAGAACGTGCGATGGCACATGCGATCGGAGATACATTCAAATCTGTAGCAGGAAGTTCTGTTACAACAATTGCCGGTTTCCTTGCACTCTGTGTTATGACATTTGCACTCGGACGTGACATGGGTATCGTTATGGCAAAAGGTGTTGTCATCGGTGTTATCTGCTGTGTTACTGTTCTCCCGGCAATGATCCTTGTATTTGACGGAGCAATCGAGAAGACAAAACACAAAGCACTGATCCCGAGTCTTGATAAAGCTTCCGGATTTATTACAAAACATTACAAAGTATGGCTGATTATTTTCCTTGTACTTCTGTATCCTGCAATTTACGGAAACAACCATACACAGATTTATTACAACATCGACAAATCTCTTCCTTCCACACTGGCAAGTAATGTTGCCAATGATAAACTGAAAGAAGATTTCGATATGAGTACCGTACATATGGTGCTTTTGAAAAACGGACTGGACAGCAAACAGAAGACACAGATGCTTGACAAAATTGATAAAGTTGACGGAGTGAAATGGTCACTGGGAATGAATTCTCTGATCGGACCGACATTCCCGGAATCCATGATTCCTTCCAATATCAAAGAAATGCTTCAGTCGGATAACTACGAAGTACAGTTTATCTGTTCCGAGTATTCCTCAGCAACAGATGAGTGTAATGCACAGCTGGATGAAATTCAGAAGATTGTCAAAAAATACAGTCCGGAATCCATGGTGATCGGAGAAGCTCCTCTGATGAAAGACCTTCAGGATACAACGGATGTTGACCTTCAGAGAGTAAATATTCTTTCTATGGCAGCAATCTTTGTGATCATTCTGTTTGTATTCAAATCGATTTCTCTGCCGTTCATTTTGCTGGCAGTTATTGAATTTGCGATTTTTGTAAATATGGCGATCCCTTATTATCAGGGAGTAACCCTTCCGTTCGTAGCAAGTATCGTAATCGGAGCTATCCAGCTGGGAGCAACCGTTGACTATGCGATCCTGATGACCAGCAACTATCAGAAACAGCGTCATCTTGGCAAGACAAAGAAGGAAGCTATCTCCATAGCGCATAAATTCTCCATGAAGTCCATTATTGTAAGTGGATGCAGTTTCTTTGCTGCAACCTTTGGAGTAGCTCTTTATTCTAAGGTAGATATGATCGGTGCGATCTGTACCCTGCTTGCAAGAGGTGCAGTGATCAGTACGATTGTTGTATTGCTCGTACTTCCGGCAATGTTTATGGTATTTGACCCGATCATAGTTCATACATCAAAGGGATTTTTGCCGGATAAAAAATGAAACCTAAATGAAAATGAATGAAGCCTATGGGCTGGAAAAGGAGTCAAGGATATGAACAGAAACAGAAAGAAAGTAGTAGCCGCTACTCTGGCAACAGGAATGGCTGTCGTTATGGGAACGATGCCGGTACTGGCAGCAGACAGCAGTGTCTCAAAACAGGAAACTGTATATGTAAATGCTTCGGCCAGTGGTACTCCTCAGGAGATTACAGTATCTGACTGGCTGAAAAATTCAGCATCTTCAGGAAATCTGAGTGATGTGTCAGATCTTAAAGATATCAAAAATGTCAAAGGTGATGAAACCTTTGAACAGGATGGCGATGAGCTGACCTGGAATACAGAGGATAAGGATATTTATTATCAGGGAACAACAACAAAGGAACTTCCTGCATCTGTAGAACTTACTTATTATCTGGATGGTGTCCAGGTAAGTCCGGACGATCTGGCCGGTAAGAGCGGACACCTTAAGATCGAAGTAAAATATACCAACAATGCCAAAAACGAAGTAAAAGTCGGCAAGAAGAAAACAGATATGTATTCTCCGTTTGTAATGGTTACAGCAATGATTCTTCCGGTTGACAATTTTACAAATGTGACAATCGACAATGGAAAGGTGCTCTCTGACGGACAGAGAAACATTGCAGTCGGTGTTGGTCTTCCTGGACTTTCTGACAGTCTGGACCTTAAGAGTGTTGACAAAGATCTTGATATTGATATTCCGGAAGGATTTACTATGGAAGCAGATGTTACTGATTTCAGCATGAGCTCCACATTTACCTTTGGAATGACAGATATTCTGGATTCCCTGGATACAGGTGACATTGACGGACTGGATGATCTTAAGGATTCCATCAAAGAACTTACAGATTCAGCAGAAAAGCTGGTAGATGGAGCTAAGGAACTTTCCGATGGAACTACGACACTGGATACGAAATACAAAGAACTGGATGATGGTATTGCCACACTCAAAAGCGGTGTCAGCACTCTGAACAGTGGTGCGGCAAGTCTCAAGAGCGGTGTTTCATCCTATACTTCCGGGGCAGATACTCTTGCCTCCGGTGTGACACAGTATGCATCAGGAGTAAGTCAGCTGACCAGCTCACTGAAAGAATATAATGCGGGAGTAAATACACTGGCATCCGGAGCCAAAGCCTATATCAGTGGTACGAACACCCTGGGAAGCGGCGTGAAGGCCTACGTAGAAGGCTCAACAAAGCTTGGAAATGGAATCAGCCAGTATATTGATGGAATAGGAACACTGGTTGAGGGCGTAGGAGAGAGTGCCAAAGGCGTTAAGACTGCAGCAGCAGGAATCAGTGCTTTTGCACAGAAAGCCGGAGCAATGGCAGGAAAGCTTTCTGATACCGTTACAAAGATCAATACTTATGCAGATTCTGTAACTGCCTATGCACAGGGAGCCGCACAGTTTGCCGGCAGTGTGCAGTCTTATACTGCAGGAGCCGCACAGGCACAGGGTGTGTCGGCACAGCTGTCAGCACTTCTTGGAAGTATGACAGAAGGCAGTGAGGATGATAACAGCAAGACAGAACAGGTTGCAAATGGTCTTGCACAGGCAATGGCAGCAGCGGATTCTCTTGAGACATCCACAGATGATTCTGTAGCAGGTCAGGTAAGTGCAGCTGCCGGTGCGGTGAGTGAGGCTGCCGGTGCCGGTGCTCAGCTTCAGGGAGATGCAGGAACGATTGCAAGTGGTCTGGCAAGTGCAGAGTCAGCAATTGATATCTTAAGCAGCATTGATACTTCTTCTATGGATGAAGAAACAGCAGCCGCTGTAAACGGTGCAGTGCAGAGTGCGATCGGAGCAATTTCCGGTGGTGTGGGCACAGCACAGAGTGGTGTTGACAGTTTGCAGGCTCATGCAGATCAGGTATCCGGTCTTTCTGAGCAGGCCGGACAGGTTCAGGCGGCCGCAGATGCAATCAGTGCACAGAGCAATGCAGCAGGTTCTGTGTCTCAGCTTCAGGATGGACTGAATCAGATTTCAGTAGGACTTGATGAACTGGAGAACGAGGATACAAAGAATTCTGAGGCAGATTCCCTTAATCAGGCGAAACAGCTGGCAGATGGTCTGAATGCCGCACTTACACAGCTTACAGATAATAATGAGGCATTAGATACAGCAGCAGAAAATCTGATCACAAGTGGAACCGGAGAAGGTGAGTCCCTGACAAATGCATCTGCCCAGGTAAAAGAAGGAACAGCAGAACTTCAGACAGAGGTAAGTACTCTGTTAGACAGTAAACAGCTGACAGCACTTCAGCAGGGTGCAGAAGAACTTTCAAAAGGTGCAGATCAGCTTCAGGCAGGTTATGAGACAGCCAAGACATCAGCTTCTGAACTGAAAGCCGGTGCAGTGAAACTTCAGTCTTCTAATAAGCAGCTTACAGATGGTGTGGATCAGCTTCAGAAATCAGGAAAAACTCTTACAAGCGGAGCAAACCAGCTCACAAGTGCAAGCAAGCAGGTTCAGAGTGGAGCAAGCAAGATTGACAGTGCAACCAGTACTCTTACAGGTGGAGCAAGCCGTCTCTCTGCAAACAGCGGTACACTGAACAGTGGAGCAAGCCAGCTTGCCAGTGGTACACAGCAGCTTGTGAGCGGAACCGGTACTCTGTCAAGTGGAAGCACACAGGTCAAGGATGGAATCAGCAAACTTGCCAAAGGTGCCAAAGAACTGTCAGATGGAACAAAGAAATTCAATGACGAAGGAATCAAGAAGATTGATGAGGTTGTAAACGAGGATCTTCAGGATGTCCTGGACCGTCTGGATGCACTTCGTTCCGATGAAAATGCATATACAAGCTTTACCGGAAAATCTGACAATATGGATGGAAATGTGAAGTTTGTTATCGAAACAGAGGCAATTGACAATAAGTGATGACAGAAAAAAATTCAGGGAACGGTTTTTACCGTTCCCTGTTTTTGCTTGCGGAGCCAGAGGGAGTCTGCTATACTGTATAGCAGGATGTCAAAACATGCTTGAAAGTATCAGGTGATAATATGGAAAAAGCGAAACAGCAGAAAACGATGCAGGTTTCGAAACATAACAAAAATAATCCAGGGAATCATTCCCACAAAAAATCAACCTCAGGAAACAGCTTAAGGGCTCGGCTTATTGAGAAGCCGGACTATTATGATTACAGTCTTGTGGCTGCTATCATTCTGCTGACCTGTTTTGGTCTGATCATGCTGTACAGTACAAGTGCTTATACATCGACACTGAGATTTGGAGATGATATGTACTTCTTTAAGAAGCAGGCGGCGATCAGTTTTGTATGCATTGCAGGGGCAATGTTTATATCATTGTTTGATTATCATATTCTGGCGAGATTTACAGGTGTTCTCTATGCCATGGCAGCAGCAAGTATGATACTGGTAAGAACTCCTCTCGGAACGGTTTCCAACGGAGCCAGAAGATGGCTGAAGATCGGACCGATTCAGTTTCAGCCGGCGGAGATCGCCAAGATCGCTGTGATCGTCTGTCTTTCTTATATGGTCGTTCATATGGGGAAGAAAATGAATTCACTCAGGGCCTGTATGACACTTGGCGGGCTGGGTACCTTTCTTGCAATGCTGGCATATGTCTGTACAGATAACTTAAGTACTGCAATTATCATTTTCTGCATTACAGCAGGGATGATCTTTGTGGCACATCCAAAGACAAGAATTTTTCTTATCATTGCAGGCACAGTGATTCTCTTTGTGGCAATCATCGTGCTTATTATCGGTCAGACAGTGCAGAAGACAGATGATTTCCGTCTGAATCGAATTGTTGCATGGCTTCATCCTGAGAATGCTACGGGAGATGCGGCATATCAGACAATTCAGGCACTTTATGCGATCGGCTCAGGAGGATTTCTGGGAAGAGGACTTGGAAACAGCATTCAGAAGCTTGGAAGTGTACCGGAAGCACAGAATGATATGATTTTTTCTATTATATGTGAAGAACTGGGAATTGTAGGCGGGGTGATCCTTCTTATTCTGTTTGCATACCTTCTTTACAGGCTGTTCTTTATTGCGCAGAATGCACCGGATCTGTTCGGATCACTGCTTGTCAGCGGGGTCTTCATCCACATTGCACTGCAGGTGATCCTCAATATCGCGGTTGTGGTGAATCTGATGCCGAATACAGGTGTCACACTGCCGTTTATCAGCTATGGAGGTACCTCGATCATGTTCCTCATGGCAGAGATGGGAATGGCTTTAAGTGTGTCGCGTCAGATTAAGTTTAAAGCCCCCTGAAAGGGGTCTCTAAAATAATGGAAAATCTATTGACAAATGGTTTTCCAGAATATATACTTTGCACATCAAAGCAGAGATAAGTTACTTGATAAAGGAGAAAAGCAATGTTAGAAGAAATGAGAAAAATGATTGCGCAGCAGTTAAACTGTGAAGAAAGTGAAATTACCGCAGACACTTCTTTTAAAGATGATCTTGGTGCAGATTCTCTCGACCTTTTTGAACTGGTAATGGCTCTTGAGGATGAGTACAATATAGAGATACCTGCCGAAGAACTTACAGAGCTGGCAACTGTGGGAGATGTGATCGAATATCTCAGAGGCAGAGGTATTGAAGCATAAGTTTTAAAACATTCCCTGAGGCAGCAGTGTCTCAGGGGTTTTACATTTTGAAAGGAAGGAAAGAACGATGACAAAAATCAGAACCAGATTTGCACCGAGCCCGACAGGAAGAATGCACGTCGGCAATCTTCGTACAGCACTCTATGCATATCTTATTGCAAAACACGAGGACGGAGATTTTATCCTCCGTATTGAGGATACCGACCAGGAGCGTTATATGGAAGGTGCAGTCGATATCATCTACCGTACCATGAAAAACACCGGACTTATTCATGATGAAGGACCGGACAAGGACGGTGGTGTCGGACCATATGTACAGAGTGAGAGACAGGCATCCGGCCTTTATCTGAAATATGCAAAACAGCTTATCGAGCAGGGGGATGCTTATTATTGCTTCTGCGGACCGGAAGAACTGGAATCCATGAAACGTGTTGTTGCAGGTAAGGAAATTTCCATCTATGACAAGAGATGTCTGCACCTGTCCAAAGAAGAAGTGCAGAAGCGTCTTGATGCAGGCGAACCGCATGTTATCCGTTTCAACATGCCAACAGAAGGAACCACCACTTTCCATGATGTTATCTATGGTGATATCACTGTAAATAACGAGGAGATGGAGGATCTGATCCTGATCAAATCCGACGGATACCCGACTTACAATTTTGCAAACGTTGTAGACGACCACCTTATGGGAATCACACATGTAGTCAGAGGAAATGAGTATCTTTCTTCCGCACCGAAATACAACCGTATTTACGAAGCATTCGGATGGGATATTCCGGTCTATGTACACTGTCCGCTGATCACAAACGAAGAGCATCAGAAGCTGTCCAAACGTTCCGGACATTCTTCCTATGAGGATCTTCTGGAGCAGGGATTTGTGACAGAAGCAATCGTAAACTTTGTTGCACTTCTCGGATGGAGCCCGCAGGACAACTGTGAGATCTTCTCCCTCCCGGAACTGGTCAAAGCTTTTGATTATCATCACATCAGCAAATCACCGGCTGTATTTGATATCACCAAGCTTCGCTGGATGAATGGCGAATACATTAAGAAAATGGATCCGGAAGTTTTCTATGAGAAAGCACTTCCATACATGAAGCAGGTTCTGAAACGAGACTACAACTTCCGTAAGATTGCAGGAATGGTTCAGACAAGAATCGAAACATTCCCGGATATTCTGGCACTGATCGACTTCTTTGAGGAAGTACCGGAGTATGATTCTGCAATGTACTGTCACAAGAAGATGAAGACAAACGAGGAGACCTCTCTTGCCGTTCTCAAAGAAGTTCTCCCGGTTCTTGAAGCACAGGAAGAGTATGAAAATGACCCGCTGTTTGCTTCCTTAAGTGCCTTTGTCAAAGAAAAAGGATACAAGAATGGCTATGTTATGTGGCCGCTCCGTACTGCGGTATCCGGCAAGCAGATGACACCGGCAGGTGCAACTGAGATCATGGAGATCATCGGCAAGGAAGAAACACTCAAACGTGTAAAAGCAGCTATTGAGAAACTCAGCTGATCAGCAGATATATGAAACGTAATCCATCTCAACAAAGGGCGATCGCCCACCTGTCAGGACCTATGATGGTTCTGGCAGGCCCCGGTTCGGGGAAAACCTCCGTAATAGTAGAAAGAACTGCATATATGACAAAGGAAGGCGGAATTTCTCCGGCGAATATTCTGGTTGTGACCTTTTCCAGGGCGGCTGCGAAAGAAATGAAAGAGCGCTTTCTGAATTTTACCGGTCAGGAATATACTCCAATTACATTTGGAACCTTCCATGGCGTTTTTTATGGTATCCTGAAACAGGCATATGGTTTTACTGCCGCAAATATTCTGGCAGAAGAGGAAAAAATAGCGATTCTCAGGGAACTTGCCATGAATTATGGTGGAGATCTGGCAGAGGAAGGAGATTTCCCGGAAGAAGTCGCGAAGGAGATCAGCGTTGTCAAGGGAAACAGGATTTCGCTGGAATATTATTATTCTTCCTGTTGCCCAGACGAAGTTTTTCGTCAGATATACCGGGAATATATCAAAATCTGTCAGGCAAGACGAAAGCTGGATTTTGATGATATGATCCTTTATTGTTATGAGCTGTTTGATAAGCGTAAGGATATTCTGGCGGCATGGCAGAATAAATTCCAGTATATTCTTGTCGATGAGTTTCAGGATATCAACCAGCTGCAGTATGATATCGTAAAGCTTCTTGCAAAACCGCAGGATAATCTTTTTATTGTGGGAGATGATGACCAGTCGATCTATCATTTCCGAGGCGCAAGACCGGAGATCATGCTGAATTTTACCAAAGACTATCCGGCTGCAGAAAGCGTAACCCTGGATGTGAATTATCGCTGCAGCAAAAAAATCCTTTCTTCGGCGATGCAGGTGATCGGAACGAATAAAAAGAGATTCCAGAAACATTTACAGACACCGAATCCGGAAGGGGCTCCGGTAAAGCTTCGTGAATTTGAAAACCCAAGGGAGGAATATCTGGAAGTTGTATCAGAACTCAGGGAGCGGATGGAACGAGGAGATAAGCTGGAAGATACGGCGATCCTTCTGCGCACGAATCAGGAGGCAGAGGGGCTGGTAGGGGCATTGATGGAACGACAGGTTCCTTTCAACATGAAAGAAAAACTGCCAAATCTGTTTCATCATTGGATATGCAGAAATATTCTGGCCTACCTGCGTTTTGCGTCGGGAGACGAAAGCCGGAAGAATTTTGTGGAATTTATGAACCGGCCAAACCGATATATATCCAGGGATGCAGTGTCTTTATCACCTGTGATTTCCTTTGAACAGTTGAAGGATTTTTATAAGGATAAGGACTGGATGTGCGACCGGCTGACAACCCTGGAAACACATCTTCGGATACTAAAAGGACTCTCTCCGTTTGCGGCAATAAATTTTATCCGAAAGGGAATGGGATACGAAGAATACTTGCGGGAATACGCAGAATATCGTAAAATAAAGCCAGAGGAACTAAGTGAAATCCTGGATCGGTTGACGGACAGTACGAAGGGAATGGACAGCCTGAAAGAATGGGAAGATTACATAGAGGATTACACCGGAAAGCTGGAAGAGCAGGCGAAGAAACAGGAGCAGGAGAGAGAAGGCGTTCTGATCTCAACACTTCATGGCGTTAAGGGACTGGAATATGATAAGGTATACATTCTGAATGTAAATGAAGGAAGCATGCCGTATAAGAAAGCAGTCCTGGAACCGGCGATCGAAGAAGAACGGAGACTTTTTTATGTGGGAATGACCCGCGCCAGGAAAGAACTTGATCTGTGTTACGTGAGACAGCAGCATGAGAAGAAACGGGAGCCTTCCCGCTTTCTGGAGGAGGTGCACATATGAGTATGAAAGCAGTGATTTATTTTACAGAGGTTCCGGAGAAATATCTCCACAAGAACATGGGGCATATGATCGGAGAGAAACTGCTTGCGACGGGGCTTTATAAGGAATATGGCCTGAAACTTGCATTCGAGCCGCGAGCAGCAGGAGAACACGGAAAGCCGTTTCTGACCCTGCAGCCAAAGATCCATTACAATATCAGCCATTCCGGTAAGTATGTGATGTGCATTATCGCGGGGGAGGAAGTCGGCATTGATGTTCAGGAACACAAGAAGGTCAACTACGAGAGAATGCTGAACAGAATGGTCCCGGCAGACATGGTGCGTGAGATCCTTGAGAGTGACCAGATGGAAAAGGCATTCTTTGTTCAGTGGGTGCTTCGGGAGGCATATATCAAGTGGACAGGAGAAGGCCTTTCCAAAGATCTTCGTAAGATTCCCATGGACAAAGGTTCTTATATGATGCTGGAAATGGAAGAAGGCTACAGCGGAGCAGTGTGGTCCCGCGATCCTCTGGAACTTCGATGGGTACATGAAGAAATACAACTGCCATAAGCAGAGTAAAAATCCGTATACATAACAGGTTATGCTGGTGTATACGGATTTTTTATATCTGCTTGAGGTACTAAAAACAGATTGTCCACATATATTAACTGTAAAGAGGTGAGGGCGATCGACGGGGAAAATATTCAGAATCTGTTTGCAGGAAATATCCGCAGACTTCTCATTGAGGCGAAGCCGGATTATAACTGCCTCTATGAGATCAGACTCAGGGTCGGCAGGCCGTTGTTTCTGATCTATGCGGGAGGAGAACGGTTTTTGCGGATAAAGGGACATGAGCCGTACCTGGTAACGCGGCAGGATCTTAAGGAAACACTGGAGTATATCAGCGGCTATTCGCTGTATGCATATGAGGATGAGATCCGTCAGGGATATATAAGTGTGCAGGGCGGACACAGAGTTGGTGTCACCGGCAAGGTGATTCTGAATGGAGATCGTATCAAAGGGATGAAGTATATTTCCTGTATCAATGTCCGCCTGTCGCATCAGCTCCCGGGCTGTGCAGATGCAGTGATGCCATATATACAGAGGCAGAACCATATCGCACATACCCTGATCATTTCTCCGCCAAGGGGAGGCAAGACCACGCTTCTCCGTGATGTGATCCGCCAGCTCAGCAATGGACGGGAGGGGATTTCGGGTGTGACCGTGGGAGTGGTAGATGAACGAAGTGAACTTGCCGGAAGCTGGCAGGGAATTCCGCAGAATGACCTGGGAATGCGTACGGATATTCTCGATGCCTGTCCAAAGGCAGAGGGCATGAAGATGCTTGTAAGATCCATGTCTCCGGATGTGGTGGCAGTGGACGAGCTTGGCCGGGAAGAAGATTTCCGGGCGGTTGAAAGTGTGATCTACTGTGGCTGCCGACTGATCGCAACGGCACATGGAAATTCACTGGAGGATATTCTGGCCCAGCCTTTTTTTCAGAAACTCAAAAAAATGGAAATATTTGAAAAATACATTGTTCTCGGCGACAGAAATCAGACCGGCGTGATAAAAGGAATCTATGACGCAAAGGGAAGAAGATGCTGAAGCTTATAGCAGCGCTGTGTATGATTCTTGGTGGAGCAGGAATCGGATATGCAGGAAGCCGGGAACTTACAGAAAGAGAAAAGAACCTGGAGATTTTGCTTCAGATTCTTTTTTTGCTGAAAGGGGAGATACGCTGTGGGAACAGTTCGCTTTCGGAGGCATTTGGGGAGATTGCAGGAAAGATTGAAGGATCATTTTCAAAAATTCTTCTGGATGCGGCACAGGAGATGAGAGGCAGCGGCGGCAGCAATCTGACAGAGATACTGGAGCACTGCATACAAAAAAATATTTATCTGCAAAATTTTGCCGGAGCTCAGAAGAATGAAGAAGGAATTGAGATATTGCAGACACTGGGAAGAAGACTTGGATATCTCGACCGAGAACAGCAGATATGTCAGATCGAACTTCTGGAAACAGAAACAGAAGAACGCCGGAGACAACTCAGAGAAAAACTGCCGGAACAGAAAAAAATCTGCCAGAGCCTGGGAATCCTTGGAGGAATTTTGCTTGCAGTATTGTTTTGGTAAGAACGGGAGGGGGCAAGAGTGGAAGTTACCATTATTTTTAAAATAGCGGCGGTCGGAATCCTGGTTTCCATTCTCTCTCAGATTCTGAAACACAGCGGGAGGGACGAGCAGGCATTTCTGGTGAGCCTCGCAGGTCTTCTTATAGTTTTGTTTTGGATAGTACCCTACATTTATGAATTGTTTGTGGATATTCAGAAGCTGTTTGTACTGTAAGCAGGAGGAAAGATGGATATAATAAAAATTTCACTTCTGGGAATCTGTGGTGTCATACTCTGCTTTTTTCTGAAGGAAACCAGACAGGAATATACAGCGTTTATCACGATGGGAATTGGAATCATGATCCTTGGACTGGCTGTAGGGAAACTGGAATACCTTTTTGGAACACTCAGACAACTGGGAAACAGCCTTCCGGTCACGCAGGAATATCTTACAACATTGATCAAGATGATCGGGATCACCTATATCGGACAGTTTTCGGCAGGTATCTGTAAGGATGCCGGGCATCAGTCGACAGCAGCACAGATTGAGATGTTCTGCAGGCTGGCAATTCTGGTGCAGAGCGTTCCGATCCTTCTGGCACTGCTCGAAACGATACAGGAGTTTATGACATGAAAAGAAACATACGAATATGGTTTCGGAGGATGTTTTTCGTTTTCGTTGTTATGCTGTGGCTGGAAACAGGGGGACGCCAGACAGTAAAAGCTTATGGGGACAGCGGAGAAGGTCTGAAAGATCAGAAAACAGTGGAAACACAGCCATCGGATACGGATGAGCTGAGCCTGGATGAAACAGAAACGGCGGAGGAACTTCTTAAGGAGATCAATCTTGCAGATGTGCAGAAGATGCTGGATGATTTTATGGGGGCAGACAGTTTTTCCATGAAAGAGGCACTGATAAAGCTTACCAGAGGAGAACGGGCATTTTCAAAAGAAGCGGTACAGGAATTTGTGTACCGTTTTTTCTTTTATCAGCTGGATCAGGAAAAAGAGCTTTTTGTGAAACTGATTCTTCTATTGCTGTCAGCAGTCTTTACAAGTTTTGCAGAAGTATTTGAAAATAACCAGATTGGGGACATTAGCTTTTTTGTAGTCTATCTGTTGTTTTTTACTATATTGATGGATTCTTTTTCGAAGATGAGCAGTTCGCTGGAAAAGACAATCTCCTGGATGACGGAGATGATGAAAGGACTGGCACCGGCATATTATATGACGGTCTGTGCCGCTTCTGGTGCGGCATCAGCGGTTGTTTTTTATGAAGGCGTGCTGCTCATGGTGTGGGGAATACAGTGGCTGCTTCTGACGGTACTTCTTCCGGCATCCGGTATGTATGTCCTTCTGCAGCTTGTAAATTCACTTTCCAGAGAGGAAATGCTGGGAAAAATGGCAGAATTGCTGAACACAGCAGTTTCCTGGGGACTAAAATCACTTCTTGCAGCAGTGGTGGGGCTGCAGATCATCCGGAACCTGGTGGCACCGGTCATGGATTCAGTAAAAAGAGGGCTTCTGTCAAAAGCGGCAGGGGCACTTCCGGGAGTGGGAAATGCAGTGAACATGGTCACAGAACTGGTTGTGACAAGTGCGGTTCTGGTCAGAAATTGTCTGGGAGTTGTGATTCTTGTAGTGTTTGTTCTAATCGGTGCAGGACCGATGCTGCATTATGGGATATTGTCGCTTCTTTATCGTCTGCTTGCAGCGGTGGCACAGCCGGTTTCTGACCGGCGTATGGTAAGAGCTCTTGGTACAATGGGGGAAGGGTGCGCACTGCTTCTTCGGATCCTTTTTACTGCGGAAGTGTTGTGTATGCTGGCATTTCTGGTATTGATGGCGGGAATTCAGCGATGATGCCGGCTGTCCGGGACATAAAAGAGGAGAAATAAAAGATGAAGGCAGAAATCTATCAATGGGTCAGGACTCTGGCGGCATTTTATATTTTATTTACAGCAGTGCTTCAATTGATACCGGATAAAAAATATGAGAGATATATCAGATCTTTCATGGGGCTTTTATTAATCTATATTCTGTCCGTACCCCTGCTTTCTATTGTAAAAAACAGTGGTGCGGTTATCGAAGATTTTTCGAGAAATTAT
>OLQT01001500.1_pt1 | contig 14274 bp, 10 predicted proteins | sample 1672651 | NCBI WGS metagenome assembly OLQT01 (sample SAMEA3136709, study PRJEB25190) | human gut metagenome | biome: human gut; feature: human-associated habitat; material: faeces | place: Austria | collected 2013 | reverse complement strand
ATACAAACAAGCAATATTCCAATGGCAAGGGGACTGGGTTCTTCCTCTGCCTGCATAATCGCAGGACTTGTGGGAGCAAACAAAATGCTTGGAGATCCCCTCACAAAGGACGATCTTGTTGACCTTGCGGCACAGATAGAGGGTCACCCTGACAACACTGCGCCTGCACTTCTTGGCGGAATCGTGACGGCGGTATTTGACGGAAGAAAGGTACACTGGGTAAAGCAGGAGGTTTTCACAAAGCTGAAATTCGTGGCGATAATACCTGATTTTGAGCTGAAAACTGAGGAAGCGAGGGCTTGTCTGCCTAAGGAAGTTTCACACAAAGACGCAGTTTACAACCTTTCCCGTGCGGCGCTTTTCTCGGCTTCGCTTCTTACGGGCAAGTTTGAAAATCTGAAAACGGCAGTTGATGACAGGCTTCACCAGCCTTACAGAATGGCGCTTATACCCCACTGCAAGGACGTTTTTGACATTGCGTACACTCACGGTGCATATGCGGCATACATAAGCGGTGCAGGTCCAACTATCATGGCTATTGTGGACGAGAGCAATCAATATTTCGCAGGCAAGATGAAATTTTCTCTTGACAACGCAGGGCTTAAAGGCTGGCAGGTAAAGGAATTTCACATTGACAACGAGGGTACGAAGCTTATATGAACAGGTGCAAATGGTGCGACCTTAAAAATCCAAAGTATGTGGAATATCATGACAAGGAATGGGGCGTTCTCAGGACTGATGACAGCTATTTGTTTGAGATGCTTGTGCTGGAGTCTTTTCAGGCTGGGCTTTCGTGGGAGTGCATACTGAACAAGCGTGAGAATTTCCGCAGGGCTTATGATGAATTTGACCTTGATAGGGTCTGTGGATATGACGAAGAGAAGATCGCAGAGCTTTGCTCTGACAGTTCTATTGTGCGAAATAAGCTGAAAATTAGGGCGAGTATTTCTAATGCAAGAATATTTCGGGATATTGTGAAGGAGCAGGGGAGCTTTTATGATTATCTTTGCAAGTTTACTGACGGAGAAATATTGTATGAGTGCGATAAAACTACCAACGAATGGTCCGACAGGATATCTGCAGACTTGAAAAAGCGTGGAATGAAGTTCGTGGGAAGCGTGATAATATATTCGTTTTTGCAGGCGGTGGGAGTGATATATTCCCATGATAGTGAATGTGGACTTTATAGAGAAAAATAAAGTAAAGATATAAGCAAAGCGGTGTCGGAGTGGAAACTCTGCACCGCTTTTTCGTATTCTCATAAACAATGTAAAAAACCGCCCTGCACAATGTATACAGAGCGGCTGCATTTTTTCAATTTTTTTATTCCATAGGACAAATATTTTTGCGGTTTTCGGCTATCCTTTCGTCTATACCCTCTACCTGCGGCTTAACAAGGCTCGATGTTCCTGCGACAAACATTCTTGCACCTGCTTCGTAAAGCTTGCGGCAGTTCTCGTTTGACATATTGCCGTCAGTTTCTATGATGATGTCCTCGTGGCCGTTTTCGTCAAGCCACTTTCTAAGACGTCTTGCCTTATCCACCGTGTTAGGCACGAGCTTCTGTCCTGCAAAGCCAGGGTTTACTGTCATGACAAGCACACCGTCTATGAAGTCTACGGCTTCCTCTACCACGCAGATAGGTGTGCCGGGATTGATAGCCAGGATAGGCTTTGCACCGATAGAACGGAGATATTGCAGGCACTTTGCGATATGCTTTGTGCTTTCATAATGCACTGCCGCATAATCGCCCTCTCTGATATCAAACCACTGGAGCCTTTCCTCAGGCTTTTCTATCATGAAATGAAAATCAAATGGGATATCCGTTAGATCACGGAGCTGTTTTACATAATCAGGATATAGTGTGAAATTCGGCACAAATGAGCCGTCCATTACGTCTATATGGAGATATTCGATATTGTTGCGCTTAAAAGCGTCAAGATATTCCTTTATCTGTCCCAGATGGACGCACATCATTGAGACTGATATCATACCATTGTCCATACTGATCCTCCTGTTTCTATTCATCTTTTTTATCTTCTGCTGTTATCTTCAGGCTCAATGCCCATGATAAGCTGGTCTATTACTCTGTCGGTGGATTTGCCGTCTGTATATTTGAAGTTCTTCTTTATGAAGCCCTCCATTTTTTCAAACTCGTAATCCTTATCTCTGAGAGCGGTCATAAGCTCATCAAAATCGTGGACGATCTTACCAGGAACAAGCTCCTCATACGGCTCATAGAAATCTCTTGTTGCTTCATAATACTTTTGGTCGAAAGCAAAGAAAAGCATTGGCTTTTTAAGCAGTGACATCTCATATATGATAGAGCTGTAGTCTGTGATAAGCACGTCAACTATAAAGAGGATATCATTTACCTCTCTGTAGTCGGAGGCGTCAAGTATTCTGTGAGCATACTCGTCAGGTATTTCGATACGCCTTTTTACAAACGGGTGGAGCTTTACGATAAGAACGGAATCCGTTTCATCAAGAAATTTGCCCCATGCTGTAAGGTCAAGCTTATCAAATGGGAAATGAGCATTATTTGCGTTGTTTCCTCTGAAGGTCGGCGCATACATATAAACTGTTTTTGCAGTTTTGCACTCAGGGAAAACTTCCAGCATCTGCTCTCTTGTTTTGGCTTTATATTCGTCATCAAAGAAGATATCCGTTCTTGGGATACCCACAGGATAGAACTTCTTTTCGTCGATAGCGAAGCCCTCTGCATGGTGAAGCGCAGAATGATAGGAGCTTACAGGAACGTGGGTATAGCACTTATGCACCCTTGTATTGAACGGAGGTGCGCCCGGCTTGCCCAATCTTTCAAAGCCCAAAGACTTAAACGCTCCGCAGGCGTGCCAAACCTGAAGCACCTTGACGTTCTTAGGATAATCCACAAGGTAGATATCAGGGTAATAATCATCTATAAGAATGATATCGGAGGTTGCAAGATAGTAGACGAACCTTATCATGGCAGGTATCGACCTATTGACAGTGATACTTGCTTTGAAGTCAAATCTGAACTTATACTTGCTGTCAAGTCCTCTTTCTATCATGCGGTCATAGATGACCTTTTCGTTTCCGCCTATCTCGGCTCTCGAACCGCTGGCAAAGAGGATAATATCCCCGTTTTTCTTAGCAAAATGCTTAAAGAACGAGAACGCCTTTCTAAAGCACCATATCTTTAAGCCGTAAACATCTCTTATGATAAGCTTCTTACGGTTTTGAAGCTTCTTCTCAATACGCTTTGGCAAGGTCTGGGAAGGCTTAGGCTCTTTATAGGTGACGGCAAGCTTATATTCGAGTGTATCCATATCGCTTGCAGACTCGGCATAGAAAAGGTTTTCTGCGCCTCGTCTGAGCTTGAAGTTCATAGGGTTCGCCTTTGTATCGTCCTCTATAGTTTCCACTTTATCGGATATGATACAAGGATACTCGTTCGTAAGCACCTGTTTTGACAGGCATCTGCCATCGTTATCATAGGTGAGCTTGAGAAGCGTACTGCCACTGAGGACATAATCCACTGTATCTGTTGATATCTGCGGTTTATTCATGCCCTTATACTTTGTGAATATTTTAAGGGCATAGTCGCCTGTGGCGATAGGAGCTTCGTTATTGGCAGACATTATATTCACTGTCAGATGAAAATGAGTTCCGCTTACTTCAAAATGCTGGGCAGGGAACATACAAGTTCTATCATGTGTGACAAATCTTGCTGACAAGTTTTCAAGCTCGTCTTTTTCAAAGCCCACAAGCTCGCCCTCGATATGGAGGATAACTCTCTTGAACTCTACTCTTGTAAGCTCTGCGAATTTTTTGTTTCTCTCTTTTAATCTCTCAATAGTCTTTCTTCTGTTCCCGTATATCTCTTCAAATTCGGGAGTCATATTATCCATTTAAAACTATTCCTTACTTTCCGCCGCTTTTATCTATCCCTCTCAACTTTCATTTCAGGTCTTGAAAAGCGACTACAAAATTTTACTCAAATTTACAAACAGCAGACTGTTTAATCGTCAAATGTGAACATTACCTTTAAGGTGAACTCGCCTGTGTTTCTGATAGCGGAGAATGCCTTTTCGTTCTCCTCTATTGTGAATGTATGTGTGATAAGATCGGCAAAGTTTACGTCGCTATGCTCGAAAACTTCAAGGGCTTTCTTCCAATCGTTCACTCTGCTGTTATAGCTGGAATTCCATGAGCCTTTGACTGTTATCTGCTTTCTCAGTATTGACCAATAGATATTCTTAGGCAGGATAAGGTCTGTTGAAGGGTTGCCAACGAGAACAATACTGCCAAGAGCGCCTGTTGACTCGATAGCGGAGGCGATAGCTTCGTTCGAGCCGACAGCTTCAAATGTTACGTCTGCTCCGTCGATACCTATTATCTTCTTCACCTGTGCAGGGAGATCGTCAACGCTTGTATCAACAACGTCAAAGCCCAGCTTCTTTGCATACTCAAGCTTATTCTTTGAACGGCCTGCGATAACCACCTTACCGGTCTTTGTTCTCTCTTTTGCAAAAAGGGCTATCATAAAGCCTATTGTGCCTGTGCCTATGATAACAACGTTCTGACCCTCTTTGATGTCACCGATATTTACAGCGTGCATTGAAACAGCGGCAGGCTCGCAGAGCGCTGCAGTTTTATAATCAAGGGTATCGTCGAACGGAACTAAGTTCCATACTGGAACAACGAGGTACTCAGCCCATGCGCCGTCCTGTCTTGAACCGAAATAGCTATAGCCTGAGCATTGTGCATATTCCTCCATTTTGCAGGCTTTACAATGCTTGCAAGGGAGCATTGGGAACACGCAGGAACGTTTGCCGAGAAGGCTTTCGTCAACGTCATCGCCAACTGCAACTATCTGACCTGAAAACTCATGACCAGGTATGGTCGGGAAGTGGTAAGTTCCTGTTACAAAGCATCTTGGCATATCGCTTGAACAAATTCCGCACGCCTTTATTTTCAGCAATACGGTGCCTTTTTCAAGCTTTGGCACGTCTACCTCAGTTACTCTCAGGTCGCCCACGCCATAAAGCACAAGTGCTTTCATCTTTTCGGGTATGTTTATTAAGCTTTTCATAAAAAAAGTCCTTTCTATTTACCGCCAAGCAGCGTTCTGACAATAAGCAGGTCGCTGTCTGTTGTTATCTTGAAATTAATAGCGTCGCCCTCTATAAGGTGGATAGGCTGGTTATTCATTGTGCATATCTGCGAAGTGCCTGTGATGACTTTTTTCTGCTCCTCAGTGAGGTTATCCTGCATTTGGATAAAGTGGGCAAGGCGGAAGCTATCAGGAGCTTGTCCGCTGTAAAGCTCGCTTCTGGCAGGGATATCTTCAACTTTGAATGGAGGATAGTATCTGCACATGGAAGTCCGCAGACGCAAGCACCGTATTCTGCGGCACAATCTATGGAATCGTTGAGTATCTTCTCTGTAACAAAAGGTCTTACGGCATCGTGGATAACGATAACATCGTCATCATGAATTCCGTTATCATTTGTGATAGCGGTGGTGACATTATTTATAGTATCCATTCTTTCCTTGCCACCGAGGATCACCCTTACCTTTTCGCTTTCAGGAATATTCTTTTTCACCTGCTCGTTCATATAGTCCTTATAGTCCTTATGGACGGCGATATAGATATAATCAAATCTCTTTACCTTGAGCATATTTTCAAGGGTATAGATTATGATCGGCTTACCTCCGATCTCGATAAACTGCTTAGGTATTTTTGAGCTTTTAACTCTTGTACCTGATCCCCCTGCGAGCATTGCACCGTAAATCATAGACAAACTCCTTACTGATATTTATATTATAATAATGTATCTGACAAATAAATCATTGTGATACGCCGATAAAGCTTCGGCAGTCAACGGGCGAACGCTGTTCACCCCTACTTAGTATTCGCTGTTTTGTGACATAATATAATCGGCTATCCTTTCGGTAGAACGGCCATCGCAAGCGCCCATAAATCTTTCTCTGAAATCAGAAATGACAGTAGGGTCGGCTTTTCCCTGCTTTATGGCGTTTATAAGCTCCTCATTGGTCTTAACTATTGGTCCCGGGAGAAAGCTATAGTCATAGGGATAATAAAAGCCTCTATAGTCATAGAACTGGTCAAGGTCAAAAGCGTAGAATATCATAGGTCTTTCAAAGAGCGAATATTCAAAAATAAGCGAAGAATAATCGGTTATGCACATATCGGCAGTAAAAAGAAGGTCCTCGATAGGCATATGTTCTGTTATGTCAAAGGCGAAGTCCTGACAATCCTCAGGGATATCCCACTCCTTTTTAACAAAGCCGTGTCTTTTTACAAGAAGCACCCACTCGCTGCCGAAATTCTCTTTAAGGGCTTTTATATCCAACTTTTCGGGGATATAAGCCTTATCGGCGTCCCCACGATAGGTCGGGGCATAGAGCAGGACTTTTTTATACTGTGCGTTCGGGCAATTTTTATAGAGATTTTCAAAGGCTTTCACACGATTTTCCTCTTTAAAGAAAAAGTCGGTACGAGATACGCCTATTGCCTGCACGCTATTATTATCAAGGTCAAAGCCGAAAGCTTCCTTGAAAGCCCATATGCACTCTTTACTGCTGACGGTACAAAGTGTATAGCTTGTATGGGCAGGGAACTTTCTCAATTCTTCCAGCGACTCGCCGAAAGAGAGGTCGGTGATACTTTCTCCCCACTTTTTGAAAGCTCCGCAGGAATGCCATGTTTGAATGACCTTTGTGTCTTTTCTGAACTTAAAAGCGCCGAACAGATTACAGGTATCGTTAAGCAAAACGCAACCCACGTTTCCCATTAGCCAAGTAAGCTTCAGATATCTCAGCAGATAGCCCATTCCGCCCTTATTATTATGGACGTAATAGACCTGCGGATCAAGTCCTCTGGTCTTTATCTCCTCATAGATATAGCGGAAGCTATCCGTCAGCGTACCGCTTCTTATCTCGGCAAAGATGACCTTGTTTTTTCTCAAAGGTCTAAGGCTTGACACTTTATAGCAAAGGGGATATACTCCTTTGAACATTATGATCTTGGCGGTGTTTCTGACCGCCTGTTTTAAACCGCTCATTTCTCACCCTACATTATATCATATTATGCGCCGTTTGTCTACACTTTAACAAATAACAGGACACTTTTGCGGCACATCTCACAAAAAAGCTTATTTTCTTAGCTTTATTATGCTCATTTTAACGTATGCACAACGCTAAAAAAGTTCTCTTGTGTAGTATTATAGTGCAGAACGGCAGAAGTGTCAAGGGGGTATTTGTAATTTTGTAAAATTATTTGAATAATGAAAGTGAGTGTGAAAAAGGCTGTGAACGAGGTGCTTTCACAGCCTTGGGGTATCGTATTATTCCCACTCCTCAAATCGCCCTCCAGACTAAACAGTTTTGTTTAGGAAATTCAAGCTGTGGTATCTCAATTATACATTTTGTTCTGTATTGTACTTGGCTGCTGATGCTCCGTTATCATTTTGTTAGCACGTTTGATAATGAGCTGTGCAACTTGTGGAGGCAATATGTGCCTGGTGGCTTGCTCCTTATTTGGTATTATAGCGCAGATTTTGGGGGTGTCAAGTGCAGTTCAAACATATTAAATATTCAAGTCAGTATCGGGATTAGTGAACGAATCTTCAACTGTTGTTTTTATTTTTATAATCTCATCGTAGCACTTTTTTTTCGTTTCAAATGCCTTTTTAAGAGGAAGTATGAAACTATCTCTTATATAATCAGATATTTCAGGTATTTTAAAATCATTAAAGAAATCCGCTCTTAAATGTAGCATTGTTGATGCAAGCACAAACCATTTTTTGAAATAGGATTTTCCGTACTTGCTTGTTAGCAATAAGAATAACCAATATCTTTCGGTTTCGTTTTCAGGTCTGTACTTTACTAATCCACTTGAAATGATTATTTTATCGTCCTCTTGAATAATAGCAACTTCACCTGGCTTTCCATCTTTGGTAAAAATGATATCACCGCATCTAATTTCTTGTTCAAGTTGATATATAGTTGATTCAGCACTATAACAATCAGGTTCATAATCAACATCAAAGTTCATTATATCACTTGTTTTTATAAACGGAACACCATCTTCCAAATAGTTTTCGCTTCCAATCTCGTCACCTTTTTTTATAGCTTCAACATTAAAACCTGTAACTGTGCGATCACCAATTACTGAGCTGATAGTTTCATCAACGTCAGGTCTATAATAATTGGGGCAAAGCATACATTTGTCAAGTGTGCTTGGAGATACTGAGAAACCGAATTGAGCTTCATCGGAGAACGGCAAATTATTCTTTGTATCAAAGGCTTCAATAATTTTTTTTATCTCCTGGATAGAAGTATAGTAGTTATCAAATGCCTTAATATACCTTTCCATTAGCAAGTCGTATTTTTTTTCATACTTCATTACTTTTAATTGAGCAATTTTACCTTGATTCAAATATTTTTGTTTAGTAATCGAGTATGATCCTCTTACTTGTATTCTGTTGATCTTTGAATTCAGATATATTGTTAGAAAGGCAGCTTCTTTAGGTGTAGCTGTATGAATCACAACACTATTCTGACTCATATTCATTTCAGATATTGTTGGTGGGCACATAGCTGCTTTACCCATAAATTTACCTGTCATCGTATAGATAATATCGTAAGGATGGGTAATTGATCTCTTAATAGTAGTGTTATGAAAATTCTCATTAATCCTTTGAAGATCATTAGTGTTTATAAAGTGCCTTGATACTGCTGCTGTCTTAATAAAAGGTATTCCATTTGACTTATAGAAAAAGTATGCCGGTGGAGTCGAGCCCCCCTTAATATCGCCAATAACATATTCAGATAATACAGGACAGTTCAACATTCCATCTCTTACAAATAGATACTTTGGATCATAGTTACGAGGATAAAATGACTGAGCAGATATATTTATGGCATTAGTTATAAATATTTCTGACTTTGACATGATCAATCAACCTCCTCGTTATCTCCACCAAGTCATTATTAATCACAGGATTACCATCAACTACAAGTGGATTACCTTCATTATCTCTAATATATATTTCCTTTCCTCTTCTATCGTGTCCGCAAGTTTTAGCAATAGCCATGAAAGTGTCAAATGTTTGCGGCAATCCTTCAGCTTTCTTTTTCTTCAAAATAAGAAGAGAGGTTTTAGTATCAGTTGAAGGTAGGAATGATTCCACAGGACAATCTATAATCGCAACTATATCAGCGTTGTTGAGTATGTATTGACGTACATACTCTAATCCATTATTGCCAAGTATTCCATCGGGTAATACTATAGCCATACGTCCCCCAGGCTTAAGTAAATCCAAGCATCGTTCAATAAACAGAATATCTGGAGTTCGGCTTTCGTCTACTTTTTTTGTTTCCAGCCATATTCCGTTATCATCTTTCTCCCATTTATGACCAAGATGATAGTGCTGTAAAATCTTCTTATCATCAATTACACATTTTTTTCCGAATGGTGGATTGGTCATTATGATATCAATCTTGCCTTTTTCAATTTTATTTGTGATTTTCGCTGGCCACTCTGAGAAAGGCGTTAATGAATCAAAATGGAATATGCCCGTATGACCATCGTCATTTAAAACCATATTCATTTTTGCAACACGGGATAAATCAGGATTAAAGTCTATACCTCTTATATATTTATCAGCATATTCCCTAAATAAACCAACGACATTTAATGAGGGACGTTTTTTCTGCAATTCTTCATATTGCTGACGTATATTCTTTAATGCCATAACCAAAAAGCCACCTGAACCGCAGGCCGGATCGCATACAGTTTCATTTATTTTAGGCATAATAGCTTCTGTAGCCATCAACACAATTTCTCTTGGTGTAAAAAACTCACCGTGTTCTCCTCTTAAATTAGCGCCTACAAATGTTTCAAAAGCAACGCCCTTGATATCAACATTAGTATCTAATAATGAATATTTCTGTAACTCTGCTATTGCAAAACATAAGCAACGATCGTTAAGCTGTATTTCATCATTTGCTTCAAAAATATTGTCTTCATGAAAACGCTGTTTTACCTTTTGGAAAAGGGTGGTAATGCGTTCTCTAACATTTTTCAGTCCTTTTGAACTCTTCTGTTCTTCGGGCGTCACATAAAAATCGCATTTTTCGTTGAATAAATCTTTCTCATCTTCAATTTTACAAAATAGTATCTTTAATATCTCAGAAAACCTTTTATCTTGTGTTAATCCTTGATTGCTAAAGAAATAATTATTACATCTCTTAAACACGCCTTTAAGATCTGTACATTTAACAAGATCAGATTTATTGTATTTACCTATTGAATCAACGCTTTCCTTATATTTCGGGATATCAGGAAGCTCAATAAATCTGTTTGATTTTGCTTTGTCTTTGTAATAAAACAGGATACTATCGCCATTTGTCCATGTTCCAAAATCTGAGGTCGTGGCTGACATATAGCTCCACAACTGCTCAATGCCTTCTTTTTCATCTTTCTTTTTTGTTTCAATTATCCAGTATATGTTATCCTGAGATTTTTCCTCACTCTTGAAAACGACTATATCACACCTTTTATCAGTTGAGCCTCCCTTAATTGGATATTCAACATCAATATGTTCTTTTGGATATTTATAAACATCTAATAGGATTCTACAGTATTCTTGTCTAACATATTCTTCTGGAGTTTCTTTTCTCATTTTACCTGTAATTAGGCATTTGATTTTCCCTTCATCAACGATTATCTCCTGCATGACAAATCTCCTTTATTGTTAAACTTCAAGTAGCATTTTAAGTGCTATGTGTAAAATTATAAACATTATTATGCTTCAACATAATATACATTATTATACCACAATCTGAGCCATATTTCAAGCTGAGAATGAAAAGATCTGCCACCAAAAATCAAAAGATTTTCAAAAGCTTTTCTCAGGCGGCAGATTGTGAAATTAGTATTAAATATACACCATATCCGCATACACCGCCTCTCTCGCACACAACCTAAACATATTCTCCAAACCTTGAGCTTTGCAGAGATCACCAACAGCAAGTGACTGCTGATATTCCTTATCGTCAGCTTTCCACTTTTCAACCTGTCTTTCCATAGCATTTTCCACTGCCTTATCAAGTTCAGTCAGATAACTCAGAATTTCGCCGTTATTTACAAGTTTTCTCAGTCTGTCCTTGCGGTACTCCGCAGAATAATGCAGGTGATACTTGATCTGCTCGGAACGGAATGCTGTTACTGTTGGCTCAGTATCAACTGTATTGTGTGTAACGGTAAGTGCATTGGTATCCAACACCCAGACCGACTTGTTTTTGCCGATCACCTGAACTTTGTCTTTGCTTCTGATAATCATAAAATTTTTCTCCTCATTCCAAATTCTTGCTTTTTTTATTGTGCTGTTGTATCTGAACTGCTGATAGTCGGAACTCAATCCACAAGCAGAGATAAAAGCCTTGACTTTTTTCAGTTCACGGGAAAGTTCTTCCTCACGGCTAATACGCTTTGATTCCGCTTTTAATTTATCACGGGAAAAATGACGCCTATCTTCTTCTTTCTTTTTGTAATCAGCCAGTTCCGAAGATACCGCATCAAGCCTTGCTTTCAACGCATTACGCTCCTGTATGGCTTCATCTCGTTCTCTGCAAAGCTTTTTCGTCTGTTTTTGTGAAATCACTTCTTTTTTGGCAAGTGCAGTTACATTTTCCCAATCTTCCTTGGAAACTGTGATTTTTCCACCGAAAACCGTTTTGCCTGTTACAACGCTGTCGATTTCTTTCAGCTTGACGTGCTTTTTGGCTGCCTTTTCAAGTGCTGCGTTGATTTCTTCTTTTTCAGTAATGATCTGAGCTTTTTCTTCTTCAAGCTGCCGGATTCTATCCTGATGCTCGCCGTATTCCTCGGTGGTATAGCTGTACCCTCTGGACTTCTTCGGCTCTGCAATTTCAACACCGTGAGCCTTGCAAATCTGGTGCAGGATTTCCCACTCTGTTAAACGCCAGCGGTTGATCGCATTTGCACCTTTGCCGTACCCCATTTCTTCGAGAGCTTTCGCCATAGCATTTCGGGTATCTAAACCATTGCTGAAATGCCCCACTGGAATATAGTCGATGTGCAGATGAGGAGTTGCTTCATCAAGGTGCATCACAGCATTGAACACATAGAAATTCGGATTTCTTTCTGAAAAGCCCTCCATGTACTCCCGTAAACAGGCAACAGCAATCTCCGAATCGGGAGTACCGACACCTGTATCATCTTTTGTCCCGATCTGGACTAAGTCTTCATAGAAACTCTTTTGCTTATTTGTCCCAGTGATAACACATGCACTCGGTTCACGGCTGAACAGGTGATGAAAGTAGTCGGGGATACGGCGGTCATTTCGTTTCTGACGGGCATTGTATCTTTCTACTGCATCGCTGAAAAGAATATCATAAGCTTCACGCAAATTCTGATGCACAAATGTAATGTTGTCCGCTGTTCGGGAACTGTCGATATTTTTGGCAGCAAATGCACGGTTGTTGTGGGACAAGCTGCCCTTGCCCTGACACATTGAGATCGTCTTTTGACACATAGAAACACCTCCCTTCCTTTTTAAATTGACCCTCTGACGAGGGAATGCCCTATGGGCAAAACGGTTTGCAGCGATACGGAGATCGGCAAACCGAACGGCTCGGAGAGCCGAGTTACCTGCGGAATGCCGCCGGTAACCCCATAGCACTTTCGACAGCCTTACGGACTATCAAAAATGCTATCGGGGCTCTGCGAGGCTTGAACGGCGGATAAACCGCCAACGCCGTGACGATGTGTGACGATGGTGACGATGATTACACCGCTCACAAAACATCGTCACGACCGTCACGGACTGACACGCCAACCACTTGAAATTTACTCTTTTGATAACAAAGAAAAGAAAATCATGCGTCCGCTGTGGTTACGCTTATTCGTGTATCGAATGCTATAATCATTCATCAATCTGCCTGCATTGACATTGAGTTTCAGCGAAACCACATTCGGCTTCATATCAAGTCCAAGCTTTTCTATCAATTCAGTCGCTGTACCCTGCCAAGTCGGATTTTCTTCTGTTACAAGATTGGCGATACATTCCAGCAACGGTTCGGGAGGTTCTTTCCAAAGCTCTGTTTCTGCTTTTTCAAAATTCCAGCAGAGTTTTTCTTCATCACGAATAAGATGGATTTTCTGATCTTGCTGATCACGGCCTGAAATTTCAAGTGTTGCCTTATTGGAAGTCCTGGTTTCCTTGTAAAGCATAAATGCTCCGTCTGCACAGCCAAGTAACCCATTTGTTCCTGAGATCATGTCGAAGTTATCAGATGACTTTTGCTTTCTCGTATGATAAACTAACAGCAGACATATTCCCCAACTGTCAGAGAACTGTTTCAGCTGATTGATGATCTCGTAATCTTTGGCATAGCTGTAAGAATCACTGTCCACCTCACGGATTTTTTGAAGTGTATCAATAATCACAAGCATTGTATCAGGGTGTTCTCGGATAAAACCGCTCAGCTGATCGGTCAGACCATTTCCAAGCGGTTTGGACGATACGGAAAAGTACAAGTTTTCCGTACTGTCCGTTCCGAACATTCGGTACATTCGTTCCTGCAATCGTCTGTAATCATCTTCCAGTGCAAGGTAGAGAACCGTACCCTTTTTCACAGGATAGTCCCAAAGTGGAGTACCTGTGCTGACATGATAGGCAAGCTGTGCCATAAAGAAGCTTTTGCCGATCTTAGGTGAACCGACAAACAGATAAGTACCTTGATAGAGCAAGCCCTCAATAACAGGCGGTTTCTTGCTGTAAATATCCTGATACAGTTCCTGCATCGTGACTGTTTTCATGTATGACGGATCAATTTTCTTGAAAAATTCGTCAAAGGGGTTGAAATTTACATCACGATTTGATATACTATTAGTAGTTTGTTTTATGGATGACTGCTCCGTATCTACGCCAATAGATACGTTCGGAGCGGTCATTTCTTTTTCTTCTGACATCAGGATTCTCCTTTCATTCCATTTAATGTGGTGTTGATGAGTCGTATCGTTTCAAGAAGTTCATCACTTACAGAACTATTTTCTATTTTCTGCAATTCTGAAAGCACTTCCGCAAGCTGATTTTTCAGAGCCTTATACACTCTCGGATTGCCCTGCACCACCACATCACGGCAGAGAAGCCTTTTTACGATGTAGTCCTGTTTGGTCAGTCCTGAAAGTGCCACTGCTGAATTTATCAGCTTTTCTTCTTCGGGAGATACCCG
>OLQT01001494.1_pt1 | contig 14299 bp, 10 predicted proteins | sample 1672651 | NCBI WGS metagenome assembly OLQT01 (sample SAMEA3136709, study PRJEB25190) | human gut metagenome | biome: human gut; feature: human-associated habitat; material: faeces | place: Austria | collected 2013 | reverse complement strand
CGACGTGATCGTCCTTTTGGGCGGGCGCACCGGCCGCGACGGCTGCGGCGGCGCGACGGGCAGCTCCAAGGTGCACAAGGTGGAGAGCCTGGAAACCTGCGGCGCAGAGGTGCAAAAGGGCAACCCCGTCGTGGAGCGCAAGCTCCAGCGCCTCTTCCGCCAGCGCAAGGTGACGCGGCTGATCAAGCGCTGCAACGACTTCGGCGCGGGCGGCGTGAGCGTGGCCATCGGCGAGCTGGCCGACGGCCTGAACATCGACCTGGACCGCGTGCCCCGCAAGTACGAGGGGCTGGACGGCACGGAGCTGGCCATCTCCGAGAGCCAGGAGCGCATGGCGGTGGTGGTCGCGGCGGAGGACGCCGACGCCTTCATCGGCTACGCCAACGCGGAAAACCTCGAAGCCACCGTGGTGGCCGAGGTTACGGAGGAGCCGCGGCTCAGGATGACGTGGAAGGGCCACACCATCGTGGACATCAGCCGCGAGTTCCTCAATTCCAACGGCGCGGAGAAGCATGCCCGCGCGTTGGTCACAGACGCGAAGGTGGCCCCGGTGACGTTCGCGGGCGAAACCTTCGCGCAAAAGCTGGAAAGCATGGCCGGGGACCTGAATATCTGCTGCAAGAAGGGCCTGAGCGAGCGGTTTGACTCCACCATCGGCGCGGGCACGGTGCTCATGCCCTTCGGCGGCCGCTACCAGATGACCCCCATCCAGACCATGGTGGCCAAGCTGCCCGTGACCGAGGGCGAAACCACCACCGTCAGCGGCATGAGCTACGGCTTCCATCCGCAGGTGATGGCGCAGAGCCCCTACGAGGGCGCGTACCTGAGCGTGGTGGAGAGCCTGATGAAGCTGGGCGCGGCGGGCTTTGACACGCGCAGGGCGTATCTGACCTTCCAGGAATATTTCGAGCGCATGACCGGCGCCCCGGAGCGCTGGGGCAAGCCGCTGGCGGCATTGCTGGGCGCGCTGGACGCGCAGATGGACTTCGGCGTGGCGGCCATCGGCGGCAAGGACTCCATGAGCGGCACCTTTGAAAACCTCGACGTGCCGCCCACGCTGGTGAGCTTCGCCATCGCGCCGGGCGTGAGCGGCGAGGTCCTCTCGCCCGAATTCAAGGCCGCGGGGCACACGCTGTGCCTGCTGCGTGCCGGCGCGTTCGACGCGCCGGGCATCCGGCGCAACCTGGACGCGCTGTATGAGGCCATCCGCGCGGGCAAGGTGCTCTCCGCCTGGGCGCTGGGCCTTGGCGGCGTGGCGGAGGCGGCGTTCAAAATGGCGCTGGGCAACCGCATCGGCGCGCGGATTGAAAGCGTTGAAAACCCCTTCGCGCAGGATTTTGGCGCGGTGCTTCTGGAGATGGCCCCGGGCGAGACGCTGGGCGAAGCGGTGGGCGAGACGCTTGCGGACTACGTGCTGGAATACGCGGGCGAGCGTGTGGAGCTGCTGCCCGTTGAGGAAATTTACGAAGGCAAGCTGGACAAGGTGTTCCCCTGGCGCGGCGAGGGCGAAAAGCAGCCCGCCGTGACCTTCGCGGCCAAGCGCTGGCCCATGCCCAACGTCCTCAACCAGCGGCCCGTGGCCTTCATCCCCACCTTCCCCGGCACCAACTGCGAGGTGGACACCGCCCGCGCCCTCATCCGCGCCGGGGCGGAGCCGCGCGTGCTGGTCATCAACAACCTGACCCCGGCGGCTATCACCGAGAGCATCGAGGCGGCGGCGCGCATGATCGGCGAAAGCCAGATGATCGTGCTGCCCGGCGGCTTCTCCGGCGGCGACGAGCCGGACGGCAGCGCCAAGTTCATCAACGCCTTCTTCCGCAACCCCCGCATGAAGGACGCGGTGCACGAGCTGCTCAAAACCCGCGACGGCCTGATGCTGGGCATCTGCAACGGCTTCCAGGCGCTGGTCAAGCTGGGCCTGGTGCCCTATGGCGAGATCATCAACATCAACGAGGGCTGCCCCACCCTCACCTTCAACACCGTCGGGCGCCACCAGAGCATGCTGGTGCGCACCCGCGTGGCCAGCAACATGAGCCCCTGGCTGCAAAAGACCCATGCGGGCGACATCCACACCGTGGCCATCTCCCATGGCGAGGGCCGCTTCGTGGCGGACCCCGGGGTGCTGGAACGGATGAAGTGCAAGGGGCAGATCGCCACGCAGTATGTGGATCTGGAGGGCGATCCCACCATGGACCTGCGCTTCAACCCCAACGGCAGCGTCCTGGCCATCGAGGGCATCACCAGCCCCGACGGGCGCGTGCTGGGCAAGATGGGCCACAGCGAGCGCGCGGGGCACGACCTGTACAAGAACGTGGAGGGCAACCGCTTCCAGCCCATCTTCGAGGGCGGCGTGGCGTACTTCCGGTAAACAAAGAAAAACAGGGGGCGCATGCCATATCCGGCATGCGCCCCTTGATATGGAAAACCGTTTGAGAAGGCATGCCTTCCCAAACGGTTTTTTGTCCCTGAGCCGGTTTATGCCTGACACACAAGCCGAACAGGGGATACGGTTACTTTTCGAGATTTTCAACGGCATGCTGCGCTGCGATGCGGCCATAGGTGCCGCCAAACAGCAGCGAACTGCCGCAGCCGTAGTAGCGCACAGAGGACATTTGTGCCACGGCGCAGGAACCGGCCGCATAGAAGCCGGGGATCACATCACCGTTGACGTCGATGACCTGCGCGTTGAGGTTGATGCGCGCGCCGGAATACCCATCGGTGCAGACCATGGGCATACGCAGCAGATAGAAGGGAGCCTCAATGCTTTCCATGTACTCGGCAGGCTTGCCGAAATCCAGGTCCTCGCCCTTGGCGCACAACTCATTGTAGCGGTCCACAGTAGCCTGTACGATTTCCGGATCCAGACCGGTGCCCTCGCAGACTTCCTCGATGGTATTGCCGGTGTAGCCCATTTTGCCATCGCGGGAACCCAGCTCGCTGCTAAGGGCGATCTCAATCACATCGGGATACTGCTTGGCAAAGGCGTCGCCCACCAGCGTCCAACCTTCCTCATAGCCGCCTTCCCAGTTTTTCTGCACATAGTCGAAGCAGAATTCGTCCTCGTTGGCCACGCGTTTTCCGCCGCCATCAAGGAAGATGACGTTGCTCACCGGGGTGATGGTGCTGGTCTGCGGCGCGCCAGGGATGACACTGGGCCAGCCGGTAAGCTTGGTGGAGAAGAAGTAGTACATCATCTGCACGTAGTCCAGGAGGATCATATCGGCATTGGCCTGCTTGGCCAGATAGTAGCCGTCGCCGTCGCCGCTGCCGCTGATGGATTCGGGCTTGAGCAAGGGGTTGAGCTCCTTGAACAGCTCCTCGTTGGCGGTGTAGCTGCCGGCACAGAGAATCACGTTGTCGGCATGGATGGTGATGTCGTCGTTATACTTGTTGGTGGCCTTGATGCCCACCACGGCGTTGCCGTCCATAATCAGTTCCGTGCAGGGGGTGCCCATCAGCACGGTCGCTCCTTTTTCAAGCGAGGCGGCGTAGAGGTTGGAGGTGATGCCGCCGCCGCCGCCCAGCACGCAGTGGTTGCGCGGCACGTTGCGCGGCGGGTTTTTGGAGATGGCCTCCAGCTTTTCAAAGGTTACGCCCGCATCCAGCAGGAACTGGATGTAGTCGGTAGAGTCATAGGCGGCCTGTTTGATGAGCTCGCCATCCACTTCGGGCTCATCCTTGTAAAGGGAGTAGATATCCTCGTAGAGCGCCTCGACGTTGTCCTCCACGCCATTTTCCCGCTGCAGCTCGGTGCCTGCGGCCTGGACATAGCCCTCCGAACGGGTGGTGGAGCTGCCAAGCACCTCCATCTTTTCCACAAGGATCACGTCGGCGCCAAGGCTGGCGGCCTCCAGCGTGGCCGACAGACCCGCGATGCCGGCGCCGATAACCACCACGTCGGCCTCATATTCCTCGGTCACGGGATCGCGCTTCTCAACGGGGCGGCTCTGCCATTCGGCCACGTCGCCGCCCGCCTGGGCAACGATGTCTGCCATGGCGGTAAAGAAGCCCGCAGACGAAACCGTGGCGCCCGCGACGCTGTCGATACCCAGACTCTGCTGTGCTACCACTTCCTGCGCCAGCAGGTCAAACGCCATGCCGCCGATGGCAGGGGTGTCGCTGTACTCGCCCACTTCCACGGACGTCAGCTTGCCGTCCTCGAAAGCAGCCGTAAGCGTCACGGTGTCCAGGCCGACGCCGGTACGGTTGTAGGAGGTGGCGGAGGCGGTGTAGACGCCGTCGGCGACGACAGAGGCGGTTTTTTCTTCTCCGCGCGCCTGCGCAAGCGCAGCATCGGCGGCCTGAAGCACCGCGTTGGAGGTGATGGTTGCTCCGGCCACGGCGTCCACGCCGGTACCCTGCGCGTCCACAATGGCCTGTGCCACCGTTGCCAGCGCCGCACCGCCGATAGCGGGCGTTTCATCCCCGCCGGTGGCTTCGACGGCCGTGATGGCGGATTCATCCACCGTGACGGTTACGGTTACGGTGCCGCCAAAGCCCTTGGCTGTGCCTTCATAGGTGCCCGGCGTATAGGCTGCTGAGGCCATTGCCAGCACAGGAGTCACCGCCAGAATGACGGTCAGAAGGAATGCGAGTGCCTTTTTCATGTGTTTCCTCTCCCCCTTGTTTTGTTTTAGCCGCTTTGTGATATCGGGCTGTTGAAAGCAGTATAAAGCCTGTAGCGGCTTCATAGTCAAGAATTTAACAATATTTTTTCAAAGGGATTCCACTTCGGCCAAGGTTGTGGTATATCTGATAGGAGAGAAACGGAGACCAGCGCTGGCGAAAGGAGCTTTTTAGAAATGCGCAACGGGGAAAAATATACGACGGGAGATATGCAGTCCATGTTCGGCCTGACCAACAAGGGTCTGTTTCACTATGAAAAAAAGGGCATTGTGGCTCCCACGCGGCTGGACAATCAGTACCGTGTGTTTACCATGGAGGACTGCTCACGCTTCTTTATGTCGCGCATCTACCGCGAGCTGGGGTTTTCTCTGGACGAGTGCGTAGGGCTTGCGGAGCGGGACCTCGCCGAAGTGACGGACTGCATGCATGAGCGGGAAAAGGCGTTGCTGGGGGAAGCGCGCATGCTGGAAAACCTCTCCAGGGAAGCCGGACGGCTGCACGGGCTGATGGATCGCATTGCCCGTGGGGACACCGGGCCCCGCGAGGTGGTTTCCGAGCCGATGGTGCGGCTGGAAAGCCTGCACTCTCCGGAGGGGAGCGCACCGAAGAATGCGGATAGCTTTCGGGAATGGTTTAGCTACCTGCCGTTTTCTGCCGCTTCGCTCAGCTACCGGCGCGAAAGCCTGACGCAGGGCGGAATCGTGCAATACAGCCTGGGGTTTATCATGGAGCGCAAGCAGGCCGATGCGCTGGGCGTGGACCTCAATGGCGCGGTGAGCGAGCTGCCCGCGCGAAGGTGCCTGTATCTGATTGTGGAGGGGTCCGAAACGGGATTTGACGAGCGGGAACGGCTGGCCCCGGCACTGGAGGCGCTGAGGGCATCAGGCCGTTGGCTGACCGCCGACCCCTATTCCCGGATGATTGGCGTATTTCTAAAGGGCAAGGAAATGTTGCGATATGACGAGCTGTGGTGCCCGATCTGATGCGGCCAGTCCCCTGGCATAAAAGTTGACGCCGCACACTTGCCTGACAGGCTTGAGGGCGAAAAAAGGGAAGGGACGGCGTCCGGTTGCGGCGGCCTCTTTGGACGAAACGGAATACCTTTGTTCGCTACGCTTGCGGCCAGGGTTTTCCAACCTTGCTGTAAGGCTTCCGAAGCTACCGCCCATGTTAGCGAGGCAGGCTGCTCGCTGGAGCAGACAGATTATCCCAGGCTCGCACGGGGTGCCTTCTCCAAATGTTTGATTTGGAGAAGGCACCGGGGATCCGGATTTTCTCTGGAGGGATGCGGCCCTCCAAACCCCTCAAAAAAGTCAGTCCGCCGCCAAAGAGGCTCTTTCCGGAAGAAAGCAGCCCCTTTGGCGGCGGACTGAGGGACGCATGCTGAATGCAGCATGCGTCCTTGTTTTTCAATAAAAAAGGGAGGCCGGATTTCTCCGGCCCCCCAGGGTATGGTTCTGAATTACTGCGCTGCCGCGTCGAGCATGGCCAGCTCCACAGTCAGGTCGATGTACTCGCCATCGGGAATGGAGGTCTGGTCCTCATAGCTGTCCAAGCCGCCTTCCACGCGGTAGACCTTCAGGGTCGCCGTGTCGCCCGCCTGCTTGCTCTGCAGGATGGAGGTCATCTCCTCCATGCTGGAGACGCGGGTGCCGTCTACCTCGACCACGATATCGGCCACCTGCACGCCCGCCTTTTCAGCCGGAGAGCCGCTTTCCACATCCTGCACATAAGCGCCGGTGGGGATCAGGTTGTTGGCTACAGCGTAGCTGTTGGGGTTGAGGTTGCTGACGGTAACGCCGATACGGGGCTTGTCACCGGTGGAGATGCTGGCGCTGCCCTGCGTGGAATTGGAAGTGGAGCCTTCCACATTGCCGTTGCCAGAGAGCACGTCATTGATCAGGTCCTTGGCCTCATTGATCGGGATGGCCATGCCGATACCTTCAACGGTGCTGCCGGTAAACATGGAGCCGGTATACTTCATGCTGGGGATACCGATGAGCTCGCCCGCGACGTTGAACATGCCGCCGCCGCTGTTGCCGGCGTTAATGGCCGCATCGGTCTGGATCATGGTATTGACGGCGCGCTTGCCGTAGGCATCGGTGGCGCTGCTGGTAACTTCACGGTTGAGCGCAGAGATCACGCCCACGGTCGTGGTGCCGGTAAAGCTGAGCGGGTTGCCGATGCAGATAGCCCAGTCGCCCACGGACAGCTGATCGCTGTCACCCAGCACAACGGGCTCAATGTCCAGGTCCTCAACATACAGCACGGCGATGTCCTTGGCCTCGTCGGTACCCTTGAGCTCGGCGGGATAGACCTTGTCGCCGCTGGTGACCTCCAGCATGGTGGCATCCTCGACCACGTGGTAGTTGGTCAGCACGTAGCCGTCCGCCACCACCACGCCGCTGCCGCTGCCCTGCAGTACCTGACGGCTGGTGTCGTCGTCGTTATAACCTCCGCCGTAGCCATAGCCAAATCCGAAGCCATAATAGCTGTTGCGGTAGGTGGTGTAGTTGTTGACGCCTACGACGCTGCCGCGTACCTTTTCAACAGCCTCCGTGAAGGGGCTGGTGACGACGGTGGCGTTTTCGGTAAGCGTGACGGATTCCGCCCCCGCGGTGCTGTCATGCTGAATCAGAGCGACCGAGGCGACGACCATCAGCACAAGCGCCAGCGCCGCCGAAGTAAATGCGTAGAAATTCTTTCCGGAATGATTGTTGTTACTCTTCATGTAGTGTCCCTCCTTACTACGCGATTATTATAGCCGCCATTTTTGACCTTATCGTGAACGAGCCATGAAAATACTTTTGTAAATTTGGAAAGCCGCATGGCATGCGTGTTCATAATTGGCGCAGAAGGAAGGAGGAAAGGCGCGGAATCAGGCGTTTTCACGCTCGATGGCCTGAATGGCCATGGCGCACTCCAGACGCTTCTGTTCCAGCTTGCATTCCATTTCGTAGGGCTTGGAGATGTCGCCGTTGAAGGCATGGGCGTTGGCCTGGCAGCCGCCGCTGCAATAGAAGCGCGCCCAGCACTGGGAGCATTTTTCCTTGGTGAGCACGGTATTTTGCTGGAAGCGCGCCTGCATGGCGGTATCAAAGGTGCCGTCCAGCACCGAGCCCATGCGCATCCCCTCGCGGCCCACGAACTGGTGGCAGGGGTAGATGTCGCCGTCTGCAGTCACGGCCACGTACTCGTTGCCCGCGCCGCAGCCGGTAAGACGCTTGCGCAGGCAGGGGCCGCCGGTCAGATCCACCATAAAGTGGAAGAAACTGAACCACGTGTCCGGATTGCGGCGGCGGATCACGTACTCGCGACCCAGACGCTCGTATTCCTCGAATACGCGGGGCAGGTCACTTTCGCGGATGGCGTAGTCGTGGCTCTCGTCGGTGACGACCGGCTCGATGGAGAGTTGCTCAAAGCCCTGGCCCGCCAGGTGCAGCACGTCGTTTGCAAAGTCCAGGTTGTAGCGGGTGAAGGTGCCGCGCAGGTAATAGCGCTGCTGGCCGCGCCGCCGGGCGAACTCCTTCGCCTTCTCGATAATGAGGTCATAGCTGCCCTTGCCGTTGGGGGTGGGGCGCATGCGGTCGTGCACCTCCGGCCGCCCGTCGATGGAGATGACGACGTTGTCCATCTCGCGGTTGAGGAAGTCCATGATCTCGTCGTTCATAAGCACGGCGTTGGTGGTGGTGGTGAACTTGAACACCTTGCCGTAGCGCTTCTCAAGCTCCCGGCCGTAGGCCACGACCTCCTTGATGACGGGGAAGTTCATCAGCGGCTCGCCGCCGAAGAAGTCCACCTCCAGATTTTTGCGCTTGCCGCTGTGCGCCACCAGCCAGTCCAGCGCCTTTTTGCCCGTCTCGGCGCTGAGCAGGCAGCGGCTGTGCATGTGGTACTCGCCCGTGTCCGCAAAGCAGTACTTGCAGCGCAGGTTGCAGTCGTGCGCGGCGTGCAGGCACATGGCCTTGACCACGCCGCTGTCGGCAGGTTTGACGTCGGAGTAGTCATCGGGGGTGTCGAGATATCCCTCGGCGATGAGCTGGCGGAGCTCGGAGACGGTTTCCTCCGCTTCCTCGCGCGGGTATTTTTCCGCAAGCCGCGCGGCGATATCCGCATTTCGGTCCTCCAAAAGCAGGGAAAGGGCGTCGTAGGCGATGTCGTCCAGCGACATCACCGCGCCGCTTCCCACGTCCAGCGCCATCTTGCGGCCCAGGGCCTCAAAAAGATGAATCATAGAAATCCTCCTGACGGATGGGAATCACATCAAAAAAACGCCGCATCGCACCGGAGCAATGCGGCGACGGGATGCCATGCGGCCTACTTGCCGAAGGAATGGTTCACCTTGCCATCGCGGCCGGCCAGAATCTGGCTGTCCTTGTTGGCGCAGCTCTGGTTGGCGACGGTGCAGCTGGTCTTGCAGGCGCTCTGGCAGGAGCTCTGGCACTCGCCGCAGCCGCCGTGGGCCAGGGACTGACGCAGGCAGGGCTGGGAGATGGGCTTGATATGCTTCATGACGGATATCCCTCCAATGTGAAATTTCATTATGCACCATTCATTATACAGCATGCCACGGCGCATTTCAAGATTTTTGCGGGGAAAAGAGCCGTTTGCCGCAGGATGGGCCGCCATGATATAATGAAGCAGCCAATCAGAAAATCTGCAGGAGGCCCCCCGCCATGACGCTGATGGAGCAGCTGTCCGCCTACATTCCCTACAACGAGCAGGAGGCGCGCGACCGTGCGCTGCTGCTGGAGTGCCTGCGCCGCGAACCGGACGTTATGACCCGGCAAAACCCGCTGGCGCATTTCACGGCCTCGGCCTGGATCGTCAACCCCACGCGCACGCGGGTGCTGATGGTCTATCACAACATCTATCATTCCTGGTCCTGGCTGGGCGGACACGCCGACGGCGAAAGCGACCTGCTGGCTGTGGCCCTGCGCGAGGCGCGGGAGGAAAGCGGCATCCGGTCGGCGCGACCGGTATCGGAGGACATCTTCAGCCTGGAGGCGCTCACCGTGGACGGGCATGAAAAGCGCGGGGCCTATGTATCGTCCCACCTGCACCTGAACGTGACCTATCTGCTGGAGGCCGACGAGGGAGAAGCCCTGACCGTCAAGCCCGACGAAAACAGCGGCGTGCGCTGGTTTACGCTGGAGGAGAGCGAGACGGCGCCTTCGGAGGCATGGTTCTGCGCCAGGGTGTATCATAAGCTCAACTGCAAGCTGCGCGCCATGGCCGGGCCGAAGCAGGCAAGGTAGCGGAAAGAAACCGGGCTGCAAAATTTTTTTGTAGCCTGTGAGTGGATTGCCTCCCGTCAGACGTATTGGAAGTGCCGTCGGAAAGGACGAGCGACAAACGGGAGGTTGAAATTCATGAAGAAACGAATTGTGGCAATGCTGGTGGCTGCGGTGCTGTGCATGGGTGTGACGGGCGCGCTGGCGGCGTATGGCTGCGGCTATGTGGACGCGGACGGCGACGGCATGTGCGACAACGCGGGCGCGGGCTGCGGATTGTACGGCATGGGCCGCGGCTATGTGGACGCGGACGGCGACGGCGTGTGCGACAACGCGGGAACGGGCTGCGGGCTGTACGGTATGGGCCGCGGCTATGTGGACGCGGACGGCGACGGTGTGTGCGACAACGCGGGAACGGGCTGCGGGCTGTACGTTATGGGCCGCGGCTACGTGGACGCGGACGGCGACGGTGTGTGCGACAACGCGGGCTACGGGGCGTACGGCGCTGGGCGCGGAGCGCGCAGGGGCAGATAACGAAACAGGAAAGCGGGACGCGGTATGCGCAGCGAGCAGGAGGTCAACCGGGCCATGGAGCGGCACGCCGATACGGTTCGCCGGCTGTGCCTGATTCATCTGAAAAACCACGCGGACACCGAGGACATCTTTCAGAATGTGTTTTTGAAATATGCTCTCAGCTCCATCCGTTTTGAGAGTGAGGAGCACGAGCGAGCCTGGTTCATCCGGGTGACGCTCAACGCCTGCCGGGATCTTTTGCGCCGGTTCTTTCGCAGGCGCACGGTATCGCTGGAAAAGCTGGTGGAGCAGCCGGCGCAGATCGCCCCGGATCACCGCGAGGTGCTCGAGGCGGTGCTGGCGCTGCCCCAGCCCTACCGCGACGCCGTCTACCTGCACTACTTCGAGGGCATGACGGCCCCACAGATCGGGGAGGCGCTGCGCAAAAACGTCCATACGGTCTATACGCTGCTGACGCGGGCGCGGCAGCGGCTGAGGGAAACGCTGGGAGGCGATGCGTGTGAATAACCGGATCAAGGAAGCCTTCGGCGACGTACATGCGGAGGAGTCGCTCAAACGCGGCACCCTCGATGCAGTCCGGCGCCTGACGCACGGCTACCGCCGCCGGGTCGTAACCCGCCGTCTGGCGCCTGCGCTGGCCTGCCTGATGATTGTGCTGGGCGGCATGGGCGGGCTGTACTTCACCCCTACGTCGGTCATCAGCATCGATGTGAATCCCTCCCTCGAACTGAGCGTGAACCGTTTTGACCGGGTGGTGGGCGTCACGAGCTACAACGAGGATGGTCGGGCGCTTGTGCAGGAGCTCACATTGACGCATCAGAACTACGCCGAAGCCGTCGAGCAGGTACTGGACAGTCCTGCTGTTGCGGATTGCGTATCGCGCGGCGAGGAGGTTACCCTGACGGTGGTGGGGGAAAACGAGGGGCAGAGCATGCGCCTGCTGGCCGGGCTGGAAGGCTGCGCGGCCGGACGGAAGAACACCTTCTGCTGTGCGGCACAGCCTGAAGAGGTAGCCCTTGCGCACGAGGCCGGGCTGTCCTATGGCAAGTACCGCGCATTTCTGGAGGCGCAGGCGCTCGATCCCTCTCTCACCCCGCAGGAGGTGCAGGGGATGAGCATGCGGGAGATCCGGGAGATGACGGAGGCGTTGGCAGCGGGAGAGGAACCCGCTGCGCAGGAGGACGCACAGCCGGGCCGCCACGGCGGCGGAGGCGGCAACGGAAAGGGAAATCAAGGAAATGGCGGGGGCGCGGGGCGATGAGGCCAATACGCGCCCCCGTCCTTTTTTTGGAAAGCGATTGCTGATCTTTCAGGCATTGACAAGCGGCTTGTGGGCGGCTATAATACGTTGGTGATTCTATGCCCCGGCGCAAGCGTCGCCCCGCCAAGCAGGCGGACGGCGCTGCTTTGTGCTATTTTAAGGGGAGAAGCGCATATCAGAAATGCAGGGGCGGCCCATGCCGCCGAAAGGAGACCCAAAGCCATGGCGGACCAGGAAAAGAAAGTCATTCTTACCCGCGAGGGGTATGAGAAGCTGGAAAAGGAACTGGACTACTACATCAGCGTCAGGCGCAACGAAATCTCCGAGCAGATCGCCATCGCGCGCGGCTTTGGCGATCTGAGCGAGAATGCCGAGTATGATGAGGCCAAGAACGAGCAGAGCCGCATCGAGGCCAAAATCGTGGAGATGGAAAACACCCTGCGCAACTGCGTGGTGGTGGAGGACGACGAGGTCAGCACCGATGTGATCGGCGTGGGCAACACCGTGAAGGTCCAGAATCTGACCATGAAGATCGAACAGACCATCACCATCGTGGGCGCAAACGAAACCGACCCCAAGAACATGAAAATCAGCTCCGAAAGCCCCATCGGCGCGGCCCTGCTGGGCAAGCGCAAGGGCGAGACCGTCGATGTGGAGGTTCCCGCCGGCGTGATGAAGCTCAAGGTGCTGGAAATCAGCCGGTGACGCATTAGCATACCAAAGGAGAGGGTTTCATGGACACACAGGCCGCCGTTCCCCAGCAGCTGACCGAGCAGGAGAGCATCCGCCGCGAAAAGCTGCGCAAGCTGCGCCAGGCGGGGCAGGACCCCTACGCCATCACACGCTACGACCGCACGCATGAAAGCACGGATATCCTCAATGGCTTTGACGAGCTGGAGGGCAAGGAAGTCAGCGTGGCGGGCCGTATGATTTCCAAGCGCGTGATGGGCAAGGCCAGCTTTGCCCACATTCTGGACGCGCAGGGTGATTTGCAGGTTTACATGCGCCGCGACGACCTGGGCGAGGAGGCATATGCCGCTTTTAAGGACATGGACATCGGCGACGTGATCGGCGTGAAGGGCACGGTGTTTCGCACCCAGAAGGGCGAAATCAGCGTGCACGCCAGTCAGGTGACGCTGCTGTGCAAGAGCCTCAAGGTGCTGCCGGAGAAGTTCCATGGCCTCAAGGACCCGGATCTCCGCTACCGTCAGCGCTATGTGGACATGATCGTCAACCCCGAGGTGCGCGAGACCTTCCGCAAACGCAGCCGTGTGATCAACGCCGTGCGCGATTTTCTCAATGCCCGCGGCTTTCTGGAGGTGGACACGCCGGTCCTGCACACGCTGGAGATTGGCGCGGCGGCCCGTACCTTCAAAACCCATCACAACGCGCTGGATATCGACATGTTCCTGCGCATCGAGACGGAACTGTATCTCAAGCGCCTGATTGTGGGCGGTTTCGACCGCGTGTACGAGGTGGGCAGGCTGTTCCGCAACGAGGGCATGGACGCTACGCACAACCCGGAGTTCACCAGCGTGGAGACCTACCAGGCATACGCCGACTACAACGACGTGATGGAAATGGTTGAAGAGCTTTACGCCTACGTGGCCAGGACGGTGTGCGGCTCCACCTGTGTGCCCTATGAGGGACAGATGATCGAGCTCAAGGCCCCGTGGCGGCGCGTGACCATGGCGCAGGCCGTAAAGGATGCCTGTGGGGTGGATTACGACAGCTGGAAAACGGATGAGGAGGCGCGCGCCTGCCTGGACGCCATGGGCGTGCATGTGGAAAAGGAGGCCAAGCGCGGCGACTGCCTGGCTGCTCTGTTTGATGAATATGTGGAATCCACGCTTGTTCAGCCTACGTTCGTGACCGATTATCCGGTGGATATCTCGCCCCTGGCCAAGCGCAAGCAGGACAATCCCGACCTGACCGAACGGTTTGAGTATTTCATCAACGGGCACGAGTTCGGCAACGCTTTCAGCGAGCTCAACGACCCCATCGACCAGCGTGCCCGCTTTGAGGAGCAGGTACGCCTGCGTCATGCGCAGGGCATCATGACCGCCCAGGTGGACGAGGACTTCCTCAACGCCCTGGAGTACGGCATGCCCCCCACCGGCGGACTGGGCTTCGGGGTGGATCGCATGGTGATGCTCATGACCGACAACGACTCCATCCGCGACGTGCTGCTGTTCCCCACGATGAAGCCCTTGAAATCCGGAACTGATGCCGTACAACAGGCTTGCGAAACCGTCTCGGGGGATGAAAAGGCAGAGCCGGAAAAAATCGACTTTTCCAAGGTGGAGATTGAGCCTTTGTTTCAGGATTACGTTGACTTTGAAACCTTCAGCAAGTCCGATTTCAGAGCCGTCAAGGTGCTTGCCTGCGAAGCCGTACCGAAGTCGAAGAAGCTGCTGAAATTCACCTTGGACGATGGTACAGGCGAAAACAGAACGATTTTAAGCGGAATTCACGCCTATTACGAGCCGGAAGAACTGGTGGGCAAGACCTGTATCGCCATTACCAATCTTCCGCCAAGGCAGATGATGGGAATGGATTCCTGCGGTATGCTGATAAGCGCCGTACATCATGAGGAAGGCAAAGAAAAGCTTCATCTTCTGATGGTGGATGACCATATTCCGGC